>OHPW01001757.1_pt1 | contig 10966 bp, 7 predicted proteins | sample 1577771 | NCBI WGS metagenome assembly OHPW01 (sample SAMEA3879608, study PRJEB24766) | human gut metagenome | biome: human-associated habitat; feature: feces | place: USA | collected 1985/1987
TGCAATCCCCGCCAGACACGTCCTGCCTTCTCTTCATCAGTGATAACCGTAAAAATGTCATCATAGAAAAGTGGTAAAGTATCTCCTTTCGAGAGTAAGACATCAGGAAAGGTCTTGCGGTTATAAGCATCGAATAGTGCTGTCAGCAAGCCATCAAGTGTTTTATCGTAGATAAAAAGAATCATAACAATCTCAATCGTTAAAAACAAATGATAACTGATTTTCATCCGTCTTTTTCTTAGCAGATTTGGGCAGTAACAAGCTACGTACGGTCTGTGGAGTCATTTCATTTACAGTCCGCATGGGTAATTCGCTGCAAGTAATAAAATATTGTGCTTTTTTCATAACCACACCTATTTTTTTAAGTTGATAATATCCCAACTTCGAATAACGACGGGAAGCTATAATTAATTTTGCCGACTTTACCCCAATTCCCGGAATACGAAGTATCATTTCATAATCCGCCTTGTTGATATCAACAGGAAACTGCTCGGGATGACGTAACGCCCACGACAACTTGGGATCTATTTCCAGATCAAGATCAGGATAGGTGTCATCCACAATTTCATTGACTTTGAACTGATAGAACCGCATCAGCCAATCTGCCTGATAAAGACGGTTCTCGCGAACCAGAGGCGGTTGCTTCAAAGCCGGCAAACGGGTGTCATAGGTATTGACAGAAACATATCCGGAATAATAAACACGCTTCATCGTGGGGCGCTGATACAGGGCAGAAGAAAGAAAAAGAATATCCTTATCCGTTTCGGCCGTGGCACCTACAATCATTTGCGTACTCTGTCCTGCCGGTGCAAACCGAGGTGCATGGCGGAATTTCTTCCTCTCTTCACTACTTTCCAATACCCCCTGCTGAATATACAGCATAGGAGCGAACACACTCTTATGATCTTTTTCGGGAGCTAACAGTTTTAGATTTTCTTCTTTGGGTATTTCGACGTTTACACTCAGACGGTCGGCATATCGCCCGGCCTCATTCACCAGTTCACGACTGGCCCCGGGGATACTCTTCAAATGGATATACCCGTTGAACCGATGGACTTCACGCAAGTCCTTGGCAACCCTTACCAGACGCTCCATCGTATAATCGGGATTCCGAACGACTCCCGAACTCAGAAACAATCCCTCGATGTAATTCCGACGATAAAACTCAATCGTCAGATCCACCAATTCGGATACGGAAAGAGTGGCACGCGGCAAGTCATTACTACGCCGGTTGATACAATAGGCGCAATCATAAATGCAATAATTGGTAAGCATGATCTTCAGAAGCGAAATACACCGCCCGTCTTCCGCAAAACTATGGCAAATACCCCATCCGCCTACGGTGTTACCCAACGTCCCCGGCTTGTTGGCACGAACTGTACCACTGGAAGCACAAGATACATCGTATTTGGCAGATTCAGCCAGTATTTTAAGTTTCTCAAGTACGTTCGCATTCATAATCCATATAGTTTTTGCATTTTTTTTATCTCACTTCTCATCACATCACGCAAACTTTGAGGTTCCAATACTTCAATCGTTGCTCCCTTCGAGAACAGTTCTTGAATAAAATCATAAGTATGTGAGATATAAAGTTCAAAATCGGTATATTCCTCCGTCGTTGTTATCTCTTTCTGGCTGGAATGTAAAGGAAGATTACGCAGATAAGGCACCTGCCCGGCAGCAACCCTTAACACGGTACGCTGCGGCGGCAATGTTTCATCCTGAATAATACCGAAACAATCGCGGAAATAATCTTGCGGCGTAAATTTACGGGGAAAGCGGAAATTCTCTTCCCCGACAGACAAACTTTTGATACGATCTAATGAATAAGAGCGGAAAGCATCATAAGACCGGTTGATCCCTATCAGATACCAGCGATGACGGAACAGTTTGAGAAAATAAGGTTCCAAAACGACCTCTTTAGAATGTTCCCACGTATATGCCTGATATTCCAGACGAAGCACATGTCCGGTTCGCATGGCATCTATCACCACATCCATATGCTGTACCCCCAAAGGAGCCTCTTCAAACACGATCCGGTTCTTCATATCCATATTTTCCTGCAGGATACTGTTCAATGAGAAACTGTTGAGCAGCCACATTTTCAGCTTATTTCCCAACATTCCCTCCGCATCGGCTATATAATAGGTATTCGTACGCTTGTCACATTCTATATTAATGTCGAACATCTCTTCGATAGCCTGCCGGTGATTATGAAAAGTGCGCAAGGGAATATCGGTACGCATAGCGTCTCCCGCCCGCCAACGGCGATTGATCTCACTAAATGTGATACGCCCACTACGATAGATAGTATCTACCAACCAGATGAGTCTGTTGAATTGTTGCTTTGCCATACATCTTTTCTTTATTATGCTGCAAAGTAGCACATAGTTTGTGCCAAAAATAAGCATAATAAAAAGAATAAAGCAGTAACCAAACGTTTTTTAATGCATTCCCTTCAGAAACTGTTTTGATTTTTATTCAGAACTAAAAGCCTGTTTAAATTTTCCTCTTAAAAGTTTTTATCAGTTTATTTTGAGTTTATTCTCGGTCTGTCTTCCTTTTAGGAGCCGGTCTATATGACTAAAGGCAAAGTTGCAAACGGGCAAAAAAGAAGATTGAAGAAGCCCGAAACAAACAAAAAGAGAAATCCTATAAAAATCCAAACTGTTTCTCAGTCTGGCAGCGTGAAATAAATAAAAAAATTCCGTCGGCATTGTCAAAAAGAACAGTTATATTTGTTATATATCATATGAAAGAGATAAAAATAACCGTTATATTCATATTGCTCTTAACGAGCTATTTGCAAGTGATGAATGCACAAAATGTGCAGAGTAATAATCTTAAAAAACAGGAGAACCAAAAAATGAAAGATCAAAGTGAAATATACTTCGCCGGGGGATGCTTTTGGGGGACAGAGCATTTTCTGAAACAGATCGGAGGTGTTGAGAGCACCTTAGTGGGTTATGCCAACGGAAATATCGCAAATCCTACTTATGAACAAGTATGCAGTGGAAACACCAATTTTGCCGAAACGGTGAAAGTTACCTACGATCCCCGTAAGGTAAGACTTCCCCTGTTGATAGACCTCTATTTCAAAACCATAGACCCGACCAGCGTCAACCGTCAGGGAAATGACCACGGATCACAATACAGGACCGGTATTTACTATACAGACCCGGCGGATCTTCCTGTCATACAATCAGCAGTAAAGACCTTGGCCGAGAAGTATTCCAAACCTCTCGCCGTAGAAATCAAACCCCTCGCCAATTTCTATAAAGCGGAAGATTACCATCAGGACTATCTGGATAAACATCCGGGAGGATATTGTCACATCGACCCATCCCTGTTCGATCTGGCCAAAAAAGCAAACAGCCCTAAAACAACAGCTAACCCCATTTACAAAAAACAGGATGAAGCCACACTACGTTCTACCCTTACCAGCGAGCAATATGCCGTAACGCAAAAGAACGCCACCGAACCGGCTTTCCGTAATGAATACTGGAACGAAAAACGCCCGGGCATTTATGTAGACATCACAACCGGAGAACCTTTGTTCGCTTCTACCGATAAATTCGACTCGGGATGCGGCTGGCCCAGCTTCACCAAACCGATAGAGAAATCGCTGATTGAAGAAAACATAGACACTTCTCACGGTATGAGACGTGTGGAAGTCCGCAGTAAAACGGGAGACGCTCATTTAGGACATGTTTCACGGACGGTCCTGCGGACAAAGGCGGATTACGTTACTGCATCAACAGTGCTTCTCTCCGCTTCATCCCCAAAGAAAAAATGCAAGAAGAGGGATACGGTGAGTATTTGAAGCTATTGCCTTAAAGCAAGCCTTATTAAAAAAGAAAAAGCCAGTCCTCACATGGACCGGCTTTTGCATTTCTTCGTATACAGCTAATTATTTTTTAGACTCTTCCAAAGATACTTTACGGAATTCTTTCATTGCTTTTTCAATTTCCAATGAAGCTTTACGAGCACGGGTTCCTGCTGCTTTGTTACCGTTCTCGATTTGTGCATTTGCATCTTTGTTAAAGTCAGCTACAAGAGCTGCGATTTTTTCTACTAATTCTTTCATGATCCTTTTTATTTTCTTCGTTAATAATGATTGGCAAAAATACATTCTTTCCCGAAATAAACGCATAAAAACAATCTTTTTTTTGAATTAATCTGCTAAAATAACGCTAAAAAAGGCGGTTTATGCTTTTTTCTTTACCTTTGCAATCATGAAACCACTTACAGATACCGAATACATACATACTTTAATAGCTGAAGGCGAACATCAGCAACAGGATTTTAAATTTGAAATTTCGGATGCCCGCAAGATAGCCCGCACCTTGTCGGCCTTTTCCAATACCGATGGGGGCCGTTTGCTCATCGGCGTAAAAGACAATGGAAAAATAGCCGGTGTACGCTCGGAAGAAGAGAAATACATGATAGAAGCGGCCGCCCAACTCTATTGCCTGCCGGAGGTGCATTATACCATGCAAACATTTCATGTTGAAGGACGCAATGTATTAATCGTTCAAATAGATAAAAGTGATAAAAAGCCGGTGTATGCCAAAGATGAAACCGGGAAACCACTGGCTTATATCCGTATTAAGGATGAGAACATCCTGGCGACTCCCATACACCTCCGCGTGTGGCAACAGAGTGGCAGCCCGGCAGGAGAATTGATACAATATACCGAACGGGAGCAACTGCTTCTCGACTTGCTTGAAAAGAATTGTTCGCTTTCATTGAACCGGTATTGCCGCCAAGCTAAAATTTCACGTCGGGCTGCCGAACATTTGCTGGCCAAGTTTATCCGGTTCGATATCGTGGAGCCGGTATTCGAAAATCATAAGTTCTATTTCAGGCTGAAATGAAGCCTCTCCCCAACCCTCTCCGTAGGAGAGGGGGCTGAGTTAGTCTTGTGACAATTTTACAGTAAGCTGTGTACCAAGTATACTATTGATTGGCTGAGTTAGTCTAAATAAGAGTATCTATCTGCCCCCTCTCCTCCGGAGAGGGCTGGGGAGAGGCCTCTTTTTTATCAGAAATGAATATAACATAAATTGCAGAATACGAATAGTTGGTGTAAATCAACTTATTTAGTACTTTTGCAACCGGAATACGAAATTTATAATCTTAAAATTGTAATTCATACATATATGGGCATATTTGCTGACTTATTCAAGAAAAAAACCGATGCCAACGGAAAGGCGGTAGGTAATGTAGAAGATTTCGTGTCACTGACACGCGTATATTTCCAATCGGTAATTGCCGTAAATCTCGGTATCACCAATATCCGCTTCCTGCCGGATGTAGCGCAATTCAAACGTCTGTTTAAGATACCGACCCAGGGCGGCAAACTGGGATTGGGCGAAAAAAGCGCTGCCCGCAAAATGTTGATGGAAGATTATGGTATCAATGAGTCATTCTTCAAAGAGATAGATGCTTCCATTAAGAAAAACTGCCGTACACAGAACGATATACAGGCTTACCTGTTTATGTATCAGGGATTTTCCAACGATTTGATGATGCTGATGGGTAACCTCATGCAATGGAAATTCCGTATGCCGTCGATATTCAAAAAGACACTGCGCGGAATGACAGCAAAGACTGTGCACGATGTATGTACAAAAACCGTATGGAAAGCAGACGATGTACACAAAACCGCAATGGCCGTACGTCAATATAAAGAAAGGCTCGGCTATTCCGAAGAATGGATGACAGAATACGTTTATAACATCGTTTTGCTGGCCAAAAAAGAGCCCAAGCATAAAAATGAAGATACAAAAGCATAAATGTAACCCAGAGTGTTAGAAAATAAAAAATAACTGTAAAATAACGTGGTGACATAAAAGCGGAGGAGAAATTCCTCCGCTTTTTTTATTATATTTATAAGCAAATAACATGCCAATTTAACAATTGTAAAAAATAATAGCTTATGAAACAAAAGAAAATGCTAACTCTCACCCTTTCTCAACTTAAACAACTATACCAACAAGAGCTACCGGAACTTTACCAACTGGCTAATGAAACCACTAACGAAACGGACTTCAAAAACAACCTCGATAAATTCCTGTCTCTCCATCCACAAGCAGAAAGCAATACGGGTAAGCAAATTCGACTCCTTATCAATTACGACGGAAGAAGTATTCACGAACTTTCAACAGAACAAGACATGCCGGTGCAAACCTTTTCATTACTCCACCGATTCCTTACCGGAAATCTGGAAAACACCGAGATGGCCACAGATTTATTCATCGACCTGTTCTACCTGTTCAAAAGACTTGAAATGACGGAAATCCCCCTCCCCTCTCCGCAACGGATAAAGAGCCGTACCGAACGCTGGCCTACGGGACTGAACGAGGAAGTGATGGAGATCCGTGCCCAAAACAAGGAACGGATACTGCACATACTGATCCAGAAGATTGAAAACAGAAAATCCGGTTCTACCCGTTTCCGGTTTGACGAAGGACTCAGTTATGACGAAAAATATCAGCTCGTCAGCCAATGGTGGAATGATTTTCGTTTTCACCTGTCGATGGCAGTAAAAAGCCCCACTGAACTGAATCGCTTTTTGGGGAATTCTCTTTCCAGCGAAACGATGTATTTGCTGTCGCGCGCACGCAAAAAGGGTATGCCTTTCTTCGCTACCCCTTACTATCTTTCACTGCTCGACATCACCGGTGACGGATATAATGACGATGCCATCCGCAGCTATATCCTCTATTCTCCCCGCTTGGTAGAGACATATGGCAACATTCGCGCCTGGGAACGGGAAGATATCGTAGAACCCGGAAAGCCGAATGCTGCCGGTTGGCTATTGCCGGACGGGCACAACATCCACCGCCGTTACCCGGAAGTGGCTATTTTGATACCAGACACGATGGGACGTGCCTGCGGCGGACTTTGTGCCTCCTGCCAACGTATGTACGACTTTCAAAGCGAACGTCTCAACTTCGAATTCGAAGCGTTGCGTCCCAAAGAGAGTTGGGACAAAAAATTACGCCGCCTGATGGGGTACTTTGAGGAAGACACCCAATTGCGTGACATACTGATTACCGGAGGGGATGCCCTGATGAGCCAAAACAAAACATTGCGAACGATACTGGAAGCCGTCTACCGAATGGCCGCCCGCAAGCGAAAAGCCAACCTCGAACGACCGGAAGGAGAAAAATATGCCGAATTGCAACGGGTACGTCTCGGCTCCCGCCTGCCAGCCTATCTGCCCATGCGCATCAATGACGAATTAGTAGAGATTCTCCGGGAGTTTAAAGAAAAAGCGTCTGCCATCGGAGTGAAGCAGTTCATCATCCAAACCCATTTCCAGACACCACTGGAAGTTACCCCCGAAGCACGGGATGCCATCAGCAAGATACTTTCTGCCGGCTGGCTGATTACAAACCAATTGGTCTATACCGTAGCAGCTTCCCGACGGGGGCATACGACCCGGTTGCGCCAAGTGCTCAATTCATTGGGAGTGGTGTGCTACTACACTTTCTCAGTAAAAGGTTTCAATGAAAACTATGCGGTGTTCACTCCCAACAGCCGTTCTCTGCAGGAACAACATGAAGAAAAGATATACGGACAACTCACCTCCGAGCAGGCTGCCGAGTTATATACCCTGCTCGAAAATGGAGAAGACACGGCTACCCGTATCCGCCGTTTTATGAGAAAGCACCACCTGCCATTCCTCGCTACCGACCGAAGCGTACTCAATCTGCCTGCCATTGGCAAAAGCATGACATTCAACCTGATAGGTATCACAGAAGACGGTAAGCGTATCCTTCGCTTCGATCATGACGGAACACGCCGCCACAGCCCCATTATCGATAAAATGGGACAGATCTATATCGTAGAAAATAAATCGCTCGCCGCTTATCTCCGGCAATTAGGAAAAATGGGAGAAGATCCGGAAGATTATGCCACTATCTGGACGTATACGGAAGGCAAAACGGAACCACGGTTCAGCTTATACGAATATCCGGAATTCGACTTCCGAATCACGGACAAGATGAGCAATCTGGAGATTGGATAATATACGATAATACTGCTTATGCATACCGGTGATCGTAAGCAGGGTACTTACCTCCGCTAAGCACCGTCCATACCGCCTGTATACACCGTGCTTAGCGCTCTTAAGTACCGTTCTGAGGAAAGCTTTGCACGGTGCACAAAAACCGGGGTATTCCCTCACTCTATATGCCCGTTTTCAACCACTTTTCACCAATTACGGCCGGTATCCCACCAAAGTCTTGTTCCGGCATTATCTTCTCCTCCCAAGGCATCGACCAATGCACGGTATTGGCTTTCGTTTTCTGTGATCAACGAACCGGGAAAATTCAAGCGACGAATCATAGTCTCCGTATCGATACAACCGTTCTTGCTATTATTAAACCGCACCGGGAAAAGACGCGGATAGCCCGTACGACGCTGTTCGGCCCATGCTTCACAACCCTCGGGAAAGATAGCCAGCCACTTCTGAGTTATGATCTTCTCCAGTTTCACCTCGTCATCGGCCTCCTCTATCCAGCGTGGGGATACCAGACAACGGGCTTCTATATTATTCTCGGGATCATAGACATCTATAAAGTCAGAGGCCACTTTATCGCTGTTGAGATATTCATCCACTTGGGTAACATTGTGTTGCTGAAAAGAGACAGTTACCCCGTTCTCATAACAATCACTCTCCTCTTCCGAAGTCCAACCACGTAAAGCAGCTTCCGCACGGAGAAACCAGACTTCTGCCGCAGTCATCAGAACGGCATCCGTAGCCTGAGTGACAGTAAGCTTCGACAAGACATTGTAACGGTTGTGAGCAAAGCAAGTGCCTTGACGAATCCCTCTGTATTCTTGTTTCAACTCATCAGCCGAACAGTGTGTAAAATAGGATTTCCTCCGGGGATCATCGTAACCATTCATGATAGATTCCATCGAAGCACTCATATACGTTTCTTTCCATACAAGGTTCAACTCGCCAAGCGGATTGCTATAACCGCTCTGAGTGGAGACAGCAGCCTGCTCATCAGAGGTTTCAAAAACACCGTACGAATTTTCGAATGCCTTCACAAATTCCATGCGCGCCTTATCAGGAGATACCACCGCCAAACGCATGGCAAGCCGCATTCGCAGAGAATTGGCAAACTTAATCCAGGAGGAATATTCGCCATCCAGCAAAATGTCGAAACGCGCAAATTCGGAAGCGTCCGGTTTCCGCTCTATATAATCGGCCAATGCCGTTACTGCCGTATCCAGTTCAAGAAAAAACTCATTGTATACTTTCTCCTGGCTATCCGGCAGATATTCCCCTTTAGGATCGGCAAAATTGGTGTACACAATCGGGCCGTAATAATCGGTCACACGGTGCATGACCGCCACCTTCAATATTTTCGTTATACCGAAAAAAGCCGGTTGCCCGGTACGGGTAAATTGTTCCGACTGGTAGATCTGAGGGAAAACATAAGCATACGTATGTCCCCACATCGCACTGTTCCAACCATCTTGCAGATTATAATCCGAGTTATGGCTACCCCCATTCAGTGGTTTGGCATCGTGCATATATCCGCTAAACATATCCGCGTTCAGATTTTGTATCAGTTGGAAAGGCCAGTTTTTCCCTTTACCGTAATCATAATTAAAATAAATGCCCTGCTGGATAATTCCCAAACGGATGCCATGATCGTTATTATCCACTTTCAGGTCTTCATCCGTAATGCCGGCCAAATCGGTATTGAACTCTCTAAAACCGGAAGTACAGGAAACAAAGAAACCGCCCAGCACTATAAATAAAAATACCATGTCCTTTTTCATCTATCCACCCTCCGTTTTAAAAGTCACACTTAATACTGAATCCCAAGCTACGCGTAGTGGGCATTCCATAAACATCGATCCCTTGATTGTCATTTCCGGTAGAGAGTACCAGATCCGGATCAAAAGGCGCTTTCTTATAGAAAAAGAAAAGATTGCGCCCCACAAAAGAGAGCTGTATTTCATGAAAGATCTTCATCTGTTGTATCCAGTTTGCCGGCAAGCGATAACTCAACGAAAACTCCCGCAAACGAATATTCGTGGCATCATACATATAATATTCCGTCACACCGGCACGTCCGCCGACTACATTCTTATAAAACCTCTTCACATCCTCTATACGACGGCCTTCCAAAAGGACATATCCGGCATCCCGGGCATCGGCCGTGGCTTTGGATACCCCATACATATCCATATCCGCCTGTGTCTGCGAAAGAATATCTCCGCCATACCGCCAATCGATCAGACAGTAAAGACTGATTCCTTTATAAGAAAGAGTATGGCTCCACCCCATAGAGAAAACCGGATTGGCATTTCCCACTTTTACCGTATTCCCGTCACCCTCCACCCGCGGCAGGCCTTTGTTGTCTCCGTCGGTTTCATAAACGATATTTCCCTCTGCATCACGCACGAATGCCTTCCCGTAAATATCACCGATGGAACCACCTTCCACCAACTTCATGGCATAACTCGAGGAAAAGCTGGTAGGCCCGTACACAAACTCTTTCAATTTCTCATGCAATTCGATAATTTTATTCTTATTGGACGAAAAGTTCAATGTAGTTTTCCACATAAAATCCCTGTTCATCACCGGAGCAGCATCCAATGTCAACTCCCATCCTTCGTTCTGTATATTGCCGGCATTGACATAGCGGTATGCAAACCGATCACCGGAAAGAGCCGGCAACTTGAAGAACTGGTTACGGGTATTCGTGCGATAATAAGTGGCATTGATGCCTAAACGGCTTTGCAGAAAACGCCATTCCGTCCCCACTTCTACAGAATAAGTCATTTCCGGTCTCATCTCCTCAAAAGGAGCGGCATCATTTGCCTGTATTCCTCCACCGGCCACTACATGCGAAACAGAATTGGTGATAAACAAAGGAATATCATTCCCCACCTTACTGTATGCCCCACGCAATTTTCCAAAAGAGATCCA
>OHPW01001761.1_pt1 | contig 10935 bp, 6 predicted proteins | sample 1577771 | NCBI WGS metagenome assembly OHPW01 (sample SAMEA3879608, study PRJEB24766) | human gut metagenome | biome: human-associated habitat; feature: feces | place: USA | collected 1985/1987
CCATGTGCAAATACGGGGAAGAACGGCATCCCATCCCTTATTAGGGCGATCGGTTATCGTAGACAACCAAAAGTCCCCATGATCGAGCACCTCGAACTTTCCCGTACGATAAAATATGGCAGAATATTCACCAGCTTGCTTACCATCATCACGTCCTACCCCGATATAATCATAACCGGGCATCGCATTCTTTAGATCTTGCAACTGATGATATTTACCTTCTTGAGTCCCAAAGATATCAAAACCATGGAACTGCACCAATTGGGCAATGTAGGGATAACGTTGTCCCCAGCCATTCCCATTCGTCGAGTCTCCCGCATTCGCATTACGCAAATTATAGGTGGCTACTACCATTGACTCCGCTTGTAACGCAAATACGGAACAAAGGACAAATAAAAAAGAATAAATTAGCTTCTTCATACCTTTTATCATAAAATTAAATCCACATCAATAAATTAGAACTCTGCCTCTATCATTATCGGGAAATGATCCGAAGAGAAATGCCCATACTGGCACTCGTTCAAAGTCCCATATTTATTTACCTGAATACCTTTAGTGACGAAAATATAGTCAATCCGGTTTTTCATCGGGGCATTCAAATTGAATTGGTTTGTCGTTCCTACCGTCCCATAGGGTGGTGTTTTTGAGATTTCCCGTGAGTCCAACAGTAAACCATCGGATTTCAGTATTTGTATAGGCTCAGAATCCGGCGTACCATTGAAATCACCTACACAGATAGCAGGGGAATCCCCCGCTATCTTTTTAATATTAGCCAACATTATCAAAGCAGACTCATGACGTGCCACCTTACCGATATGGTCAAAATGAACGCTGAAGAAATAAAATTCCTTTCCCGAAACCTTATCCTTCAACTTCGCCCAAGAACAAACCCTCCGGCATTGCGCATCCCAGCCAAAAGAAGGCTTATCCTGTGTCTCCGACAGCCAGTAATTTCCTGAGTCCAATAATTTAAACCGATCTTTCTTAAATAAAACCGCGGCATGTTCCCCAGCCTCTTTTCCGTCATCCCGGCCTACGCCGACATACGTGTACGTATCATCTTTCACTAATTCCTTCACTTGGTGAATCAACCCTTCTTGAATCCCAAAGACATCAAAATCATGGAAATGAACCAAAGATACCGCCATGTCTTTGCGGTGTACCCATGAATCATCCTTATCCCCCTCATTATCATACCGCAGGTTAAAACTACCCACGTTCAGTTTACACTTCTGTTGTCCGGATATCCCTATGCAGAAAGTAAATAAAGAGATAAACACTATAATTAAGTTTCTCATGATACCCCCTTGATTACCAGCCCGGATTCTGGCTTAGATTCGTATTGAACTGAATTACTACCTCCGGTATCGGATATAAGTACTGACGAGCCGGCCAGCTACGTCCGGCGTAATTATACTCCATCAAATAACCTCCTTGAACCGGCTTCACGTTAAGCACATTACTCTTATTTGTACCCACATAGACACCAATCGCAGCATACTTCTCATCAGCGATCTTATCCGTATCATAGAAATAGGCATCATAATTACCATCGCCATTCACATCCAACGGTTGGTTAAGTGATGGGATAAAGATACCTTCCCAAGGATCGTTCACCCAAAGATCGCAACAATTCCAACGTTTCAAATCATTTAGGCGCAAACCTTCCAGACAAAGTTCAATACCACGTTCGCGACGGATCTCCAACAAGGAAGGATCAGAGATCGTCGGGTAATAAGAAGCGATATAAGGCTCTGCGGATGACGGACGGGTTGTCAATGTACCTGTCTGTGGTGTGCCTCCCGTAATTCCCGCACGAGAACGAAGCGCACCTATCGTAGCCGCCCAATCCGCATCAGTCAGTTCGCCTAATTCAGCCTTAGCCTCAGCATAGTTCAACAAAACCTCAGCATAGCGCATGATAGGAATGTCATTATCATTCGTAGCCGCATCATCGTAAGCCACGTCATCCATGGCAAACTTCGTAAACTGATATCCCGTCAATGTATGTCCCGTAAAATTAGCCGCGGTCGGCTCATAAACACCAGAAGCATTCTTACGGGTATAATCCGCTCCCCGGATCGTCTGGTTCAAGCGGGTATCACGTCCTGTTGTCTCCTCCACGAAATTCTTATAGCTTCCATCCGCTTTTTTCTCGACATAAGGCGTACCATCCGCATTCAAGTATGACAGCATAAATTTACGGCTCATGCATAAGTGTGGTCCGTAAGTAGAGGAATTATACCACCAATTCTGCTCACCCAGTCCTAACACCTTGTCAGTCTCGATAGCCATCATTACCTCCGTGGTAACGGCCTTATCGGCAATGAAAAGTTCGCGATACGCTCCACGGCCATCGCTATAAGCACCCGAAGTATAAAGTTTGTACGGTCCGTTATCCATAACTTCCTTAGCCGCCTCAGCCGCTAGTTTATATAAATCTTTGGCCGAATATTCCGTACATCCCGTACGAGCGATATCCAATTGGTCAGCGGCATGGTATTTACGCCAAGCAGCCTCAAACAAGCAAACACGAGATTTGAAAGCGGCAGCTGTCCATTTATTTACGATCGTTGAATTATGCGTGACATCCTCTTCCAATATATTCGTATACGCATAATCCAAATCCTCCAAGATATGCCCGATAATCACATCACGTGTATCACGCGGGTTATAAAGATCCGGGTCTTCAGCCTCGTTAAATACCTTATCAATCCAAGGTACCTCGCCATATTGTACCAATTTATCAAAATAGAAGCGAGCACGGAACAAGCGTGCGATACCATTATAATTGTCACGGATAGTCGTGCTTAGTGACTCATTCACGTTATTCTCCAAAAAGAAATTTATATTACGAAGAGCGGACCATGACCAACTCGTCGCGCTATTCGTAGTATAAGCGCCAACCTCCATACCACCCAAGGAATTTTTCACCCCATAATCTGCCGTAGCATCACGCCGGAAAGCGCTTCCTCGGGAAGGCAAGACATTGTAAAATGAGTACGTATACGTCTTCAAACCATTCTCGGAGCTAAACACCATATCCACAGAAGCCTCCGACTTTGGTTCCTCATTCATCTCGCACCCCGAAAATACAGCCAAAAGTGCCACCAGACCGCTTAATAGTATATTCTTTTTCATTTCGTATAATCTCCTATTCTTTAAAATGTAACATTCAGGCCGATGCTGAACGACTTCATCATCGGGTAATTATATCCATCACCACTATTGCTGGAGGTCAAGTCCTTATCCGATTCACCGATATTCGAAACATTGACATCCTTGGAATACTTGTAAAGCGGAGACCATGTAAAGAGATTTTCCCCGGAAAGGTAAATTCCCACATTTGTCAAATGCAATTTTTTAATCCATTCCGACGGTAAATTATAGCCAACCTGTATGTTCTTCAAGCGTAGATAGGCCGCATTCATCAAATAGCGCGTGTTAGCGTTCTTATGACCTCCATAGAAAGGCGCATAGTAACCAGCGTAACGAGGCAAGAATGCATCCGGGTTCTCAGGAGTCCAATAGTTTCCCACATGCCAAGAAGGCATCTGGTTATACGGGCGATTGTATTGCCCCCAGAACGTAGAGGCTTCATTAGACGGATACCAATCCTGCTTACCCACTCCTTGGAAGAAAGCACTCACCCAGATATTGTTCCAATCGGCAGAAAGCGTAAAGCTATAAATATAACGAGGCTCCTCGTTACCGATGATCTTACGGTCGCCCGGATCATCTACCGTATTCTGTCCACGATCAATATAACCGTTGCCATTTAAGTCTTCAAACTTAATATCACCCGGATACAACTTATAGGTTTTCGATGTTTGCATGAGCGGATTATAATAGGATTGTCCCGCAGCTTTCGCGGCAGCCTCAGCCGCATCGATACTGGCTTGGTCCTGCCACAAACCATTGGATACAAATCCCCAAATCTCACCGATACGCATCCCCTCATAATAATTCTTGTCGAGTGATTGATTCGCATACTCGCTCAATGACTTATTCGCATTATTAAACCTATCGATCACTGAATAGTAATCTGCCAATGTACCCTTGATGCTATAATTAAATCGCTTACCAGCTAAATCAAATCCATCTCTCCATTCCAAAGACAACTCATAGCCATAAGTAGACATATCCGCATAATTACCTTTCGGAGAAGAAGCACCGAACACATCCGGCACGGTCGGACCATTCACGATCATATCAGTTGTTTTACGGATATAATAATCTCCACTTACGGTCAAACGATTATCAAAGAATCCTAAATCCGCTCCTATATCATACGTCGTAGCGGTTTCCCACGTCAAGTTGCCGGGAAGAGCCGCCGGAGATGACATATAATTCTGCCGCAAACCGTCAAGAATATAATCAGACTTGCTGATACCCAATGTCTGGATATACTGATAATTACTCAATCCGGCCGCATTGCCCAAAGAGCCCCAAGAAAACCGGACCTTAGCGTTAGAGATATGTTCGGACTTAACATTCCACCAAGGTTCTTGCGAGATTCGCCAACCCACGGAAGCCGAGGGGAAGAAAGCCCAACGCTCATCACTCGGGAAGCGGGAGGAACCATCGTAACGTCCGTTTACCTCCAACAGATAACGATCATCAAAGGCATAATTCAAACGGAAGAAAGCGCCGCCAAACTGATAAGCCTTCCATTGTGAGGTAATACTCCGGTTATCAGTACCCATCACCAAATTCATGTTGTCCACGTCGTCCGTCAACAAGTCATCATTATAAGCATAGATGCGTTTGAAAGTAGATTTTTCGTAATTCCATCCAGCCATGGCCTTGAAATAATGTTTCTCGGCAAAAGTTTCCTCAAACTCTGCGAAAAGGTTCGTTGCTAGATAGTTCGTATGATCAGTTGTCTCTGCCAAATTGGAATAGGTACCCGTAATATGTTCGATCTGGCTTTCCCCATCTGCATCAACCGACCGTGCATACGGTGAACGTACTTGTTTCTTGGTCTTCTCTTGCGTCTTCTGTTGATACGTGAAATCACCATTCACACGCAAACGGTCACCCAAGAACTTAGCATTGAATGTCGTAGTATTCTTTAAGTTGGAGTTCTTTGTCGTAATACCGCTACGTCCATAAAGCAAATCGCCTACGGTATAGACGGCAGAATAAGTCATCGTACCATCAGGGTTGAACAGTGGCGATGACGGGTGTCCCTCGTCTGCGATATTTCTCCATACCACACCAGAACCTTCCGAATAGGTAATCGGATTGTAGTATTTATTATGGGAAAACTCAAAGTTATTGTTGATCTTCAACCAAGGAGTTAACTGATAACCTCCCTTGAAACGCATGTTATAGGTCTTGAACTTATCCGTTTGCTCATCGCTATCGAAAAGTCCATCGTAACTATAGAAACGTCCTGACAAATAATAATCAAACTTCCCGTCGGAACCCGAGATGGAAAGATTTTGATTCTGCGCGAAGACACTCTTCTTATACATCAGATCATAATAGTCGGTTCCTTCCGGATAATACACATAACGGCCTTTTGTACCGATAGAGCCATCAGAGATCACCGTCCCGAAATCGCCCGTCTCATGACGGCGCTTATACTCATCCAGCCAAGCCACGGAAAATTGCTGTGTCTTGTTGATACCGGAAGGATTCGCTTGATTGTAATTAAAATAAGCGTCATAAAAATGCTTTGCCCAAATATAACCATCGGAAACTACATCCGGCACATTCTGTGGTGATTGTAATGAATAGCTAGAAGACCATGTCACCTTCGGCTTACCTTCCGTAGCGTTCTTCGTCGTGATCAAAACCACGCCAAATGGAGCACGTGCGCCATAAATAGCGGAAGCGGCAGCATCCTTCAATACGGAAATACTCTCAATATCATTCGGATTTAACATAGAAGGGTCTCCTTCCACACCATCAATCAACACCAAAGCACTACCCCCATTGATAGAACCGGCGCCACGTACGTTAAAATCCGCCGTACGCCCCGGTTTACCATCAGACAAGGAAATATTCAAGTTCGGGACAACTCCTTCTAGCATCTGAGTAGCGTTAGCCGTAGGACGCCCCTCGAATACATCACTAGTCACTTGCTCTACCGCACCGGTCAAATTCACTTTTTTCTGGGAACCATAACCCACCACGACTACCTCATCCAGCTTCTGCGTGTCCTCATGAATAGATATAACCAAATTATCTTTATTGCCTACCGGAACATCTTGAGCCACATAACCAATATAAGAAACCTGAAGTATCGCATTCGGAGTTACCTCAATAGAGAAATGGCCATCTATATCCGTGATGGTACCATTGGTAGATCCTTTCACGACCACATTCGCCCCGATGATTGGTTCCCCTTTCGGGTCTGTAATCGTACCGGTAACTTTCTTATTACCTTGTTGCTGAACAGTTTTTACCGATGATAAAACGATCTGATGACCCGATTTCAATACATAAGCCACATTCGCTTGCTTTGCTATCGCATCCATTACAGCATTAATATCCGCATCTTCCACGTCAACAGAAATCGGAGAATTCAGACCTTTGATCCCATCATTATAGAAAAAACGATATTCAGTCGTTTCCTCTAATTCTTTAATAACCTCCCGCATCGGTCTATCCTTTACCGACAACGATATCTGGGCGGCAATCGCAACTCCGGAAAAGCCCGACAATAACTGGGCATACAAAAGTGTCCGGAAAAAAGAGTGCTTGAAATTACTCATTTTTAAAAGTTTTTTAATAATACATAGATTTTAAACAGGTAACTTTACAAGCAAATCATTTACATATTCTATCTTATTTATAACCGGCTAGTTATTTCCTTGAAGATATTATATACAAGTGATTTTGCTTAAGAGGAAGAAGGGCCTTGCCTTTCTTCTTTTTTTACTACAATCATCTAGCTCATCTCATAGGCTTCTTCTTTATTAGGTTAACACTCAACTTTCTATTTCTCATTTAAATAAATAGTATCACCTACCGACACATACGTAATCGGAGCCGTAAGGCTTATTATTTCAAATACATTATCCAGACTATTATTCCGGATCACCCCCGAGAAACTGTAGCCTTTAATCTTATTGGACAAAAAACGAACTTCAACATTATACATTCGATTCAACAATACCGCGATCTCCTCCAACGACTCGCCAGAGAAGGCCAGTTCATTCGTACGCCAAAGACGGGCATAAGAAGCATTTGTCGGGTGATTAACAGATAATATATGACTAGACTTATTAAAAACCGCACTCTCATCCGGAGACAGAATCACAAACTCTTTTCCAACCACTGTTCGTACACTGCCTTCAAACAAGGTCGTAACCACCTCGTCATCTTCCTCATACGCCTTCACATTAAAAGCTGTGCCTAGCGCCTCGACTTCCATATCCCCCGCATTTACCAAGAAACGGCGCAATGTATCTTTCGAAACTTCAAAATAAGCCTCACCAGATAAAGAAACTGATCTTTCTTTCACGCCATAATCACTCTTATAATTAAGTTTAGTATGCGAATTTAACCATACTTTCGTCCCATCAGGCAGAACCACGCTAGCACGTTGCCCATTATCTGCTGACACCACATAATCCAATGGATCGGATAATGGAACCTGTCTCATATAATACCAATGTGAACCAATTCCAAGGCTTATACATACGAATGCCACCGCCGCATAAGAAAGCCACTTCCATAAGGTATGCGGTTTCTTCTTTATCTCCAAAGTTTTCTTCTCTTGTCTTATCCGCTTTTTAATCTCACAGAACATCTGTCCTTGTAGCTTAGGAGGAAGCTTTTTCCCGGAAGATTCTTCCCATCTAGACATATAAAAAGCCATGATCTCTTCCTTATGATCGGAATCGCTAAACCACGCCAAAAGAGTTCGCTCTTCTTCCGGTGAAGTCTTGCCACTCATAAAGCGATCTAATAATTCGATATGTGTATACGTTTTTCTCATCGTGTAATAAGTATATCCCGAAGAAGAGCTTTACCCTTACACGGAAAAATCAAAAAAGCCTTGATTTAACACAAATTAATACCACACTTGTTTTCCGCCTTCATAAGTAAACGGGCGATGTTCTTTTCCTCGTGTATGGTTATGAATACGAAAAATAGATTCCCGTGGAATATTTTGATATATTAATTTATTGTCTTCGGCATACTGTTTACCTAATGATATCCACTTTTTTTCCCAATAGAAGAGTTCATATAATTCTCCCGTTACGATCTTATTATCATCATTCCTCGGATAAAATTCCACCTTCGCTATCTGTTTAGGTTCGCCTAGATCTAAAACAACAAATTGATCTTTTTGAAATTGATCTGGTTGATAATAAGACACTCGGTCCTGATCTGTCACCAAATCGAGACCATGTCCTTTAGTCCCTTCATTTCCACCCCACTCTCCGGAAAACTGCTGGCCATCGCTTCCAAATACTTTTATTTCCGCTATAGCGTAAAAATAGCCCAATGGCTGTGTTTCTTGAAAATCACAGATCAAATAACGATATTTTTGGGAAACAGATATACGGAAACTATCCACATAAAAGGGAGGATTTTCAATAGAATATATCAAAGAACGATCCGAAAGATCTTTCTTGTTACAAACATAAAAGCGGGTTCCTATCGTTCCTGTGGCTTGAAGCGCCGTATTCATTCGATATGGAGCTTTTGAATAGAATGTAGCAGAACTTTCCATTCTTTCAAAACCCGGCAATAACTTACGTAAGTTTCCTTCACTAGTCAAGATGAACGCATCTCCCGCCGGTTGTATACTTCCATTATTATAATAAGCGGGAAGGTAGAGCATATTGACACCCATCTTAGGGAAGTATGCCTTTGTCCCTTCAGCCCGGCTCCAACATACCGGATTCCAACCAATAACATCGTAGCAACATAAATAAACATATTCTTTAGGATGTTTTTCTTTCCAAAGCGGAACCTCTATATCCTTACATACGACATACTGGTCAGTGATATCCTCAAGTCCCGGATTTTTAAATAAAGCAGGTATTTCCTCTTTTGACAAGATAGCTAGAGAGTGAAGCTGTATCCGATAGTTATACCGATAAACTTTAGGAGCAGTCCTACAATATTGGACAGTGATAGCAGACGGAAACATATCAATTTTAGATTGATAGACATCTCTCCAAAACATCCCGTCTATCTTAATGTCATCCTTGGTAAGGAAAGGTCTTTGTGTATTATCATATATCATGCCGGATTGCTTACTCCCTATAATCTCGACCCATGAATGAGGATATTGTGAATTTCCCCAACAGGGAACCATATTTAATGCGGCAGGTATACCATTCGCCCTCAATGCAGCAATTTTATATGTAGACTTTTCTAAACAAGTTCCCATTTGAGTGGCTACTATATTTTGGAAAGTCATGGGGCGCAATCCTTGATATTTACCAGTAAAGATTATCCATTCATTGAGAAAGCCCTGCTCTACGTCATCCGATATAGCTTTACCAATCTCTTCATACGAACACATATACATAGAATCTCGTAGTGAAGCATATTTTCGATCAAAATAACTCCCAGCATGTTCCCAATGACAATTATCTGTAGTGTAAGGAAGTACATAATCAAAGAAAATATCCCAGTCCATATTCTTACACCAAGGATATCGCTCTTTATTTTGAAAACACTGATCTATATGATGTATAAGATAATCAGAAGACAATTCTTTCAAATCAGATAAAAAGCGAGGATTTACTTTTGTATAAGGATACAATTTGTTTATACTATCATATATAGCGTATTGGATATCATATAAAAAGGGACCGTATGTCGCTCTATAATTAGCGAAAGCATCGAAATATACCTGGTTCCCTTTCACCGAGTTACTATCTAATACTTGCTTTCCTATCATATTACTTATTAGAAAGCGGGCTGCTTCCTCTTTCTTCTGATTATCCTTATAATGATGCAGAACAGCTTCTAACTCCGATCTATTTTCCCCGGATTTATCCAACGCTAATTCCAATAAAACATTTTCATTCGAAGAACAAGCACAAAAAGTTAAAACAACAAAGAAAAAAAAGTATCCTACTATCATAGCTAAAATGCTTTTTTACTACCATGTAAATGTAACCTTTGATAGATCAAAAGAATACAGATGATAATCATCATCCCAGCCCAAGGCTATTAGTTCTTTATCATCGTTTGTCACACAAATATTGAATAGTCTTATATCAGTAACTAATCGACAAATACATTTTCCACTCCAATCATATACTAAAATGTCATTACTTAACATAGTATCTAACATGCCCGCATTAGTATGCTGATCCAACTTTTTCCCTGAATATAAGGTGTAAATATAATGATCAGTCGCATATATATCCGTATAACCAATAACATTCTCTTTGCCATGTTTTATGCCGTTCCTGCCAGATCTACTATCATCAATGTATATCGTGATAACGTTTTATGAGCATTGGAATCGTATCTATCTGATATAGTTCAAAGATAGCGCCAGATGCCGCAACTGTAGCCAATCTATCTAATACTGGATTATAAACCATATAGCCTTGATAGGCAAATGTTTTACTTTTACCTCCACTATTGTTCCCATCATTTGGAAAATCGCCAAAAGACTTCACATATTTACCTGCACAATCAAACAAAGCATATCTCTTAGCATTTGTTTCCTCTTTATCAAGGAGTCCAGAAACGACATACCCATGCTTTGTTTGAATAGCAGAGAGAAACATATATTCCAAATTCACAATAGAAGAAATACTTTTAGATAAACTTTTGGTTACAATTTGTTTCTTTTGTATATCCAATATAATCACATTTGATTCATCTTTCTTTTGCATCAAACGAGGCATGATGTTTTCATCTGGGCCTTCTCCCGTTTGGGCAAAAGATAGAATACTGTCTTTTGTATAATATATTTTATCCAAAAGAGATTCACCTAAATAA
>OHPW01001762.1_pt1 | contig 10930 bp, 10 predicted proteins | sample 1577771 | NCBI WGS metagenome assembly OHPW01 (sample SAMEA3879608, study PRJEB24766) | human gut metagenome | biome: human-associated habitat; feature: feces | place: USA | collected 1985/1987
TACAAAATGTGATATTATATATAAAGTTTATAAAATATTAAAAAATACGGAGGAAAATTATGTCTGTTTCATATATGACACACCCGCTTATCCGACACAAAATCACATTGCTCAGAAAAGAGAGCACATCTACAAACGAGTTTAGAAAACTTGTCGAAGAGATTGCTATGCTTATGGGATACGAGGCACTTTCTGACCTTGAAACACAGGAAATTAATATTAAAACTCCGCTTGAAGAGTCAAAACAGCCTGTAATTTCAGGTAAAAAACTTGCCGTAGTACCGATTTTAAGAGCCGGTCTTGGTATGGTAAACGGTATTCTCGCACTTGTACCGTCAGCAAGAGTAGGTCACATCGGACTTTATCGTGACCCTGTCACTCACGAGCCTCACGAATATTACTGCAAACTTCCCGAGCCGATCGACCAAAGACAGATTGTTGTTGTAGACCCTATGCTTGCGACAGGCGGTTCGGCAGTTGCCGCTGTAGATTACATCAAAGAGCACGGCGGTCAAAAAATTAAATTTATGTCAATTATCGCAGCGCCTAAGGGCGTTGAAACCCTTATGAAAGCGCACCCTGACATTCAGTTATATGTTGGCGCACTCGATCGTGAACTCGACGATAACGCATATATCCGTCCGGGCCTCGGTGATGCCGGCGACAGAATTTTCGGTACTAAATAATAAAAAACGCTGATAAATATAGGAGTAGCCATAAAAAACCGACCTCCAAATCGTTAGATTTTCAGTCTAAATTTTTGGGGCGGCTCAAATTTACGGTTACTCCTTTTTATGACAGAGCAACTGCCTTCTAATCAGTAGGTCAATCCTCTTTGATATAATATAGTGTATAATGATACTGACCTGACAGCCGATATAGTTATACACAGAAATTGGGATGATATTTATTCTTACAGTCTAAATTATATTTGATTAAGGCGGACAGCATTTTTGTGCTGTTTGCTGTAAAACAAAATATAAAAATCTCGCCTATGCGATTGACTTTTATTAATTGATTTGATATAATAAATCTGTTAGTATGATATTTTTGAGTATCGCTAACCTGTCACAATAACACAAATTAATAAATATGCAGGTATGGCGGAATTTAAGTGAGTATCCAAATCTGTGATTTGGCAATACGAACTTATGCAAAATCTATTTTAATAGATTTTGTAGGCAGACTAACCTGTCGCAAGAATACAAATTAATAAATATGCAGGTATGGCGGAATTGGCAGACGCGTATGGTTCAGGTCCATATGAAAGCAATTTCATGCAGGTTCAAGTCCTGTTACCTGCACCAGTATGAGTGTTCATAACGGATTTATGTTATGGACACTCATTCTTTTATGCTTCTTTTGGAGAGTAGGCATTTCGCCTGCTCTCCTTCGTTATGCGGGGATATATTCCACGGCCATGCCCCGCCTTGTTTCGGAGATATAATGGCTTATCAGAGGCGCTGCCGGGATGTCGATGTACCCCACAAAGCGGTAGTGAATTGTGATGCGCTGTGTTCTACTTTTTCCGACGCCCTGCGTTTCATACACCTCGATATGGTCAATAAGCTCCCGCAGCAGCGGTGCGGTCAGCTCGTCCATCTGCATAAACTTTCGGATGGCAGCGATAAACTTGTCCTTATTGGCCGCTTGCCGCTCCGCTTCCGCAATTTGCTCCCGGAGCTGTGGAATCTTCGCTTTCAAGGCAAGCTGCTCTACATCGTATTCGTGGGTAATTTGCAGGAAGCCCTCGTCGGAAAGAAGCCCTTCCGCATTCTTTTCAAAGGCCTTTTTGTAGAGTCGGGACACGGTTTCTGTTCGCATCCGTGCCTTTTGCAGCTCTCCCTCAAGGTGCTTCTTTTCCTCTGCAATTTCCCGGTTGGACTTGCGTTCCAGAAGGTCGGCGAACATTGGCTCGTCGTCCCGCAGAAATTGCGCCATTCGTTGTAGCTCCAGTTTTACCACCTGCTCGATAGCGTCCGCCCGCACATAGTGCCGGGTCGGGCAACTGCCATGGTAGTCTTTTACATAATTGGAACAGGAGAAAAAGCATATATTCTTATTGATGGTGTTGACGTGATACCACAGCTTGTGACCGCAGTCGGCGCAGTACAGCAGATCAGAAAAGATGCTCTTTTCGCCATTCTCCGATTTCGGCGCACGGCGCTTTGTCCGCTTGATGATCTTCTTTTGTACCTGCTCAAAGGTGTCCCGGTCGACAATCGGCTCGTGAACATCCTTGAAGATGACCCAGTTTTCTTCCAGGTTATCGATGCGGGTCTTATCCTTGAAGGATTTAGAGTAGGTCTTGAAATTGATCACATCGCCGCAGTATTCCTGCTAGGTCAGGATTTTACGAATGGTGCTGTTTTTCCATCGGTAAGGGTTTGGCTACGTCTTTTTCCCGCCCCTGCCGATGCCTTTTTCGTGCCAGTACGCCGTGCAGTTGAGAATCCCATTTTCCTGTAAAATGCGGGCAATGGTGTCGTTGCCCTTACCCTCCAGACACATACGAAAAATGTCCCGCACCACCTGTGCGGCCTCCGGGTCAATGATCCAGTGCTTTTTGTTCAGCGGGTCTTTCCTGTAGCCGTAGGGCGGCTGGCCCAGCGGTTCGCCGGAATTGCCCCGGATACGATGGGCAGACCGCACCTTGCGGCTGTTGTCCCGGGCGTACATCTCGTTCATCACATTTCGAAATGGGGCAAGCTCATTTTCGCTGTCATCGCTGTCTACGCAGTCATTCACCGCAATAAAACGGATATTGTGATCCGTGAAGAAGGTGCCTGTGTAGTAAACCCAACACCGAGATAATCTCTACCAAGCCGGGACATATCCTTGACGATGACCGCTGTCACATAGCCCATTTCGACATCCTCAATCATTTTCTGAAAAGACGGACGGTTGAAATTCGTGCCCGTATAACCGTCGTCCACATAGAAACGGGTATTCCCGAGGCTATTTTCTTTGGCGTATTTCTGCAATAAACGCTTTTGATTGACTACGGAGTTACTGTCGCCTTCCGCTCCATCATCACGGGACAGGCGGTAGTACAGCGCTGTTAATCCCAATTGTTCTTTTTTCTTTTTCGACTGCATAAGTCCTCCTTCCCGGCAGCCGAACACACATATTCCGCTGCTATTGTATCGGATGCTTGACCGGACGTCAAAGGTATGAGAGTGCTGACCACCGTTCTTTGTACACGGCCACGCAGATTGGTTTGAGAGCTGCGCTCAAATTCTGCAGAAACAAAATAGGTCACATCCCCAATTTTGTATTCGTGGACTTTTCCGTCGGATACGCCGACGATCCAATTCGTTTGCCGCTTCATTTTCTATCACTCCTTATCGTTCCTCCCGCCCACGCTAGCGGATGAGGTATTTGCGATAATATTCGCAAGCCTTGATAATAAAATCCTCCGTCTTTCCGGCATCCAAACCTTTGGGAAGAACCTCCCGCAGGCGGGATGCGGGGACCTTCACCGTCTCCCGCTGATTTGCTTTTTCTTCGCTCATAAGGAACTGGATCACATCCTTCGTCAGCAGCCCTTCACGGTCGGCCTTGTGCATTCGCCATGCCTGCGAATAAGATGGCGTGCAGTCGTTGATCTCACATTGCTCCATCACATCCCGCTGGCTGTATTCATCGAGATAGGACAACTCCACGCCGACAGAGAACGCAATTTCCTCCTTGTCCATCTTTTCCAGCAATTCAGGAATGAGGTAGGTAGGCGGATATATCGCTGCACTTGCCTGCCGCTGTCTATATCGGAAATATCATCACGGGACTTGTGGCCAACTTGTCCACAAGCGATTCCCTGATGGGACAGTGCTTCCATTTTCAACTTGTAAGCATACGCCTTTTCACTGGGCAGGATATGCTCCCAGTGTAGATTGCTGTCCACCAAGGCAATGGCGGCGCAGGCCGGACAATAACGCTGATTCTTCGCCCTCAACGCAAACGCCTGATGGCACAGAACACAGCGCTTGCCGCCGGTCGGCTTCATTATATCGGCGTGTAGCCTTTCATCTGCCGGAAGCACGGCATTCTTGAAATAGTTACAGTAAATGCCGTATTTGCTGATGCTTTGGACGCAGACACAGGACTCGCCGTCGTCCAGCAGCAGGCAGTTGCCGCCGTCGTAGTTGGCGCATAGCTTCCGCAGCAGGGTGGCGACTCTCTTCTCCAAAATTTCTGCTATTTAATTTTCAAGGTGCACACGGAAAACCACAGAGTGTCGACAAGCGGTGGAACCAGCTACCGTCCTTTCACTTTTTCTTTGCCAAATTTTCTTGTGAAATTCCCGCACTTTTTCAAAAATTCGCCTCTTTCAAGGCACAAGAGAAGAATCTCCTCAATAGGTAGGCAGCGAGAAGACTCATTTTTTACCCTCCTATTAACCAATTGGAAAATTTTTCGGATTTGAACGAAAGATTTTGAAATTTTCTCTCTACTAACCAACTGGGAACTTTTCTGCGATTTTGGCAAAGGTATTTTCGAATTTTTCTTAAAGATTTAAAAACGGCACAACCGACGGATCAATCCGAAGGCTGTGCCTCTGTATTTTGGTATTATCTTTTCTCCAAATGGTGTTGAGAAAATGATAGGTTTATGGTATAATGCTGTTAATCTTCTGGAAGGAGAACTGTTTGATGACGCCTTTAAGCAAGTTGATACGGATCATGCGTAAGAAAGCCCTGCTGTCACAGGAGGATTTCGCAAAAGTACTGAATGTATCCGTTGGAACGATAAACCGTTGGGAAAACGCCAAAACCAAGCCGAACATCACAGCAATGAAGAAGATCAAGGCTTTTTGTGAGGAAAACAACATCCCTTTTGATGAGATTGAAGCGGCGTGGATCGCCCAGAAGGAGTAAATGCAATGGCTGATGTAAAGAAAGACCAGGAACGGGACGAACTGTTCCGCCGCATATATAAAATTGCCACCGACCTTGTCCACGCAGGTCATGTGGCAGAGTGGGACTTCAAATCTTATGTGCTGGGCACGATGTTTTACCGCTATATTTCGGAGAACTTCACTGCCTATATCAATGAGGGCGAACACGCTGCCGGAAATAAGGAATTTGATTACGCAAAAATGGCTGACGCCGATGCGGAGCCTGCCCGTGAGGGACTGGTGCAGGAAAAGGGCTTTTTCATTCTGCCCTCCGAATTGTTCTGCAATGTCCTCGCCCGGGCGGACAAGGACGACAACCTGAACGAGACGCTGGAGCGTGTGTTCAACCACATTGAGAGCAGCGCCGCCAGCGGAGACGCTGAGAATGATTTTGCAGGTCTGTTTGACGATTTCGATGTGAACAGCAAGGCAATTGGCGAAACTGTTGCCAAGCGCAACAGGGTGCTGGTAGAGCTGCTGAACGGCGTAGCGCAGATGCCGCTGTTCTCTACTGATGGCATCAATCCCGACCTGTTTGGTGATGCCTACGAATATCTGATGGGAATGTACGCCGCCAATGCCGGTAAAAAGGGCGGTCAGTATTTTACGCCTGCCGATGTTTCGGAGCTGCTGGCCCGCCTCGGCACCATTGGTAAAACGAAAATCAACAAGGTCTATGATCCAGCCTGCGGTTCCGGTTCTCTGCTACTGAAGGTGGAAAAAGTGCTGGGCAAGGATAATATCGAGCGAGGCTTCTACGGTCAGGAGATCGACCTGACCACTTATAACCTTTGCCGCATCAATATGTTCCTGCATAACATCGAGTTCGATAAGTTCAGCATTGTCCGGGAGGACACTTTGCTCAGCCCGCAGCATTGGGACGACCAGCCCTTTGAGCTGATCGTATCCAATCCGCCGTTTTCCGTGCCGTGGGAGGGGAATAAAAATCCGCTGCTCATCAACGATCCTCGCTTTTCGCCTGCCGGAGTGCTGGCTCCTGCCTCCAAGGGCGATATGGCGTTTATTATGCACAGCCTTTCGTGGCTGGCTTCCAACGGGGCGGCGGCCATCGTTTGCTTCCCCGGCATTATGTACCGTGGCGGGGCCGAGCAGAAAATCCGCAAGTATCTGGTTGATAACAACTTCGTGGACGCTATCATTCAGCTGCCCTCTAATCTGTTTTTGAATGTTACGATCTCCGTGGATATTATGCTGCTGAAAAAGAACAAGACGGACAACGCCGTTCTGTTCGTGGATGCCTCCAAGGAGTTTGTGAAGGTCACAAAGAACAACCGGCTTTCCGATGCCAATATCCGGCGCATCGTGTCCGCTGTGGCAGAGCGTAAGGACGAGCAGCACTATGCCCACCTTGTGCCAAACGACGAGGTCGGCAGCAAACAGAACAATTATAATCTCTCTGTTTCTACCTATGTGGAGCAGGAGGATACCCGTGAGAAGATCGACATCGTAAAGCTGAACGCCGAGATCGCCGAAATCGTCGCCCGGGAGCAGACGCTGCGGGAGGAGATTGATAAGATCGTGAAGGAGATTGAAAACTGATATGAGTGAGTTATTTCCTAATCAATACTGGGGGATGGACATATGGAAGCATCAAGAACTCCCAATTATCGAGTCCCATGATTTCAATTTTTTTAGATGTATTGAATTTACAAATAATTACTATGGGAAAACAGTTAGCGAATTACATCAAGGGAACTTAAGAGTAAGCAGAAAAGACAACCGATATTCTATGCTTTTTCCGGGGCAAAAACTTTCCTATTGGGCAGATAGTCCTCAAACCGCAAGGGCGGAAGTGAAAAAATGGGGTGCAAGGAATAATTTATTAACATTTTGGGCGTATGATGATGGCAGTAGTTTGATTCCTACAGTTTATCCAGCAGATTACTTGCGAATAATTGATGGTATTCACTTTAGATTTGACGAGATACTTAAAAAGCTCAACAATGGTCTCTCTTTATCGAGAGAAGAACAATCTTTAATTGATAAAATAGCGTCTATGGAACCAGATTGTTTGGCTTATAAATCCGAGGCTAGAAAAGGCGGAGTGTGCTTTTTATTTTTCGAACACGGCTTCAAGAAACTTTCGTTAAGAGAGGTGTCACTAAGGCTTGGTAATAACAAAGGAAAAAATCACACTACTGTTCCATGTGTAATTACCAGTGATTTTACACCGGTTCTTGAAAGCTATGGGTATTACTTCGAGCCAATAGCAAAAACAAAATTTGACAAAGCTTACTATGATTCAAATGAGTATATTCTTCGAAAACAAGTTAAAGATCATTCGTTAAAAAGGGTGCGAGAGGCGATGAAATGAGTAAATTAGAAAAACTGATAGCTGAACTTTGCCCTGATGGAGTGAAATACTACACATTAAACACTGTTTGTAATGTTTATGATGGTACGCATAAAACTCCAAAATATACAGATTCAGGTATAAAATTTGCAAGTGTAGAAAATATTGCTGATCCATATGCAACAGAAAAGTATATATCCATTTCTGATTATGAAAAATATAAAATCAAGCCACAGCGCAATGATTTACTTATGACACGAATTGGCTCGATAGGTGTATGTACAGTTCTTGAAAGTGATGAACCTTTGGCATATTATGTTTCATTAGCATTATTACGACCTAACAATAATGAATTGAATAGCAGATACTTGAAGTACGCTATTGAGAGTTTGCATTGCCGCAAAGAACTTCGCAAAAGAACTCTTGTTAATGCTGTGCCAATAAAAATAAATATGGGCAATATCGGCAAAATTACACTCCCCGTCCCACCTCTGCCGGTGCAGCGTGAAATTGTCCGTATATTGGACAATTTCACAGATCTTACCGAAGGTCTCAACAGGGAACTTGCCGCAGAGCTTACCGCACGGAAGAAGCAGTATGCGTATTATAGGGATAAACTGCTTCACAACGCTACAACCACCGTTTATAAACGATTGGGGGATTTTTGCGATTTGCTTTCTGGATTTCCTTTTGATAGTAGTAAATTCAAAGAAGATGGAATCAGGTTAATGCGTGGCATGAATATTAAAAGGGGCTATTTGGACTTTGCGGAGGAGAATAATCGTTATTGGGAAAGCACAGATGGTGTTGAGAAATACCTGCTTAACGATCAGGATATTGTGATTTCTATGGATGGTTCTCTTGTTGGCAGCAGTTACGGAATGGTTTCTAAAAAAGATTTACCATTGCTTCTTGTACAACGTGTTACTCGAATCCGCACTAATCAGGCCAATATCCGATATGTATATCACTATATTGCGAGTGGCCGTTTTACGGAGTATGTGCACAAGAAGAAAACAGCTGGCGCAATTCCGCATATTAGTCTGAAAGATATATCTAATTTTGAAGTACCGCTTCCGTCGCTTGAAATCCAGAAGCGCCTTGTTGAAGTCCTCGACAACTTTGATTCCATCTGCACCGACCTGAATATCGGTCTGCCTGCGGAAATCGAAGCCAGACAAAAGCAGTATGAATTTTATCGAGATCAGCTCTTGACATTCGCCGCACAGGGCGAGACAATTTTGACAGACAGACAGACAGACAGACAGACAGACAGGCGAGTATAGTGCCTTGATTCGCCTGTGTCAATATATTTTTGGCTATGCTTCTATCGAACTCGGGAGTATTGCGACTGTCACGAAACTTGCTGGATATGAGTTTACAAAGTACGTTACTTACTCAGACCAAGGGGAAATTATTGCACTTCGTGGTCTGAATGTCAAAAAAGGAAAACTTGACTTATCAGATGTAAAGTATATCGATGAAAGTGATTTATCAAAGTTGACCAGAAGCAAGCTTTGCATCGGAGATATGCTGTTCACTTATGTAGGAACAATTGGTCAGGTGGCAGTGATTCACGAAAATGATCGGTATTATCTTGCACCGAATGTTGCGTTAATTCGCGTCGATAAAACGCTTGTAGATCCGGAGTATATGCGGTATTTCTTTCAAACAAGTGCATTTTGGGAAACGCAGATCAATCGCCTGTTGCAATCATCGTCTATGCAGAATATTCCTATGGAGAAAATTCGTAAGTTTATTTTACAGATTCCGTCACTTGATGTTCAAAGCCGTATTGTCAATGTTCTCGACAACTTCGATGCCATCTGTTCTGACCTAAAAATCGGTCTCCCTGCCGAGATCGAATCAAGACAAAAGCAATATGAATACTACAGGGACAAGCTGCTGACTTTCACGCCGGCAGATTGACCCGGAAGGAGGTAGCCCGTGAGCTATTTCAACATCGTTGCCCAAAGCAGTGAAAGCACTGTTGTCACCGAATACAAGCCGCAGTCGAAGCGCTCGGAGGCGTACCAGAGCGAAGCGGACTTGGAAAAGGAGTTTATCCGTCTACTTTGCGAGCTGGGCTATGAGCGCCTGACCATCCATAAAGAGGCTGACCTGATCGCCAATCTGCGGACGCAGCTGGAAAAGCTGAATAACTATCGCTTTACGGACGGCGAATGGAAGCGTTTCTGGGATGAGGTGCTGGCAAACACAAACTCCGGCATTCTCGAAAAGACCCGCCTGATTCAGGAGGACTATGTGCAGGTGCTCCGCCGGGATAACGGGGAAAGCAAAAATATTCAGCTTATTGACAAGAAATGCATCCATAATAATAATTTGCAGGTCATTAATCAGTATGCCATCTCCGCCGAGGAGGGCGCATCTCATGACAATCGCTATGATGTGACGGTATTGGTCAACGGCTTGCCACTCATCCATATCGAGCTGAAGCGCCGGGGCGTTCCCATTCGGGAAGCCTTCAACCAGATCGACCGCTATCAGCGGGACAGCTTCTGGGCATCCAGCGGACTGTATGAATTCGTGCAGATCTTCGTGATCTCCAACGGCACAAATACGAAGTATTATTCCAATACCACCCGTTTCAACCATATCAAGGATGCCAAAGCGCAGAAAGCCAAGAAGTCCAAAACCAGCAATAGCTTTGAGTTCACTTCGTTCTGGGCGGATGCGAACAACCGCATTATCCCCGATCTTGTGGACTTTACCAAGACCTTTTTCTGCAAGCACACCATTCTGAATATTCTTACCCGTTACTGCGTGTTCACGGCGGAAAATATGCTGCTGGTGATGCGGCCATATCAGATCGTCGCCACCGAGCGCATTTTGAACCGCATTGAGATCGCCAACAATTATAAGAAATACGGCACCGTAGCGGGCGGCGGGTACATCTGGCACACCACCGGCAGCGGCAAAACACTGACCTCTTTCAAGACAGCGCAGCTTGCTACCAAGTTGGACTACATCGACAAAGTGCTTTTTGTCGTGGACCGTAAAGACTTGGATTATCAGACGATGAAGGAATATGACCGCTTTGAAAAGGGAGCTGCCAACAGCAACACCTCTACGGCAGTCCTGAAGCGCCAGTTGGAGGATGACAATGCAAGAATCATTATCACCACCATTCAGAAGCTCGCCACCTTTATCAAGAAGAACGCCGGACACAGCGTTTTTGATAAGCGAGTTGTTATCATTTTTGATGAGTGCCACCGGAGTCAGTTCGGGGATATGCATCAAGCCATTACGAAGTATTTCAAGAAGTACAACCTCTTTGGTTTTACCGGAACGCCGATCTTTGCGGTCAATGCAGGCGTGAGCAAGAATCCCACGCTCCGCACGACAGAGCAGGCTTTTGGCGATCAGCTCCACGCCTACACCATCGTGGACGCCATCAATGACAAAAACGTGCTGCCCTTCCGGGTGGACTACATCAAGACAATGGATGCCGAGCCGGATATTGACGACAAGGAAGTTTGGGACATCAACCGGGAAAAGGCGTTTCTTGCCCCGGAACGCATCCGGCTGGTCACGGATTACATTCTGACGCATTTTGACCAGAAGACCTACCGGGGTGATAAAACCTATACATACAGCGTATTGCAGAATATCGCCGAGGTTGCCTCTGCCGGCAGCAAGCAGCAGATCGAGGAAATCAAGCAGAAGCAGCGAGTTTTGATATACCGGCTAGAAGTGAA
>OHPW01001766.1_pt1 | contig 10897 bp, 8 predicted proteins | sample 1577771 | NCBI WGS metagenome assembly OHPW01 (sample SAMEA3879608, study PRJEB24766) | human gut metagenome | biome: human-associated habitat; feature: feces | place: USA | collected 1985/1987
GCTTCATGAGCTGGTTGTACAGGTCGTTGTCGTCCCAATCCTTGAGCATGACCGGCTCCTTCTTGGGCAGACCGGCACGCATCTCAAACAGGGTCTTGGGCAGGTTCAGAGTACTATCGTACTGAGACTTATTCTTAGCCACTGGTTTACACTCTCCTCTATTGGTTTTGCAATCGCAAGCAGCGCAGTTGTGCGCCTGATGATTATCGAAAACAGCGTTTTGCTGCCGATGCATGGTTTTTTATTCGCTGAAGCTCACGCCCTGAAATGCAGCGTTGGGGTCTGCGGGGGGCGGGTCGAGCTTGAGCTGGGATTCATCCTTTTCCCAGAAGTCCTCGCCCTTATCGGAAGCAGGGACGGCGGGGGCAGCTTCGGCCTCGGGGGCGTCCGCAGCGGGTGCGGTCTCTGCGTTCTCAGCGTCAGCAGCCTCTGCCTCGGGCAGCTCCTCGTCTGCATCCTGCGCGGCCGCCTCTTCCTTCTGCTGGAACTCCGGCAGACGGCTCAGGGACTCCACGTGGGTGCGGTAAAGGTTCAGCACGTCGGACTTGAAGCGGGTGACTTCGAGACGGACGCGGTCGTACTCCCGCTCCTCGGCCAGCTTCTTGTCGTTGGCCTCGCTGATGATCTCATCGGCGCGGTCGCTGGCCTTCTGCAGCAGCTCGTTGGCATCCCGGATGATGTCGTCGCCGCGCAGATTCGCACGGTGCAGGATGTCCTCGGCTTTCTGGTTGGCCTCGCGGATGACGTTTTCACCCATCCGCTGGGCATTGATGAGGGCGCTCTTGAGCATATCTCCGTCGGCCTCATAGCTCTGCATACTGCGGCGCAGCGTCTCGTTCTCCGCAGTCAGATCGGCCACCTGCTTGCGCAGCGCCTCCATCTGTCCTGCATCCTGCTCGAGCTGCTGTTCTACCTTATCCAGAAAACGATCCACGTCCTCGGTGCGGTAGCCGCGGAGATTCTTTTCGAATTGGACAGCGCGCACGTCCTGCGGTGTCAGCATAGTGATCTCCTCCATTTATTCCGGTCCTTCGCATCAATACTGGAAGAACTCGATGATTTGTCGGTCTTTTTTACTCTTGCCCGGCAGAGCCGTCAGGCGGAAGCGCCCCTTGCCCCGCACGGTGAACACATCCGATGGGTACACCGGCGCGTGGGCGCTGGAAGCGGGCAGATGGTTGATCTCCACCCGTCCCGCCGCCACAAGCTCTGCGGCCATGCCCCGGCTGCACCGCAGCATGGCCGCCAGCACAGCGTCCAGACGCAGGGACGACACGGTGGCCGTCTGCAAACGGCGCTCGGCCTCGGCGAACTGCGGCACCTCGTCCAGTGCCAGCAGCTGGGCCGTCACCTCGGTGCGGCCCACGCTGCGCAGCTCCTGACAGATGAGGTCTGCGGCCGGCTCCAGCGCGAACACATAGGCGGTGCCCGGCTCTTCCGGCGGCAGGACGATGTCGCCCAGCGCCTCCCGGCGAAGCTCGAGGCCCATCAGGCTGCCCAGATAGTCCTTGTGGACGGGCAGCTGTGCCCCGGCCAGCCCGCGGCACCTGAGCCGGACGCAGCAGACCGGGCAGGCCGGATAGCAGTCCTCCGGCTCAAGGCAGAGCACCCGGCGCTCCGCCCCGGGCCAGCCGCCCTCGAAGCGGCAGCTCTCTTCCGGCGCGTCGGCGCGGTTGAGTGCCGCCTGCGCCAGCTGCTGTTCCCGGTCGCTCAGAAAAGCTGAATAGCGGGCGATGCCCCGGCCAAAGGCGGCGCGGGCCAGATCCTCCACATGGCGCATGAGGAAGCGCTCCTCATCGTTCTGCGCCGGGACGAAGCCCCGCACGCCGGGCTGTGCATCAATAGAACGCGCCATTGTTCTCCAGCTCGTCCAGCAGGTCGCCCATGATGTCTACGTTGTAGGGGGTAATGATGAAGGTGCTGTTGGCTACCCGCTTGATCTGGCCGTTGTTGGCGTAGGCCACACCGGAGAGGAAGTCCACCAGACGGCGGGAGACCTCTTTGTTGGTGGACTCCAGATTCAGCACAACGGTGCGCTTGTTGTTCAGGTGGTCTGCAATGGTGCTGGCGTCCTCGAAGTGCTCGGGCTTGACCAGAACGACCTTCAGCTGGGTGGTGGCATGGATGTTGACCACCTTGCCGTTCCGCTTGGGGGTCGCGGCCTCCTCGGGGGTGTCCTCCTCGTCAGCACCTGTGGTGCCGATGCCGTTGTTGTTATTCACCATCTGAGGGCCGTCGTCCATGTACTGATCGTCGTAATCGTCCTCACTGCCAAAAAGTCCTTTTTTCAGACTATCCACAAAAGACATAGAAACTTGCTCCTTTCATTCAGGCAGCTCACGCCGCCCGGCACCCCTTTGTGAACAAAGAGCTGCTAATAGCTTTTTCTATTATCTGATTTTTTGCATCAGATGTCAATAACTATAAAAGCTTTCCATCATACAAATTTTGTCCCGAGACGATGATCTCGTCATAAAGGCGGACTTCGCTGATGGTTTTGGTCTTATCGGTGCTGCTGGGCATGACGATGCAGTAGTCGCCATCCGTCACCAGCGGATGAGCGCTGTCCACAGGGTCGATCTTACAGAAGCGGGCGAGATTGCCGTACTTGACGTAGACGCCCGGGATGTAATTTTCGCCCTGCGTCTCGGACTCAGTGCCGTCTTCCTTTAAATAATGGACAGCCTCGATGGGGATGCGCAGGCCGGTGGTCTCGTCCACGATGATCTGGGCCTTGGCCCGGCTGAGCCGGAGGACATCGCCGTTGATGACCTCGCAGGTGACGACGAAGCGGGCCAAGCCGCTGGTCTCGTCGATGCTCACCTCCGACACCGACGCCTTGAGAGGCGTTTCCATCTGGCCGGGGAACTTGATCTTCACCGAGCGGGTCAGGGGCTTGCCGTTGTCCCCCAGCAGCTTCTCCCCCTCCTTGGCCGAGCAGAGGCCGACATACCTCCACGTAAAGCCCGAGACGAGCTTGCCCGCGCAGCCGTCCAGCGGCAGCTCCGGGTCGGAGTTCAGATAGGCCTCAAGACCGGCAGCATCCAGCGCGAGGATGTCGTCCGTCCCGGCGTTGAGCCGTCCGGCGGCGGTGCTGCGGATGAAGTAGCCGGTCTGGGGGGCGGTGATCTGGGTGGGCGCGCCCAGCTGGGCCTGCACCTGCGCCGACTGCTGAGTGAGGGCCGCGATCTGGGCCGAAAAATCCGAGACTTCCCCCGTGATGACCCAGAGCTTGTTCTGGGCGAGGATGTAATTCTCCTCGCCCTGCGCCGTCTCGTCATAGGCGGAGCTGTCCAGCGCATCCATCAGGTCATAAAGTGCACCGGAACGCTCTTTTCTCAGGGAGTCCAGCTGGGTGGCGGTGGTGTTCTGAGACCGCTGCAGCAGCTCGATCTGGTCGTTCAGGGCCGTGAGCTGCTGGCGGAGGCCCGCCTGTTCCGGGCTGCTGTAGATCTCGGCCACCGCAGCGCCCGCCGAGACGCGCTCGCCGTCGGCGGCGAGGTAGCCCAGCGTCCCGCTGCCGGAGATGTAGGTCTCGTCGAAGAGCAGGACGCCGTCGGCGCTCACGGTATCCGCCACCGTGGCAAGCATCGCTGTCTCGTAGGTGTTGGGCGGGAAGAGCACCTGCAAGGCCTGATAGCCCACATAGATGCCCGCCAGAACCACCGCCACCACAGCGATGCCCGCCAGACGGCTCAGCACACCCGGCGTTCCGGGTTCTGAATGCGTTTTATCGGCCATAAAAGGTCACCCTTTCGCTAAAAATTCTCGGGTCAGCCGGACAGCCCGGGCCGCAGCGTCCGGCGTGGAGGCGTCCAGCCAGACCACGCCGTCCATATGGCGGAACCACGTCAGCTGACGCTTGGCGTAGTTGCGGGAGGCCTGCTTGAGCTTGTCGGCGCACTCCTCCAGCGCAGCCGTCCCCTCAAAAAAGGGAAAGAACTCTTTGTAGCCGATGGCCTGCGCCGCCGTGCGGTAGGTCTGGCGGTGGTCGTAGACCAGCTTCGCCTCATCCAGCAGACCGGCATCCAGCATCTTGTCCACCCGCAGGTCGATGCGGCGGTAGAGCGGGGCGCGGTCGGGGAAATCCAACCCCAGCACCAGCGAACGATAGGGCCGCTCGGGCGGGAGGGACTGGGCTTTCTGTTCACTCAGACGCTTGCCGGTGGCGCGGAAGTGTTCCAGCGCCCGCAGCACCCGCACCTGATTGTTCGGGTGGATGGCGGCAGCGGCCTCCGGGTCGGCCTCCTGAAGCTCCTTGTACATGGCTTCCGGGCCTTTTTGGGCCAGCTCGGCGGCCAGCTGCTCCCGCAGGCCATCCGGCGTCTTTTCGGCGGCAAAGCGCACACCATATAAAAAGCTCTGAACATAGAGTCCCGTACCGCCCACAAGGATGGGCAGACGGCCCCGGGCGGAGATGTCCGCTTCGAGGCGCCCGGCCAGCGCGACGAAATCCGCTACGCTGAACGGCTCATCGGGGGTCAGAAGGTCCACCGCGTGGTGGGGGATGCCGTGGGTCTCGTCGGGCGTAACCTTTGCCGTGCCGACATCCAGACCCTTATAGAGCTGCATCGAGTCGGCGCTGATGACCTCGCCGCCAAACGTCTCGGCCAGCGTGACGCCGAGGGCGGTCTTGCCGGTGGCCGTAGGGCCTACAACGGCCAGCACCGGATGCTTTTTGTTACACGATTCGGCCAAACTGCTTTTCCAGCTCCTTTCGGGTCAGTTTCAGGACGCAGGGGCGTCCGTGGGGACAGAAGGGCGGCACCTCGCCGGAAAGGATCTTCTCGGCCAGCGCCATCAGCTCCTGCGGCGAGGTGTGGTCGCCCGCCTTGATGGCGGCGCGGCAGGAGATGGAGTGGAGCACCCATTCCGTCCGCTCATTCAGGGCGTCGCGGCTGCCGTGAGCCAGCTTTGCCGCCAGCTCCACCAGCAGGTCCTCGGCGCTCCCCTGCTCTACGTCGGCAGGCACAGAGCGCAGACAGACCGAGCTGCCGCCGAAATCGCTCACCTCGAGGCCCGCGCTTTCCAGCAGCGGGAGGTTCGCAAGGAGGGCCGTTTTCTCTTCCGCCGAAAGCTCGATGACCAGCGGCTCCAGCAGAAGCTGGCTGGGGACGTCGCCGTAGTTCGCAGCCAGCTTCTCGAAGAGCTGGCGCTCATGGGCGGCGTGCTTGTCGATGATACAGACTTCATCGCCCCGCTCCGCGAGGATATAGGTGCGGAAAAGCTCTCCCACATATCGCAGCGGCTCAGGGCCGTCCTGCACATCAAAGCCCAGCTGCTCGGGGGCCGCGCTCTGCTGCGGCGCGTCCGGCACATCGGGCAGGGACGGCAGCGGCGGGCGTTCCGCTCCCACCGGGGTCGGCTCCCACGCGGCCATGTGGTCACGGGTGACGTCCGGCAGGTCGATGTCCGGCTCCACATCCAGCTGGGATTCGCTGGACGCAGCCCGGAAGGGCGGCGGCTCAAGGGTGCTGTCCTGCACCGGAGGCTCCGGGCTGTGGAGGGCGGCATCCATCGGCAGCAGTGCATCGGCTGCAACCGTTGTCCAGCTGTGCTCCGGCTCCGGAGCCGCCGTTTCCGGGGCTTTTGCAGGCAGCGGGAGGATGTCCCGCTCCGGGGCAGAGGGCTGTGCCGGGCGGGGCACTGCCGACGCCGCAGGGCGGAGGGGGCTTTCGGTCGGGTGCGGCAGGCTTCCCGGCTCTGCCTGCCCCGAAATGACTGCGGAAAGCCCTGTAAAGCAGTTGTTCTTTACATTTATATTTTCTTTCGTTCCGCTGTTTTTTGATTCTTGGGATGCATCGTTGTCTTTATCTTCGTCGAAAACAAATCGTCTCTCCCCTGTGCCCGGCTGGCTCAGAGCCAGCTTGACGGCGTGGTAGACAAGGTCAAAGATGTCGTTTTCCCGGGCAAAGCGGACCTCCGTCTTGGCCGGATGGACATTCACATCCACGAGGTCGGCAGGCATCTCAAGAAGCAAGATCCCTCCAGGGAACTTGCCCTGCATCATGGTGCCCTTGAACGCCATCTCCATGCCCGCCATCATGGTGCGGTTGCGGACGTAGCGGCCATTGATATAGAAATACTGCATACTGCGGCTGGCGCGGCAGCTGCGGGGCTGGGTGATCAGGCCCCAGACCCGGTAGACGCCCTCACGGTTGTCCACCTCCATCAGGTCGCGGCTGAACTCCCGGCCCAGCACAGCGTAAGCCGCACTGCGGAGCTGGCCGTCGCCGGGGGTGACATACTGCAGCTTGCCCTCGCGGAGGAACTTGAAGCTCACCTCAGGGTGGCTGAGGGCCACATGGCCCACGAGGTCGGCCACGAAGGTGCCCTCGCTGGAATCCTTTTTGAGGAACTTCATCCGGGCGGGCGTGTTGAAAAAGAGATCCCGGACGCGGATGGTGGTACCGACGCCCCGGGCACCCGGTTCGATGGGCTGCTCTTCCCCGCCCTCGATGCGGTAGAGGGAGGCGCACTCGTCGGCCTCGGTGCGGGTGAGCAGCTCGACCCGGGCCACGCTGGCGATGGAGGCCAGTGCCTCGCCCCGGAAGCCCAGCGTGTGGATGCTGTTGAGGTCGTCTTCCGTCCGGATCTTGCTGGTGGCGTGGCGGATAAAGGCTGTGGGGATGTATTTCGCCTCGATGCCGGTGCCGTTGTCGCTGATCTCGATGAGGCGGACGCCGCCCGACTCGATGGAGACGGTGATCTGGGACGCGCCTGCGTCGATGGCGTTTTCCAGCAGCTCCTTGACGACCGACGCGGGCCGCTCCACCACCTCACCGGCGGCGATGAGTTCTGCGGTGTGCTTGTCCAGAACGTGTATCTCTGCCATTCATTTCCCTCCGTTTCAGATAAACTCAGCCCTTCAGGCTGCCGCTCAGGGTCTTTTTCAGCTCATAGAGGAAGTTCAGCGCCTCGATGGGGGTCAGGGTCTCCACGTCCAGCGCCTCGAGCTTTTCCATCATCTCGCTGGGGACGGCGGGCGAGGAATACTCCTGCAAGGCGTCGAAGTCCATCTGCTCCACCTTATTTTTCGGGGCAGAAGCCTCCAATGCACGCAGCACCTCGTGGGCGCGGCGGGTCACAGTGCCGGGCAGACCGGCCAGCTTCGCCACCTCGATGCCGTAGCTGTCGTCGGCAGGGCCGCGGACAATGCGGCGGAGGAAGGTGATGTCCTCTCCCCGCTTCTTGACGGCGATGTTGTAGTTCTTGACCCCCTCGATGGACCCTTCCAAATCGGTCAGCTCGTGGTAGTGGGTGGCGAAAAGAGTCTTGCAGCCGAGGCCCTTGGCCGGGTCGGAGATGTGCTCCACCACGGCGCGGGCGATGCTCATGCCGTCGAAGGTGGAGGTGCCGCGGCCGATCTCGTCCAGCACGACGAGGCTCTTGGGGGTGGCGTTTTTCAGGATTTCGGCCACCTCAGTCATCTCCACCATAAAGGTGGACTGTCCGGCGGCGAGGTCGTCCGATGCGCCGATGCGGGTGAAGATGGCATCCACGACGCCCACATGACAGCTGGACGCCGGGACGAAGGAGCCGATCTGGGCCATCAGCGCGATCAGCGCGTTCTGACGCATATACGTCGATTTGCCCGCCATATTCGGGCCGGTGATGATGAGGCAGCGGTCGGTGGTGCAGTTGAGCTTCGTATCGTTGGGCACGAAGAGGCTCCCCTTCAGCATCTGCTCCACCACCGGGTGGCGGCCCTCGGTGATGGTCAGCTCGTCGCTGTCGTCCACCACGGGGCGGCAGTAGTTATTTTCCGCAGCGACCTGTGCCAGCGCCGCCAGCACATCCAGCTGGGCAATGGCGTTGGCGGTGCGCTGGATGCGGTCCAGCTGGGCACCGATGCTCTCCAGAAGTTCGTCAAACAGGCGGCGCTCCAGCGAGATAAGCCGCTCGTGTGCGCCAAGAATTTTGCTTTCCAGCTCCTTCAGCTCCTGCGTGATGTACCGTTCGCCGGAGGTGAGGGTCTGCTTGCGGATATAGGTCTCCGGCACAAGGTTTTTGTAGGAGTTGCTCACCTCGATGAAGTAGCCGAACACATGGTTATAGCCGATCTTCAGCTTGGGGATGCCTGTCTCCTGCCGCAGGCGGGCTTCCAGCTGCGCCAGCACCCCCTTGGTGTTGTCGCGGATGGAGCGCAGCTCGTCCACCTCGGCATGGTAACCCTTGGCAATGACGCCGCCATCCTTGAGGGTGGAGGGGGCGTCCGGGTCTACTGCGGCATAAATGCGCGCCTTGATATCCTCCAGCGGGTCGATGCTGGCGGCAAGCTCGGAAAGCTCCGGGCAGCTGCAGCCCTCTGCCTGCTTGCGTAGGCCGGGCAGACGGTCGCAGGTCTGGGCAAGGGTGTAGATCTCCTTGGGGGTGGCAGAGCCGTACACCGTGCGGGTCATCAGGCGCTCCAGATCCGCGATGTAATGCAGTTCCTCAGTCAAATCGCCGCGCACCATGGTCTGGCGCACCAGTGCCTCCACGGCGTTCAGGCGGTGGTTGATGAGCTGGCTGGAAATAAGCGGCTGCTCGATCCAGCTGCGCAGCATCCGCTTGCCCATGGCAGTGCTGGTCTTATCCAGCACCCACAGCAGGGTGCCGCGCTTTTCGCGTCCGCGCAGGGTCTCGGTCAGCTCAAGGTTTGCCCGGGTGACCGGCGAAAGCCGCATGAACTGGGCTTCGTTGTAAGTAATGACGGTCTTTAGCCGCTCCACGCCCTTGATCTGGGTATCGTGCAGATATTCCAGCAGCGCGGCCATGGCAAAGCGCACCAGACCCTCGGCAGCTATGCCGGTGGTCTGCGGCCAATCTCGGCCAAACTGCTCTTCCAGCGCAGACGCCACCAGCCCCGGCGCATAGCGCTCGTCCTCGACCAGCTCCACCGAGCAGTTCATATTCTTCTTGATGTAAGCGGTCACCTCGCGGCAGTCCAGCAGACCGGGGTTCAGCAGTACCTCGCTGGGGTGGTAGCGGCACAGCTCGGTAATGACCGCCGGGGCGATCTTATCCGCCGTCAGTTCGGTGATATGCGCCGTACCGGTGGAAACATCCGCAAAGCACAGACCGGCCTTTTTGCCCTTGAGGTAAAGGCTGGCAATGTAGTTGTTGCGGTCGTCCTGCAGCATACTGCTTTCAATGACCGTACCGGGGGTGACCACCCGGATGATGTCCCGCTTGACAAGCCCCTTGGCTTTAGCGGGGTCCTCCACCTGCTCGCAGATGGCCACCTTATAGCCCTTGGCGATCAGGCGCGCCACATAGCCCTCGTAGCTGTGGAAGGGCACGCCGCACATGGGGGCGCGCTCCGCAAGGCCGCACTGCTTGCCGGTAAGGGTAAGATCCAGCTCCCGGGACGCCGTGACGGCATCATCGAAGAACATCTCGTAAAAATCGCCGATGCGGTAAAAAAGAATTTCGTCCTTGTGTTGATTTTTGATCTCAAGATACTGCTGCATCATGGGCGAAAGCTCTGCCATGGTTTTTCCTCTTTCCCTTGTATGGTTCCGTCAGCCGGTTTGCGGGCTGTAACCGCCGGTGCAAACAAAACGCGGTCTGTGTTGCACAGCCGCGTTCCGATGAAAACTCTGCTTAGTGGCAGCCGCCGCAGGTGGAGCAGCTGCCGGTGCAGGAGGCAGAAGGCTCCTGCACGGTCATGGGGTCGCCGCCGTTCATGGCGGTGTTGATGATGGCGTCGATATAGTTGACCAGATTCTCGCACTCGCGCTTGGCCTCGTTATATGCCACCATACCCTCGTTGCCCATGATCTGACCGTAAAGGCTGTTCACCTTCTCGTTCAGCTCAGCGATGCGGGCATCGTCGCGCTCGTTCTTGCCGATCTCATTGTTCAGATCCATGCGGGCCAGATTGAACTCGCCGATCAGGTTCTGCAGCTCCTCATCCTTATCGTTTGCCTTGCGGGCCTGATCCAGAATGACGTAGCGGGGGTCGGTCTGCAGTGCCATAGCGGCACGCTTGAAAAGATCAATGCAATCCATGATTGGGTTCTCCTTGTTGTTTTTATTCTTTCTGGGGCAGTTTGCCCCGGAATCACGTTTTTATGCTTCCACTTCGCCCAGCAGCACAGTGGCGCGGGCACCGGTAAGATGTACGGTCGCGTAGCTGCCCAGCAGTGCCGGGTCGGCGGCAAACTCCACGGTCAGGTTGTTGTCCAGCCGGCCGGAAAGGGTGCCCTCGTTGCGGCCGTAACCTTCCACCAGCACCCGGACAGTCTGCCCTACCTGCGCCTTGACCAGCGCCATGGCGATCTCGTCCTGCGTAGCCAGCAGGCGGGTCATGCGGTCGGTCTTTTCCTTGCGGGGGGTGGGGTCCGGCATTTCGGCAGCCTTGGTGCCGGTACGCTTGGAGTAGATAAAGGTGAACAGCTGCATATAACCCACCTTGCGCACCAGTTCCAGCGTTTTTACAAAGTCCTCCTCGGTCTCGCCGGGGAAGCCCACGATGATATCGCTGGAAAAAGTGATGCCGGGCACGGTCTTGCGGGCGTATTCGATGAGCTCCAGATACTGCTCCACCGTATAGTGGCGGTTCATCTGCTGCAAAAGCCGGTCGGAACCGCACTGCACCGGCAGATGCAGGTGCTTGCACAGCTTCGGCTGGGCGGCGATGGTATCAATGAGCTTATGGCTGGCGTCCTTGGGGTGGCTGGTCATAAAGCGGATGTGATAATCGCCGGGCACGGTGCACAGCAGGTTGAGAAGGTCGGAGAAATCGATCTGCTCTTCCAGACCCTTGCCATAGCTGTTCACGTTCTGACCCAGCAGGGTGATCTCCTTATAGCCCGCTTCCACAAGGCTGCGGAACTCCGCAAGGATATCGCCGGGCTTGCGGCTCTTCTCGCGGCCGCGGACGTAGGGCACGATGCAGTAGGTGCAGAAG
>OHPW01001775.1_pt1 | contig 10866 bp, 9 predicted proteins | sample 1577771 | NCBI WGS metagenome assembly OHPW01 (sample SAMEA3879608, study PRJEB24766) | human gut metagenome | biome: human-associated habitat; feature: feces | place: USA | collected 1985/1987
AATCCCTCCCCAAATGAAACTTTTCCCAGGAGCAAGTCTGACGGAAGCAAAAATGGTGAAGTTACAGGCAGATAACGTTCTACTGCCAGCAGGTCACTTTGCATTCCGAGTGATGTAAAATACGACCCCATGAAACCTGCTACTACAATAATCTGAAACAATCCCATTCCCTGTGCTAAATCTTCTGACTTTGAAATACGGGAACCAACCAGACCTGCAAGCACAAGATAAAAAAGGTAGCCAAGCAGCAAAGTCATAATAGCCAGAACCACAAACTTCAATTGAAATGCCTGTTCCATCCCGGACTCTCTAATAATGTAAAGTAAATCTGTCAAATCTGTCCGGCCAAAATATTTCCTCCAGCAAATCCCAGTATCAGACCAACCGCCCATGAAATCATCTGGATCAAACCTACGGTCGCCATACCAAGTATTTTTCCAAATACAAGGGCATATGGCTGTACAGAAAGCAACAAAGTCTCCATTAATTTTGATGTCTTTTCTGAAGCCACACTCTTTCCAACACTTTGCCCATGAAGCAAAATCATAAAGTATAAAACCAGAATAGAAATCAGAGGTACAATCATCTTGACAAGAATAGAGCCCATAGATTCCGGTTCTGCTCCCTGCTTTACATATTGTGTTGTAACAGGGCTTAAAATCATCGCCAGCTTTGTGTTCTCAACCCCACTGTTTTGCAACTTTTCTTTTGTCCTGTTTTTTCAGAAGGGAAGAGCTCTCGCACGCATTTCTCTTTTCGAACGAAGTGAGAGAGATTTACTTTACTTTACTTTTCTTTGTGTACTTAAATGCCGTTTTGGGGGAGTTTTTTCCGACAAAACCCGAGTTTTGGAGAAATTTATTATTTGACTTATTGTTGTTTTTGATGGTTGAAAAAGCACTTGTTTTTGTCTGTATTGATATCTGAATACACTTGCATGAAACAGTAATTACACTTGCATGGAATTACAAATGCACTTGCATGGATTTCCTCGCTGTCTTTAGGTTAGGGTTAGGGTTATTGTATTAAATCAGGCTTATCAGAAGCGCAATGTTTAAGAAGGTTACAAGTGCTCCTAAAGTGACTAAAATGATCGTTGTGGATCGTGAATTCACAAATTTGCCCATCACTTTTTTACTGGATGTCAGGTAAACTTGTGTAAAAACTGTGATTGGTAACTGTATACTTAGCAGCATCTGCGAATAGATCAAGCCTTTGAACGGATCACCCACGACAAATATGATAAGCAGGGCTGGGATGAACGACAACAAGACTCCTAATTTGGAATGGAGGTCTTTGTGGTTATAAGCTTCACCATATAACCCTGCAAAGATGGATGCTCCGGCTATTCCAGAGGTGATTGTGGAGGAAATACCTGCCAGCAGGAGTGCTCCGGCGAATATGATACCTGCATTATTTCCGACCAATGGTACTAATAGCTGTTGTGCCTGGTCCAGTTCGTCTACCGCAATATTCTGTTTGAAGAAGGTTGCTGCTGCCAGTATAATCATGGCAGAGTTGATCGCCCAGCCGATAACCATCGATAACAGTGTATCGTAGAACTCATATTTCAATTGTTTTTTGATCACCGATTCGTCCTCAAGGTTCCATTCGCGGCTCTGTATGACTTCCGAGTGAAGAAACAAATTGTGGGGCATGACAACGGCTCCCAGTACACTCATGATGATTAGCATGGAGTTCTCCGGGAAAGTCGGTTTTATCCATCCTTCGATGGCTGCTTCCCATTGTACGTCTACTAATGCCAGCTCATAGAGAAACGAAAGTCCGATGATTGAGACGAACATGATAATCCAGCGTTCTATTTTGCTGTACGTATTGGTAAGTAACATTCCGAGGCAGACAACCGTCACGATGACTGCGCCTACTTTGATTGGCATTCCGAATAGCATCCGCAGAGCAATGGCACCTCCCAACACCTCGGCAAGCGAGGTCGAAATGCTGGCCAGCATGGCGGAGATCAGGATGGGACGGCTCAGTACGCGTGGCATATATTTGTTGGTTGCCTCCGAAAGGCAAAGTCCAGTCACGATCCCCAAGTGGGCGACATTATGCTGGATGATGATCAGCATGATGGAAGAAAATGTGACAACCCAAGTAATCCTGGCCCGATATACTTTAACAGGTCCAAAGCGCCGGCACTCGGACGGTGGTTGATTTTGAGTTTGTCTAATATGTTCATATTAATAGTTTATGTTATTGTTGTGCATGATGATTCATCAGTGAACTAACAAATAAGGCAAGCCTACGATATTATACACCGATAAATTCTCATTTACCATCCAAAGATATAAAATATTTAATGGTGGAAATGTTTATGATAATTGATAATTTTTATCGGCTGATTATTTCCCTTTTAGGGGAATGTCAGTACGAATGTTGTCCGTTTGGCGGCCGGTGCGCTCTTCAGGGCGATGCTGCCTCCCGAAAGGCGCATGATCTGACGGGAGATGGATAGTCCGATGCCACTGCCGCCCTCTTTGGTGGTAAAGAATGGAACGAAAATGTGTTCGGCCTCTTCTTGCGGAATAACAGGCCCGTTATTGCTGACTTCAATCAGGACGGCTTCTTCTTCGTTACAATAGGCTTTTACTTCGATTAGACCATCCGCTTGCTCGCAACCGATTGCCTGCATGGCGTTTTTCAGCAGATTCAAGACAACTTGCGAGATCAAATTCTCGTCTGCATAGACGATCAGGTCGGAAGGCTCTACACTGACGTTGATCGTAATGTTGGGAAAATTAGTATGATGTCGAGCCAGCTTTACCATGCGTTCCGCAAATTTCTGGACATAAAATAGAGTGGGCTCCGGCGTCGGAATATGCGTGAATTTACGGTATGACTCCACAAAAGAAATTAGGCTCTTCCCTGTTGTGCTGATTACTTCCAACCCGTTGCGTATCTCGTCATCCGCGTTTTGGTGCAAAGAGAGAAGTGTGTCGCTTAGAGATGTGATAGGAGTGACTGAATTCATGATTTCATGCGTTAAGACGCGTGTCAGGCGAATCCATGAATCGATTTCCTTATCGTCCAGCTCACTATTAATGTCGTTAATTGCTAAAATGCGTACATGTTTGTCCTGTAGTGTCATTTCCGAAACACGGATAGACAGGTGAACGTTGCCACGTTCATTGGTAAAAGATATCTGATGTTTGTCGCCAGGTTGGATGTTTTGTATGACGGTTTTCAGGTTCTCGTCTATACGAGCAAGCTGGCGTACATTCGTAAAGACGGCTAGTCCGAGCAAGCGCAAAGCCTCGTTGTTCGTCTGATAAATCACACCGTTGTCATCGAGCACTATAATACCAGTATTGACGCAGTTCATAATCAGTTCGTAATATTTTTCTTTCTGGGCGGCATCCGCTTTGGCCTGGAAAAGAATCTGAGTGATGCGGTTAAGCGATTCGCTAACCAGTTTGTCGTTCGACGAGCGTCCACGTGTCGCATATCGGAAAGCATAGTCACTGTTGTCTATCGAACATGAAAGCTACCTTTTGGGCGTTTCGCTTGTCGGACAGCAGGACTAACCTGAGGAAGAAGGACCACACGGATAAGATCGGGACAAACCACACCCATTCCTGCTGGAGAACTAAATAAGTACCGGCTATTGTCAGAAGTATGAAAACAGCAATACGGAGATAGAAATTATGGTAAAGTCCTTTCAACAACATTATAGTTCGTATCGTTTAATCTTGTTGTATAAAGTCTGGCGGGAAATACCTAACTGGCTTGCAACAAGTGACAAATTTCCACTATACTTGTCCATCGCGTTTTTAATCATGTTATATTCCATCTCTTCCAAGGTTGTCGCCTCTTTTGTCACCGGCTTTTTTTTCGCCCGTGGAAAATCGAAATCGTTGCCGTCCAACACACTCCTTTCGGCAATGATGACGGCTTTTTCGATTGTGTGTTCGAGTTCCCGGATATTCCCGAACCAAGGTTGCGCTTTCAGCTTCTCTTTGGCATCCAGGCTGAGACACATGGCTGTTTTTCCATATATCTTGGTATATTTGGAAAGGAATATTTCGGTAAGGGGTACGATGTCTTCCGGTCGTTCTCTGAGTGGCGGTATCTCCACATGAATCGTATTGATACGATAGAGCAGATCCTCGCGAAAATCTCCTTTCTGTACCATTTCCTGTAAGTCACGGTTGGTGGCACAAATCAGGCGAATATTGACCGGGATAGGCGTATTGCTTCCTACACGGACGATGCTACGGCGTTGCAAAGCAGTCAATAATTTGGCTTGCAAATGATAAGACAGGTTCCCGATCTCGTCGAGGAACAAGCTTCCGTTGTTCGCTACCTCGAACTTACCGGGGCGATCCGTCCGGGCGTCGGTGAAGGCCCCTTTTACGTGTCCGAATAGCTCGCTCTCGAACAGCGTCTCCGTGATAGCGCCCATATCCACCGGTACCATGGCCTCATCCTTGCGGGGGGATAGCAGGTGTATTTCCCGGGCCAGCATTTCCTTACCGGTTCCGTTCTCTCCCGTGATTAATAGATTGGCGTCTGTCTTGGCTACTTTCTCTATCAGCATCCGTAGTTGCTGCATGGCGTTGCTGTCTCCCCAGAACATACCGCTTTCCTTGGATACCAACTGCTTGTTGCCGACACCGCCTTTATGATTGGCCGAGCGGATTTGGTAAGCGGCTTGCAAGGTTTCCAATAATTTAGCGTTGTCCCATGGCTTTACCACGAAATCGGTGGCTCCTTCCTTGATACCTCGTACCGCCAGATCGATGTCGGCGTAGGCGGTAAAGAGAACGACTTGTATCGAGGGATATGCCTTCTTGATCTCGGAGAGCCAGAACAGTCCCTCGTTGCCGCTGTTTATACCGGCGCTGAAATTCATGTCGAGCAATACGACATCCACGTTCTCGTCGTGCAGCGTGTTTTTTATCTTGTTCGGGGTAGAGATGGTGATAACCTTCTCAAAGCAAGTCCCTAACAGCATTTGTACGGCGGTCAGGATACCTTTATTATCATCCACAACTAGTATAGTGCCTTGTTTTGCCATGTCATGTCCATTTATACGGGCAAAGATACTCGATCTGGTCGATACTTCCTAAACCAGATACATCCTATTTCTGTTTCATATACCGTATGGATAAAGAAATAACGAATATAAATAGTCAGACGGGAGGGGATATCCCGGATGGCTTGCCAATCCCTAGCCGTTATTGGGCGATCCTAGCGATTGGGCTTGGTGTTACCGTGTCGGTGTTGGATGGGGCGATCGCAAACGTGGCTTTACCTACGATTGCCGGCGATCTCCATACGAGTCCGTCTGCTTCTATATGGGTGGTGAACGCTTATCAGTTGGCGATCACGATTTCTTTGCTGTCGTTATCGTCGATGGGAGAGATCTGGGGGTATCGGAAGGTGTATACGATCGGGTTGCTGTTATTTAGCTGTACCTCTTTGGCCTGCGCTTTATCCGATTCCTTGTTTACGCTGATTATCGCCCGTACGCTACAAGGTTTTGGCGCCGCTGCCATAGCGAGCGTGAATACGGCCTTGATCCGTATTATTTATCCCAAACGTTTTCTGGGGCGAGGTATGGGGATTAATGCCTTGGTGGTATCCGTATCGGCCGCCGCTGGTCCTACGATAGCCGCTGGTATATTGTCCGTGGGGAACTGGCCTTGGTTGTTCGCTATAAATATCCCGATAGGTATTACCGCTTTGATATTGAGCTTTAAGTTCTTGCCGCAAAATCCGGTGAAGGCTGTCGGACGTAAGTTTGATGTTACGGCGGCACTCATGAACGCATTGACATTCGGTTTGGTGATAGCGATTATCGAGGCGTTCACGCATGATGTACATATCTCATTGATAGTAGCGGCGATTGTTATCGTATTGTTCTGTGGGTATTTCTATGTCCGGAGAGAGAAACGGCAGGCCTATCCATTATTGCCGATAGACTTGCTGCGTATTCCTCTTTTTACCCTTTCTATCATTACGTCTGTGTTTTCTTTCATCGCTCAGATGCTGGCTATGGTCTCTTTCCCGTTTTTCTTGCAGCGGGTACTGGGACGCGATGAGGTGGCGACCGGCTTATTATTGACTCCTTGGCCTTTGGCGACAATGGTGTGCGCCCCTTTGGCCGGGATCTTGTCGGAGAAAATGAATGCCGGGGTCTTGAGTGGTATCGGGTTGATTATCTTCTCGGGAGGGTTGTTCTCGTTGGCGGAATTACCGGCGCATCCTTCCGATCTGGATATTATCTGGCGCATGGCGCTTTGTGGTTGTGGCTTCGGGTTGTTCCAGACTCCTAACAATAGCCTCATGATCGGGGCCGCTCCGGAAAGTAGGAGTGGAGGGGCTAGTGGTATGTTGGGTACGGCCCGTTTGCTGGGACAAACTTGCGGGGCTTCGCTGGTAGCCTTGATGTTTAAGTTATTTCCCGGCCATAGCATGCCCGCGGCGTTATGGCTGGGAAGTGTGTTGGCCTTGATCGGGGCGGTTATTAGTTTCTCCCGGATCAATCGTAAGGCTTGATCGGATTAGGCGAGATGCGATTTTACCTGCATTTTCGCCCGGTATCCCAGCAGGCATACGGAGCATAAGAAGCCTAATGGGTAAGCCATCCAAATCCCGGCGATACCCCAATGGAACGTGAATCCCAATAGATATCCGGCAGGTATGGCTATGATGAAATAAGCGAGAAACGAGATCCACATAATCGCTTTCACGTCGGCTAGCCCTCGTAAGGAGTTCGCTAAAATGATTTGTGCGCTGTCGCCTATTTGATAGAGCATCAATATGGGGAGTAGTGTCTTCACGATTGCGTTGACATGAAGATTATCCGTAAATATCAATCCAAGCCCGGATTGGGTCATGAATAAGGTGGTGCAGACAATACAAACGACAATAAGCCCCAGATGAAGCCCGGCAATGGTGATCTTACGCACCATATACCAGTCGTTCGCCCCTTTATAATAACTGGTACGAATCGCTACGGCGGCTCCAAGACCTAAATAGATGGTAAAACTGATCGTTGATATGGTAATGGCTATTTGATGGGCGGCAAGCTCAAGGCTACCCAGCCAACCCACCATGATGGCGGTGACGCAGAATGTTCCCGCTTCCAAGCCTTGTTGCAGACTGATCGGCCAGCCTATGGAATTCAGCCTTCTCCAACTCTGCTTATTGATACGAATATGAGTGAAACCTTTCCGGTAAGGCTTATAGTCGGTTCGCAGCATGAATACGGCGATGAAAAGCAATAGCATGATGATACGCGAGATAAAGGTGCTTATACCTGCCCCGAGCAGTCCGAGTTCCGGCATTCCGTATTTTCCGTAAATGAGGATATAGTTGCCGATAATATTCAGCAGATTCCCTGTCAATAGGACCCACATGGATATGGATGGGTTGGCTATGCCTTCCACGAATTGACGGAATGAATTATAAAGCATTACGAATATGATCGAGACTAATGAGACTGCGAAATAAGGTCTTATCAATGGCAAGAGTTCTTCGGGTTGGCCTAAAGAGTCTAGGTTTAGGTAAATCCCCAGTAAGACGGCTATCAATAATAAGGTGGTAGTCATATTGGCAACCAGACTGTTTTTGAGCCAGCCTCCGATCACGATCTTTTTATTCATCGCTAAATTTTGTCCGATCAGCGGGGTAAGATTATAGGAGAATCCGGTTCCCATTATAATAAATGCGTTTATTACATTATTGACGAACGATGCCGCCGCTAGTTCCTCCGTACTGTGTTGTCCCACCATGATGGTGTCTGCCAATCCGGTGATGATAGCCCCCAATTGTCCAATGATGATAGGTACCCCTAGCATTACTAAGGATTTATAATATTGTTTGTAACCCGCTATTCTATTGTACATATGTATTGTTCTGTTATTAATGATGGTGTAAAAATCCTTGATCGTATGCCGGATATACGATAGAGTTGTTCTAAATGAAAATGTAAAGATAAATTAGAAGGAATAGGGTGCGGATACGGTAGAACCTCTCGTAGTCCAATGGACGAACAAGATGCTTTTAGTCGTAAAAAAATAATATTCGAATTTACAGCTCATACCTCTTCTTAGATTTAGCGGCGCAAAATTACGTAAAATCACTGGAATCCGCAAACCTTCAAAATTACCTTTGTTTTTGGGATCGCACTTTTTTTATATCTTTACGGATATAAGATAAATGAATGATTATGGATCAGTTCGTAGAACAATTAAGGCAGGTGTCTCCTTTATCAGATGAGATCGTGGGGCAGCTGTTGGAAGAAATGAAAGAGGTTTCTTTTGCTAAGGGAGAATTATCGATTCGGGAGGGAGAAAGAGATCCGTTTGTTTGGTTCGTGAAAACCGGATTGGTCCGGGCTTTCGTGGAGCGTGAGGGGAAAGATATCTCGTTATGGTTCGCCTCAGATAGCGAGGTGATCAATTTTGTTTATCGGAATATCTCCGCCTATAATGTTCAAATGGTGGAGAATACGACATTATTGAGAATACCGAAAACGAAATTGGATTACCTATGCCGGAGCTCCCTTGAGCTGGCCAATTGGGGGTTGAAAATACAAGATTACTATCTTCGGGAATATGAGAACTATTTTATAAACGATAGTTGGATGGAAGCTCGTGAACAATATGAGTCATTGCTGAAAACCCGTCCGGACTTGATCTTGAAACTACCCTTGAAACATATCGCCTCCTATTTACAGATAACCCCACAGTCATTGAGCCGTATCCGTGCTTCCGTAAAAAAATAGGGAAAAGTCATTATTTATCATAGGGTAATTTTTCTTGTTTTCAATAGCCATATCTTCGCGTCGTTAAAAACGTGAAGTGGATAATATGAAAATGAGTGGAGAAAAGGCGATCCATCGCCAAGAGTTGGAGCGTGGTTTACTAACCCAAAAGATTTCAAGACTATTTCTGAAATATACGATACCGGGAGTAGCCGGCCTATTATTCCTCGGGATTCAGTCGGTGATTGATGGTGTGATATTAGGGCGGTTTGTCGGGGCGAACGCTTTGGCCAGCGTGAATCTGATCTTACCTTGCTATAGTTTGATGACGGCTTTGTCTATCGTGATAGGAGTAGGGTGCCAGACCTTGATCGGTATAAACCTCGGACGTTTGGATCGGCAAGAGGCGAATAACGCTATAACTACCTCGTTCTTGTTTCTTGGAGGAATATCCGTTTTGATTAGCGGGTTGATTTATATATTCGCCGGAGATATCGCCCGTATGTTAGGTGCGAATGACGTATTGGTTACGGGAGCCGTGGACTATATTCGTTCCCTTGTCCCGTTTTTCCCTTTATTATCATTGATGTTCTTAGGAGATTATATGATTAAGGCGATGGGGCATCCGCTTTATGCCATGATCGTAATGGGAAGTACGGTGTTGATTAATATCGGTCTGGATCTTTTGTTTATCCCGGTAATGGGTTTAGGGATTAAGGGGGCGGGATTGGCTACAGGTTTGGCCTTTACCTTGGGAGCGCTGTTCAATATTCCCCGGATGTTCCAGCGAGGGCAAGTCGTAGCGGTACAAAGAGGACGTTTCCGTTGGCCTTTGGTCTGGAATGCGTTATACAATGGCTCTTCGGAAGGAATATCCGAGCTATCTGCCGGAATCACGATTTTTTTGTTCAATATAACGATGATGCGATATTTAGGAGAGGATGGAGTCGCCGCCTTTACGGCGATTAACTATATCTTGTTTATCGCCACCACGGTATTCTTAGGGATATCCGATGGAATTATACCGATTATCAGTTATAATTTCGGGGCGGGAAGATTGGACCGGATCGAGAAAGTGCTGAGATTAGCAGGGCGTGTTAATTTTATGATAGGTATAACGTTATTCGCCATCTTATTCTTTTTCGGGCAACAGATCACGTCCTTTTTCTTTAAGGGAGGAGAGGCTTTGGACGCTTTGGCGATCGCTAATTACGGCATAACGATTTATTGCTTCACCTTCTTGATGAGTGGGCTGAATATATTGGCCTCCAGTTATTTCACGGCTATCGGCAACGCTAAGCTGTCGGTTGTTATCTCTATGCTGCGTAGCTTGGTATTCGTAACCTTTGGTATTATCGTTTATCCTTCTTTATTCGGCATCCAAAGTATTTGGTATAATGTACCGGTGGCGGAGTTGTGTACGTTATTTATCTCCTTTATGTTGGTAAGGAGAGAACTTTTAAAAGAGGCCGTGCTGAAAAATTAATCAGCACAACCTTCTTAATTTCTTATTCGATATTCTTCCGTATCTTGGTCAGATACTCTTTCATCTTCTCGGAATCCTTATCCTTGATGATTTCTTGCAGGATATGCAATTCCTCTTGTATCCGCTCGATTTGGCGAGGGGTACGGGGGTTGAAAAGGATCTCGGTCAATAGAAAATCGTCCTCGGACAAAAGGCCGCGGGCGATTTTCATATGGCGTTTGAAAGTGGTACCCGGGGCATCCTGATGCTTCATCGTAGCGGCAAATACCATAGTGGAGGCGAATGGGATACCTAGTGAGTAGGCTACCACTTTATCGTGCTCCTCGAACGTGTATTCGCAGATATGCAAGCGGAGGCTGGAATAAATATCCTTGAAGAATATCTTGCCCAGATGATCGCCCTCGGAGATAATAATCGTATTCTCTTTCTCCAGTTGTCCCAGATTAGCGAATGTAGGTCCGAACATCGGGTGAGTGGAGACATACGGGAAACCGCATGTCTCATAAAACTCCTTCAAATAAGTCTTCACGGAAGCGATATCGGAAATAATGCAATATGGCTGCAAGTAAGGCATTACGGCCTTGAAAGCCTCTATCGTGTAACTTAACGTCACGCAGTTGATGACCAACTCGGGATTGAAATCCTT
>OHPW01001785.1_pt1 | contig 10787 bp, 9 predicted proteins | sample 1577771 | NCBI WGS metagenome assembly OHPW01 (sample SAMEA3879608, study PRJEB24766) | human gut metagenome | biome: human-associated habitat; feature: feces | place: USA | collected 1985/1987
ATTATTCTTTACCTCCAATTTTCGATATTTTCATCTTTTTTTGTTTTCATATTTTAAGCTGCCTGATGCAACTTAGTGACCGGATTATTCTGCCGGTGCTTCTTCTGCTGCCGGAGCTTCTTCTGCTGTTTCTTCAGCAGCTGCTGGCTCGCAGTTTGCAGCGCCACCCTGCTCTGCGATCTGATTGAGTACACGAGCAAGATTTGTGATAGGTGACTGAATGCTTCCAAGTAATTTTCCAAGAAGCTCATCTCTGCTAGGTACAGCGGCGATTGCCTTCATACCCTCAGCATCATAAAATGTTCCCTCAACTACACCTGCTTTAATCTCTAAAGCCGGAGCTGTTTTAGCGAACTTAGCTAAGATTCTAGCTGGTGCTGTTGCATCCTCTGCTGATACAGCGAATGCGCTTGGTCCTTCAAGGACATCCTTTAATCCCTCGAACTCTGTTCCCTGGATTGCACGGTTTACTAAAGTATTCTTGTATACCTTGTAAGTTACACCGGCTTCTCTTAACTGTTTACGTAACTGAGTATCCTCTGCTACTGTGAGTCCTAAGTAATCAACAACTACTACTGACTGTGCACCATTGATAACACCGGAAATCTCATCTACGATTGGCTGTTTAAGTTCTACCTTTGCCACGATTCATTTACCTCCTTTTAGATTTTCGCATAAAAGACATGAGGTATTTGATTTATTAATCAAAGAAACCCTCCTGCCTGTCGACAGAAGGGTACAAGTCAAAATTCAAGATAAATCTCGAAAATTCCCTCGGTAGGTTCTACGTTTACGCCTTGCGGCACCTACTGTCTTCGGCAATATGCATTGCAATTATATCAAACTATATTACGGATGTCAATTACTTTCCGCAAAACTTTTGCTTGGCGTTTGATAGGTCTTGTAAATTGTTTTACTGTAACTGTTTAACTATCTTACTGTGTAATCTTAACCACGTTTAACTTAACGCCAGGTCCCATTGTAGATGTAAGAGTTGCGCTCTTAATGTACTGACCCTTTAAGCTAGCAGGTTTTGCTTTATTAATTGCACCCATAAGAGACTGGAAGTTGTCGTTTAACTGCTCGTCTGTGAAAGATGCTTTTCCAACTGGCACATGGATAATGTTTGTCTTGTCCAATCTGTACTCAATCTTACCGGCTTTGATATCGTTAACAGCTTTTGTTACATCCATAGTAACTGTTCCTGCCTTTGGGTTTGGCATTAAGCCCTTTGGTCCAAGGACACGTCCTAAACGACCAACAACACCCATCATATCAGGTGTAGCAACTACAACGTCGAAGTCTAACCATCCCTCGTTCTGGATCTTTGGAATTAACTCCTCGCCTCCAACGAAGTCAGCTCCTGCTGCCTGTGCCTCGTCAACCTTAGTTCCCTTAGCGAAAACTAAAACCTTAACTGTTTTTCCTGTTCCGTGTGGTAATACAACCGCACCACGGATCTGCTGCTCTGCGTGACGTCCGTCGCAGCCTGTTCTAAGATGAAGCTCGATTGTCTCGTCAAATTTAGCTGTAGCATTTTTCTTTACGATAGAGATAGCGTCAGCAACATCGTACTGCTCTTTCTTATCAAATGCCTTAACAGCGTCTTGATACTTCTTTCCTCTTTTCATGAAAAAATAACCTCCTGGTGGTAATATCGGGAGAGGACCCTCCCACATTTACGTTTCTTTGTTATTATTTTAGGTTGCATAAATTTGCAACTATTTTAGGGGTATGTTGGTTTCGCTAAGTGTTAGTCAACCACTTCAACACCCATTGATCTTGCTGTACCAGCGATCATGCTCATTGCAGACTCAAGTGAAGCTGCGTTTAAGTCAGGCATCTTAAGCTCAGCGATTTCCTGAACCTGTGCCTTTGTGATCTTAGCAACCTTCTTCTTGTTTGGCTCGCCCGAACCAGACTGAATCTTGCAAGCTTTCTTGATTAATACCGGAGCAGGTGGAGTCTTAGTAATGAAACTGAAACTTCTGTCTGCATATACAGTAATAACTACAGGGATAATTAAGTCGCCCTGATCGGCTGTCTTTGCATTAAACTGCTTTGTGAACTCTACGATGTTTACACCGTGCTGTCCAAGTGCAGGTCCAACTGGAGGAGCTGGAGTTGCCTTTCCAGCAGGGATCTGCAATTTAATGTATCCTTCTACTTTCTTTGCCATTTGGAATTGCCTCCTTAATTTGTTTTCTTAACATCTGCGAAACTTACTTCTACCGGTGTCTCGCGACCGAACAGCTCTACATTAATTGTAACTGTCTGCTTGTGATAATTCATAGCTGTGATAACACCGACTGTATCCTTCCAGACACCGCCGATAACGACTATCATGTCACCCTCAGCAAAATCAACTACCACGTTTTCCGTCTTAATACCCAAAGGTCTCATCTCGGCTTCTGTGAGAGGAACCGGTTTGCTTCCCGGACCTACAAATCCAGTTACGCCTCTGGTATTTCGTACAACGTACCATGTATCATCATTCATAATCATATGAATAAGAACATAGCCTGGAAACATCTTCTTGGAAACCTGTTTACGAACACCGTTCTTCACCTCTGTGACGTCCTCAAGCGGAACACGCACTTCAAGGATCTGGTCCTCAAGATGTCTGTTTTCAATTGTTTTGTCAATATTAGCTTTGACTTTGTTTTCATAACCTGAATAGGTATGAACTACATACCAGTTCGCTTCTGTCATAATCACTTTGCCTCCGTTTTAAAAATGTAAACCAATAAGGAAATCTACGCCCTGCTGGATACCCCAGTCAAGAAGCGCAATAATAAGACCGGTAACTACTGAAACCGCCAGTACTGCAATGGTCTGTCTGATGACCGATTGCTTCTCAGGCCAGATAATCTTCTGAAATTCAGCTTTCAGACCTGAAAACCAGCTTGTTTTTGGAGCCTTTTCGACTTTTTCATTCTGTCCCATAATGTACTCCTTCACTCAGTTCCTAGACTATTTTGTTTCCTTGTGCATTGTATGAGTTCTGCAGAATCTACAATACTTCTTGGTTTCCATTCTGTCCGGATGAGTTTTTTTGTCCTTTGTCATGTTGTAATTACGACGCTGACATTCTGTGCACGCTAATGTAATCTTTGTACGCACGACTTCCACCTCCGTTTAAATTCTTTGTTGTTTGTACCCTTAAAAAAAGGCATAAAAAAAAGACCTATTTCCAAGCCTGTATACTATATCACAGTTGAACCGTAACCGTCAATAGCTATTTTAAAATTTATTGTAAATTCTTTTGAACAGTGCCGCTGTCTACACCTTTTTTGTGTCCGGCAGCAATTAATTTTTATAAATCTTACAGATACATAACTAAATATAGTACATTTATCTGAATTTTTCAAGTATTTTGTTGTTGTAAATCCTCAATTATGACGATATAATATATGTGTATAAGTAGGATTTGATAATTAAAAATTTTACATAGCTTATTATAGCTGCAGTTAAGCATTAGTAATCGCAGCTATACAATATAATATTTAAAGTATTACCATTTAACGGATTAAACGATTTTCACGGATGAAAGGAGGGGTCTTTATGGCAAAGATAGACAGTGCCTACGCTTACTATGCCAGCACTTATGCCAATAAAGAGGTATCGCGCTATGATTCGCACAAGAAAAGCGATCTGCGCAAGATATACAACAGAATAATAAAGACAAATAAAGAGTCCCCTCTGTACAAGATTTCCAATATGTCCGAGGCCAAGAAATATGCTATCGATATAAAGGAAAGCTCTAAGGCCATCTTAAATGCCGTGGATTCGCTTTCTGATAAATACGCAGACTCCTCTGACTCCTTCCAGAAGAAGGTTGCGGAGTCATCTAATGAGGATGCTGTAGGCGTGCGCTACGTGGGTGACGGCTCAGAGAATAAAGGAGCAGACGGCTTTGATATAGAGGTCAGGCAGCTCGCCGCACCACAGGTCAATACCGGCAGCTACTTAGACAGCAAGGCTCTGTCCTTTATACCGGGCAGCTATTCCTTTGACATAAATACCAATGCATCATCCTATGAGTTCCAGTTCGGAGTGAGCACCGGTGAAACAAACGGCGAGGTGCAGGACAAGCTCAAGAGGCTCATAAACGCATCTGGTCTTGGCATCGAGGCAGACATAGTCCATGATGACTCAGGCAAGGCAGCGCTTCAGCTTACATCAATGCAGACAGGTCTCAGCGAGACTGAGGATTCTCTCTTTAGTGTGGCTCCGTCAGCTAACGCAGAGTCCATAAGCATGATGAAGCAGCTGGGTATTGATAAGGTATCATCCCCTGCCCACAACTCTGACTTTTCGCTGAATGGCACCGCGCACTCATCCTTGTCCAACACCTTTACCATCAATAATACCTTTGAGCTCACGCTCAAAAAGCCGACCACAGATACAGGTGCCGCAGCCATCGGTTTTAAGGCCAATTCCGATGCAGTTGCCGACAATGTGCAGACTCTGGTTGACGCATACAATAAGATGATAGACGTGGCAGATGATTATTCAGTGAACGACTCTGCAGATGCCACAAGGCTGCTTCGTGATATAAGCTCCATCACAAAGGGCTCACAGTCAAAGCTTTCCTACATCGGTCTCATGACAGACGATGACGGCAAGCTCACTATTGACCGCGATATCCTCGCCGGTGCGCTTAGTCCGGACAGAGCTGATGACACCTTCAACACTCTTACAGCACTAAAGGATGCAATAGGTGACAAAGCAAAATCTGTGACAGTCAACCCTATGAACTATGTGCAGAAGGTTGTTGTGGCATATAAGAATCCCGGACACAATTTCAACACACCATATATTTCGTCAATTTATTCAGGCATGATGCTTGACAGCTACGCATAAACGGCTGTTGTACCCAAATCAGTACAACAGCCGTTTTTTTATTTTTTTTATAATAGTGGCTGCAGATCTCCCACCATTTTTTCCTCCAGTGTCCTGAGCCTCTCTGCAATTGCCACACTCTTTGAATCAGCATCGCGATATTCATTGAGACTGCCGCTGATTGTCTCTATGCCCATATTACAGCCCTCCGTCAGTAACTTTGCTGCCTGGGACTGATCATCATTCACTGCCATCTTCATTGCAGTCTGCAGCTTCGCAGCCATCTTTGCAAACACACCCGGTTCCTTAATATCTGCACCTGCTTTGTCAAGCATATCCCTGCAATCCACTGACAGCCCGGTGTGCTCATCATAGTACTTGTCTATCAGCTCACGAAGCTGCTTGTCATCTGTGTGTTCTCTTATATCGTCCATGCTCTCAAGTGCCATCTTACAGCCCGCTATGCAATCCTGAAGCAAGAGCACCGAATCATGATTTTCAATATTTCTGCTCATAAAAACCTCCATACTTCTTTTCTATTTAGTATGGAGGTTTTCATGAAAAAATATTCACTACACAATCGGAAACTCAAGCTTCACCCAAAACTTCCCATGTTCCCTTTTAAAGCTCATACTTCCATTCATGCGCTGCATCATCGCATCCACGCTCTTAAGCCCTATCCCGGCACTTTTAAGAAGTGTTTTATTGTCACATACACCATTGCCAATTTCAACGCTAAATGTTTTTTTCGTAAAAGCTGTTTTCATAACAACAGGCTTTTTATTGTCCGCATATTTATATATATTATCCGTCAGATTGGAAAATATTCTGGTCAAAAATGCCATATTAACAGCAACCTTTACCTGCTTAAAGCTTATTCCTTCTGCATCAACCTCATAATTGCTTTTCATAAGCTGAGCACACACATCTGAGAGGTAATCTCCAAATATATACTCAACATCCATTGATGCATCCAATTCAATAGGTCTTTGTGAACCGGCAATTGAAAAATCCAGCAGATTGTCTACCTGAGTCCTGATATCCAACACCTTTTCACTTATAAAATTAAGATTTTTCATATTCTCGGCATATGCTTCATTCTCCAGTTTCATTACATCAACATATGTCATAACACCGGTCAACGGCGTACGCAGGTCATGAGCCATATTACGCATCAGTTCATCCTTTTCCTGTCGCGCTTTTTTCTCCTGTTCCTGTGATGCTTCAAGCTCTGTTTGATAGCCCGCTATAATTTTTCTGATGCGTAGATACACAAATACAATTCCCATCATAAGAGAAAATCCCACATCAAAAATCATTAAAGCTATATAATATTTTATCGTAAATCCTGTATATATAAATACTTCCGCCTTAATATCGGAGAACTGGACAGGCAGCTCATAGCTTCCTGTAAATCGGTAATCATACATATTTTTAGCCGGAGATATAAGCTTATCTACATTTGATTTATTGTATATTACCTTCCCCTCTTCCTTAACACTATAAAACGAAATATCATGATCCGACATCCATTCATCATATTGCTCGACATCTGTAGTACTTATATTATTATCAGACACATATTGTTGAAACTCATCTATATATGGCTTTTCATTATCGTATATTAAATGAGATGTACCTTCAATATAATTGTTCAGCAAATCAATTCCCAGATAATATAATAGTCCAAAAACAACGCATGTGCCTATAATCGCAATTGCAAATGTCAAAGACAGCTTTTTCTTTACCCTCTTTAAATCATCTCTCAAAACGGTATCCTCTTCCCCATTCTGTGTGTATGCATGCATCACCACACGCTTTTATAAGCTTATTCCTTAGATTTTTAATATGTACCATAACAGTATTCTTTGCATTATATGTAAAAACCTCATCCCACACCATCTCGTATATCATCTCAATCGTATATATCCTGTCAGGATTTTTCATCAGCAATTTTAATATCTCATATTCTTTTCCTGTTAATTTTATCTCATTATCATTAAACTCAACCTTGTTTCGATTCGTAAACAGTTTAAGTCCATCTGTCTCTATAGAATCATCCTTGTTTGTGCGATTTGCATTTCCACTGTCATATACCCGATATCGTCTGATAAGAGCTTTAACCTTTGAAATAAGCTCCATGTTCGAAAATGGCTTAGTCATGTAATCGTCACCGCCCACTTCAAGCCCTTCCAGCTTATCCAGCTCTTCCGATTTTGCTGATAAAAACAATATCGGAACACTGTGTCTTTCACGCATTCTCCTGCAGGTTTCAATGCCATCTAACTGTGGCATCATTATATCCATTATTACAAGGCTGAACGATTCATCTATTTTTTCCAAAGCCTCCATACCGTTTTGTGCAATTACCACACTATAATGCTGCAATTCGAGAAGCTTTTTTATGCCACTGTATACTGTTTTATCATCCTCAACAACAAGAATTTTGTCCATTATATGCTCCTATCATATTATACATGTTTATTACATCAAAAAGATTATACCACATAACCACTCCTAGTACATCGTTTCGTAAATAACTATACCAATCACGCAGGATGCAGATTCGAGTGTGCAGGTATAAAAATGTAGGCGTAGCGGGCTACGCCGAGGCTTTTATGCCTGTGCAATCGGATTTGCAGACAAGTTAGTGGTATAGTTATTTCGAAAACGATGTACTAGTTACTCCTTAATGTGCGCAAACTCTTATTAGCATAAATGAAACTTCCAATCATAGTTATTAAAATAACGCTAATTTCCAAAAAACCGATTCTATACACAAATTGCCAGATATTCATTTCAAAGTTCCATATATCAAGTGAAAAGCTTTTTTGAAAATTTGAAATCTCACAAAATTCAACAAAGTATTTAAAAATATTGACAGAAAATCTATTAAGCAGTCCCAATGTTAATATTCCTGCACCCACAAGTGCCGGAACAGTTATCATCAAAACCTCGTATAACAGAATTTGAATTGTCCTAAATTTCCTCTGTCCAAGTGTATTGTATATTGCAATCATCTTTGAGTGTCCTTTAAGCCATAAAACGGTCAGTAACGACATAACCACAACACATACAATATACATAACGCTCAACGTCACACTTGTCATACTTTTTAACATTGATATTACATCTGTCATTTGCAGTTCCTCATTCAAAACCTGATTGACAACTGCCGAATTCGGAACATTTTGAAACATTTTACTCATATCATCATATAAAAGTGATGTACTTTTATAATCTGTGCTGAAAAAATTTATCCCATAACAGCTTGCTTCATTGTTTAATTCTACATATGAATTATAATCTGTGAATATTATACTGTCAGCCACTTCTTTATAGTAGCCATCGCTCACCTGTGTCTTTGGCGTATTTATTACAGTATAAATTCCAATCACCTTAATACTTATTGTATTATTTTCATACTGTATAGATACATTACTACCAATTGACAGGTTATTTTCAGAAGCGAGCTTATCGGATATCATTGCCCCTTTATCACCTGACATCGGATATTTTCCTTTTGAAATCTTAAAGATACCGCTACTGAAATATTCATTGTAAGAAGTATTTATGTTTCCACTGACATATATTTTATTTTTCTCAAAATCACTTTGTTTTTCTGTATATGGTACATTTTCAAAATCTACCGCTTCACATATAATATCACTTGTAAATGCATTATTATATCCTACAACATTTTTATTATTATCTGCATATTCTAAAATATCTTTCCAATCATCTAAAGTAGAAAAATCGTCTAATTCAACAAGAACACAACATCCCGCCATATCTGCAAAAGATTTGTAAAAACTCTCTATTGCCGAATCTAAAAATGTTGCAATTCCGCAAAACAGTGTCAGTACAAATATGCAAATAGCAATTAGTATATTCCACCCCGGTCTTCCTAATAATTCTTTGCATGCCTGCCACCATTTATTCCTCATCGTCATCTCCCATTTCATAGCAAATATCACATTTTTTCTTTACATAATCCGAGTGGGTTACTACTATAACACATCTGTCCTGTTCATGAGCTATCTGCTGCAACAATTCGACAATTTTTCTTCGATTTTCTTTATCCAGATTTCCTGTAGGCTCATCTGCCAGAATATATTTTGCATCTGTTATCAACGCCCTCGCTATTGCAACTCTTTGTTGCTGTCCACCTGACAATTCCGTAACCTTTCGGGTTATCTGACTATCATCAAGTCCAACCATTACAAGGCTGTCTCTACACATTTTAATTAATTCTTTTTTGGGTACATCAGATAAGCTTATCTGTGCTGCAACCATTACATTTTCAAGGGAAGTCATATAATCAAATAACTGATAATCCTGAAAAACCAATGATATACTATTTTGGCGCAGTTTTCTTCCACCAATATTTTGTATATTTTCTCCATCCAGCAAAATCTCCCCCTCATCCGGTTTTTCTAAACCGGCAAGTAACGATAAGCACGTTGTCTTTCCTGAACCTGACGGACCAAATATTCCATACATTTCTCCTATTTCAAATCTGTATGTAACTTTATCCAGCACATGCACAATCTCCTTCTTAGATTTATATGCATACGATACATTAATCATTTCCAACATATTTACCACTATCCCTTCGAATTTAACAGTTTCTTTGCATTTTCTTCAACAGTTGTTACAACAGGCAGTACCATAAATGCAATCCAATTAACCAACGAAATTATTAATAGAATTATAATGTTTTTCAAAGTAAAAAAAGCACTCATTTCTATACGTACCTCAAAGCCTTGAAATATTCCGGGTGTATCATATCCACCTATGGCTCTGTCTGTACTATTAATTATGACATTCTTACCTATACCGCTTATAATGCTACATATGAAATTGCCAAGCACACAGTATAATAGCACACCCAAAAGCAAACCACTAATTGCATATATCATTCCTATAAATGCAAATCTACCTATACACCATTTTCTTGATCTTCCAAGTACCATAAAAAGTCCTGTATCTTTTTGGTATTGGATAGTATAAAACGAGAAAATGATTAACAAAACAATTCCCCCCATTATAATTATCATCCAGCAAATTATTTTTGATGTTTTTCCCATCAATCCTACGACTTTACATTCTGAATCGAGATAATTAGAAGTATTATCATATATTTCCACATTATCTCCATACATTTTCTTTAACTGGGTTTTTACCGCATCTATATGCTCTATCTTATCAATATACACTTCACTTCCCGTTGACGCGGTATACTCTAACCCTAGTAACTCTACAATATAATCATAATCTACATATATAGAATTATATGGACTATGTATGTATACCGAGGTTCCCTCTTCATTTGAGTCATATATTTCGAAGTCACTGTCCACTTTATAAATTCCGCATATTTGTAAAGACGTTACCTCTGGTTGGTCTCCTATAGTATATTTAACTTCATCCCCCACCTTAAGGTTATTTTTTTTCGCATATCGCTGTTCTACAATAATTCCTTTATTTTTATAGGTTGGAAATTCCCCTTCAATAAGAGAAACATTCTTTTCCCATGAAAACAAGCTATATTTTTGCACATCCATATTTGCAACAATTACCATTTTATCAGCCCGATTGCTTACATCTTTATTCTCCGGATCTATTCCTTTATGTTCCTTTACATTCTCTGTATCCACCGGATCTGCAATCAGCTCTCTCCAAGCCCCAAGTCCTGTTACATATTTTACTTTTCTGATTTCATCATAATCACTCTTTGTAAAGCCTCCGTTATCATCCTCAATTACTAAGGCGGCCCCATTATATAAATATGCATCTCTCTCAGATTTTTCTGAGGCATTGCTTAATAGCAGGCCAATAATTTCACCCAGGATTATTGTCGCGATAATCAGTATGATAATCAAAGATTTTATTTTATTTCTTTTTATATATATAATAGCTGTTTCTATCATATCCCATCT
>OHPW01001792.1_pt1 | contig 10734 bp, 9 predicted proteins | sample 1577771 | NCBI WGS metagenome assembly OHPW01 (sample SAMEA3879608, study PRJEB24766) | human gut metagenome | biome: human-associated habitat; feature: feces | place: USA | collected 1985/1987
CTCATGCGCAAAACCATCCGCCTCCGGCGTCTGCCGCTGCTTCGCAGCTTATGTTTTACTTATGTCGGTTAAGTTCCTGCTTCGCAGGATAATTTAGGAATATCATACAGTTTCTTACATGCAAGCATGACGAATCTGCCTGACATTCCTAAATTAGCTGCGACGAGTAACATTTTAATAACAAAAGCCGTGCGTCCGGCTTCGAACTGATATCCACAGACGTTACCGATGCAGTTAGCTCGATCCAGGCACCCTTTCAACACCCGGAAGGTCCCACTTAATGCTGCTTCATTCCTGACCTGACATGGTTCGTGGATTTCCGTCGTGAAAGACCCAAATGTCAACACCACTTACACCGGGCTGCTCCATAAATATCAGCCCTCTGCCGAACATCACCCCTGCTATAGCGGATTGCAGGTTCAAGGTGCCGCTACTACCCCGGCTGCACGGTATTTCAATTATACTTGTTACATATGCCTGTTGTCAAGGTGTGAAGCATTGACAAAATAAGACAGCTAAATAAGCCAGTCCCTAAGAATCATTTCCTAAGGACCGGCTTTAGCAATCCTTGTCAGAACAGGCGGCAAAATCAACTTCTTACCACTCCCGAATATCACCAGAAACTTGCCAAAACCTACTATCCTCTATCAACTTCGCTATTGCGCAGGTCTTTTCAAGCACTGTGAGACTGTCATCCCCTCTTGCTAACCTACTCAATCATTATATTCTTGCCTTTTCGTAGGTCTTTTTCCAAACTTTCTTCTATTCAATGATACTCTTACCTCTCCAAAGACCTACTACCCCCACTGTATTAGCTTGATTAGTGTGTTTTTCTCTTCCAAACACGTCTTTTTCTCATAATTTCAACCCACCCATTCTGCATATTGTGAGGCTTGCGTAGGTCTTTCCCTCTTCAACACGCTGCAACCATCAACCCCCACGAAATTAACAATCTCCACACACAAAAAAGACAGCCTCCGCAATCCACTCAGAAGCTGCCTTAAACCATTACCTTAAACGTATTACTCCAAACATATTATTCCTGTTCTTCATACCTAGGAAGCTCAACTATCACCGCCTCATGATGAACAGCCGGAAGGAATTTCTCCATCACTTCCTTAGTCTTTAACTTAAGGCTTGATGTATTGATGCAAGGATGGCAGCCGAGAGTTTCTCCCTCAAGCACTTCCTTATCCATCAGTAACTGCACATGGTTATCCGTATCATTCATAAGTCCCATTATGGATACCGAACCCGGTGTTATATCAAGGAATTCCTCCATATATGATTCATCTGCAAATGAAAGTCTCGCTGAATTAATCTGCTTACTCAGATCCTTTGTCTTAAATGGCTTGTCACCTGGCATCATAAGCATATAAAAATTCGTCTTCTGTCTGTTACATAAGAAAAGATTCTTACATATAAGTGTGTCCAGAATCTTATCTATGTCATTACACACTTCCATTGTTGTAGCAGGCTCATGGTCTGTTCTGTAATATTCCATTCCAAGCTTGTCCAACAAATCATATACTCTGATTTCTTTTTCTAATCTTCCTGTTTCATCGGCAGGTCTTCCTTTAATAAGTTCCATGATATTTCTCCCTGACAATCTGATATTCCGTTATTCCGACTATCTCATAATCTGATATTCCAATATTCCGATTATCTCATAATCTGATAATCTACTCAAAATAATACAGATATACATCCTCAAGGTCAATATTATCTCCAACTTTTACTGCTTCTTCTGGCAGCTCATCACCTACAACTCTTAACGCAAGACCGTTCTTTCTCTGTCTGATATTGCCAATCTTGTATTCCTTCTGCAGCTCGCCGACCTCGTCAAGCGTGCATGTTATCTCACCGACTTTTCCAGCCATGCTTTCAATAAGTTCAACAGGTGTTCCTGTCGCAATTATCTCTCCGCTCTTTAGAAGAAGTACTTTATCAGCAATACATTCAATATCACTTACAACATGAGTTGCAAAAAGAATTATCTTGTCCTTAGACAACTCTGCAATATAGTTTCTGATTGAAATTCTCTCTTTAGGGTCAAGTCCTGCTGTCGGCTCATCAAGTATAAGAATCTTAGGATTACCAAGAAGTGCCTGCGCAAGCAGCACTCTCTGCTTCATTCCTCCTGAAAATCCTCCAATCTTCTTATATGCAACCTTAGTAAGATTAACTACCTCTAACAGCTCGTCAATCTGCTGGTTGACTGTCTTGACAACCTCATTGCCATTGTCATCAGTAGTCTTAATCTTCTTAACCCCCTTAATCTCTGCCATATATTTAAGAAATGCTTTAGGCGAAAAATCCTCATAAAATCCCTGCTGCTGCGGCATGTATCCAACCAGACCCCTGAACTGTTTGCCAAGCTTTAATATATCTTCCTCGGCACTGTCCTCTCCAAAAAGAATACTTCCGCCATTCATCTTGTCTCTTGATACATTATCAGTGATAAGATTAATCATCGTACTCTTTCCTGCTCCATTAGCACCAAGAATGCCATATACTCCCGGTGTAAATGTATAATTAATCCCCTTCAGTGCCTGAACTGTACCATAAGTTTTCTTTAAATTCCTTACCTCTAATTTCATACCCTGTACCTTCTCTTTCCTAATGATTTTCCAACCTTCATCATAACCAGCATAATTACAAACTCACATACCAGCTCTGTCATATAGCGCACAACCATGAATTGTCCTACCGATGCATGAAGTATAAGACTTTTGATACCCCCATACTGCCTGCTTATATAATCATTATACTACTACTCTGTGCCAGTGCAATCATAATTCTGCGCACGTTCCCTCCTTTTATTATTAATACGAAAAATGTTCCTGATAAGTTGACGCATTTTCACAAAAAAGTTAAAATTTTTATAATATTTTGTGGAGGATAATCTAGTGGAGAATACTCAGGTGGTTTTTGAAAAAGATGATTACAGATATATGAAACAGGCAATCACACAGGCTAAGAAGGCTTATAAACTCAATGAAGTGCCTATCGGCTGTGTGATTGTGTATGAAGGAAAGGTTATAGGAAGAGGCTACAACCGCCGTAACACTGATAAAACCTCTCTCGGCCATGCCGAGATTACTGCAATTAAGAAAGCCAGCCGCTACATGAACGACTGGCGGCTTGAGAACTGCACTTTATATGTTACGCTTGAACCATGTCAGATGTGTGCAGGTGCTATTGTTCAGGCAAGAATTCCAAGAGTTGTTATCGGTTCCATGAATCCCAAAGCCGGATGTGCCGGTTCTATACTTAATATCTTACAGATTCCCACATTCAATCACCAATGCGAAATCACTAAAGGTGTATGTGAAGAAGAATGTTCAGAAATGCTCACAACATTTTTCAAGGAACTGCGTAAAAGCAAGAAAAAGAATACTACTGTCACTACTGATGGAGAATAATTATGAAATTTGAATACACTTTTGAAGGCATGAAGCTTAAAGTACTTGATGAAACATTTGCAGGAAAAGTACTTGAATTTTACAGCTCTAACCGTGAGGAATTCGACAGATACGAAGCTGCCAAGCCAGATAATTTCTATACAACAGAATATATTGCAGCCACACTTAAAGCTGAATATGCTGCTTTACTAAAGGGTGAATTCGGCAGATTTTTCCTTTTTTCTGACGACTTACCAGGTGAAATTCTCGGCTCTGTATCTTTTTTTGGTGTTACAAGCATTAACCGTTCTTGCCGCATAGGATATAAGATTGATAAGAATTACCGCCAGTTAGGACTTGGAAGCCTTATGGTTAAACATATGCTTGAGATTCTTACACACGAAAAGGAGATGCACAGGATTGAAGCTTACATTCACCCTCAAAACATCTCCTCTATTAATCTTGTCAAATCTCTTGGCTTTATATCTGAAGGAACCGCCTACTCCTATGTAAAGCTTAACGGCTCATGGCAGGATCATTTAAGATTCGTCTATATCTCCTGATACCAGTATCCGAAATATGGATTGGCATAGTCACTCCTGTGACTCTTCTTAAAATTATTAAAGCCAAACATTGAAGCCATGTAACGTTCACGGTTGCAGTACATTCCCGGAACGCCAACGAAATATTTAGTATTATCAAGGTTATCGCGCACTCTTCCAAAAAGTATGTGTCTGAAATTATAATAGCCATGCAGCAGGAAGCTGTTTCCCGCGATATCAATTTCATTCTGGTTAAGACACTTTAACTTCTCTGGCGACACTTCTATACAATCATAGAAGTAATCATCGTCAAATGCATCTATATAATCAGCCCGCACAAAAAGCTTTTCAAAAGGATCCGTCTGCGTTGCATTGGCTCTGTGTGCTTTTTGCTGCAAATGTTGTGTTTCCGCAGGTATTTTAGCTGCTGCTCCATCAGCTTTTATATTCTCCGGCATGGTTACACTTTCGGCAGCCACCTCTGCCTGTTTTGTCTGAACTATCTGCTGTTCTTCCACCACAATCTGTTTCGTCTGAACCATTTCTGATTTTCCCGCCAACATTGCAGATTCTGACTGAACCGGCTGTTGTCCGCCTGATTCTGACTGTCCCCGTTCCTTCATTGCTGCATTGTATCCAGCCATCTCTTGTCTGACCACCGAAGACTCTGCTGTCTCCTGTCGTTTCTCTTCCTCATCACTCTGCCGCATGCGCTCTTTTATGACAATCTCGGCCTCAGCCTGCTTCTTTGCGTCCATTCCTGAGAACACAAGCATATCAGGAGTTACATCTTCATCTTTCCACATTGAAAGCATGCAGTCATATCTTGCGTCCTCCATTGCAACCGCAAGTCCGCATATATCCCTGAAGCTGTAACCTGTGTCATTTATATTATCAGGGTTAAATACACCACTGTATTCCATCTGTCCCATTTTTACAAGACATTCCCCTAACTTTATAAGCCTGTAGCCGCTGTCAGTAACCATCATATATATTCCAAACATTTCCGGACTGTCTGTTTTAACGCCTCTTAAACTGATGCTTAACTTGAACTGCCCCTGATGAACTAATGCCTTTGCAAAGCCTGCATTTCTGCCCTTTACTCCCTCCGGATATGAATATATGTATGAAACAAGACGCTGATAATCCACAATAAACCTCCCTGATGATTAACTCTCTTATGCACCTTATGCCATGCATTAAGAAAATATTCCATCAGGGAGGTTTTATCTTAATCTACCACCATATTCTTTCCGTTATTTTTTCCGTAATAAAGCCTGTCATCTGCGCGCTTTATCCATTCTTCTATATCACCATCGGCATTTCTCTGCGCCACTCCTATTGTTAGTGATATATTTATCTTCTGCTGTTTATAAATACATTCAGAGTTTTCTATTTCTCTCCTCAATTTTTCTAATACTTCATGTGTGCTGTCGTGGGTTCCATTATGTATAAGAAATTCTTCTCCGCCCCACCTTGAAATCACACAGTTACTGCATATATTTTTCATCTTCTGTGCAATGAAATTCAACACATAATCACCACAATTATGTCCATATGTATCATTTATTTTCTTGAAATCATCTACATCTGCCATTGCAAGCCAGCCTTCATCGTCCGCATCATATTCTTCAAGATAATTAATCATATATCTTCTGCTGTAAAGGTCTGTCAGAAGATCAATGTTGGCAATTGAATTAAGCTTCTTCTCAGACTCAATAACAAGATCGACTATCACCTTAGTATAATATATTAAAAATGCTGATACACTTATTGCATTACATGCAAGCATCACAGATATAATTGTTTTATTAATTTCATACAATGGTCCGTTAATTATAGCTATTGCTGATGATATTATACTTACAGCAACTATTGCTATCGACACAGCCAGTGGATTCGGGTCTTTTGTATCAGTCTTGGTTGATATGTATTGTGAATAAAATATTATAGGTATTAATGACATGCTATAAAGATTAAATCCACATTTATACCCAAGACATATTGTTGCAATAGCCATATAAATTATAATTGTTGCATACACACACCACATATATGCACACACTTTCTGCCTTTTTAACAGCATAAAATATAACACATAACCAATCATTGCTATTACACTGTAATAAATCATTGGTGTTATATTAAAATATACAAACAATATCAGCATAAATGCAACAAATAAAAACAACGATATGTTAACAACCACGCATAGTTTAACAACCTGTTCCAGATTAAATTCTTTTTTATTAATGCTCATGATATCTCCTGATAATATGTTCTCGATTGTAAGTAGTACTATAGTATCATACAAAAGCTACTTTTGCACTACATTTTTATTGCAGCTTGACATTTTTTATTAAGTTTCATAACATTATTCTTATAGATTGGAGGCAATATGAGCGATAATAAATATAATAATGTTATGCACCTCGGCAACCCAACTAACACGATTGCCGTGCTTAACAGATATGGTTTTGATTTCAAGAAAAAGTTCGGCCAGAACTTTCTTATAGATGAAAATGTTGTTGAGAAAATCGTCCGTGAAGCAGGCGTTACGAAAGACGATTTCGTTGTTGAAGTCGGCCCTGGAATCGGAACAATGACTCAAATTCTGTGTGAGAATGCCAGAGAAGTTGTTGCCGTTGAGATTGATAAGAAGCTTATTCCTATCCTTACAGAGGACACACTTTCTTATTATGACAATGTAACAGTAATCAATGAAGATATCTTAAAGCTTGATATCAAGAAGCTTGCAGATGAGAAGAATGAAGGCAGACCAATCAAGGTTGTTGCCAACCTTCCATACTATATAACAACACCTATTATTATGGGACTTTTTGAGAGCCATGTACCATTAGACAGTATAACTATCATGGTTCAGAAAGAGGTAGCTGACCGCATGCAGTGCGGACCTGGAACTAAAGATTATGGCGCTCTTTCACTTGCTGTACAGTTCTATGCCAGGCCTAAGGTTGTGCTTAATGTACCTGCAAGCTGCTTTATGCCTCGTCCTAATGTTGATTCAGCGGTTATCCGTCTTGAGCGCTTCAAGACTCCACCTGTTGATGTTAAGAATGAGCATCTTATGTTCAAGATAATAAGAGCATCATTTAACCAGCGTCGCAAGACTATGCTTAACAGTGTAGGCAATTCCGGCATCGGCATCACGAAAGAAGCTCTTACCAACGCATTAGAAACTATGGGACTTCCGCTTACCATCCGCGGCGAAGCCCTTACACTTGAGCAGTTTGCACAATTAAGCAATCTGCTGTGCTAAATAACGTGATACCTATAAGTAGTCGCATTTTCACTGCTTTAGTAGGTGTTTTTGCAGCAAAATTCACGTAAAACAGGTTATTTCCAAACTAAAGACCTATACAACAACAAAAAAACTGCTATTTAGTAGGTGTTTTCGTGGCTTTATCAATAAAAACCACGTTAAAAGACCTACTAAATAGCAGTTTTATTATAATTTATAGGTTTTCACCCAGTTTACACAAGAAAAGAGCTGTCCTGCCGGCAAAGTCCTCGAAACCTTACTCCGCAAAAAGCAGCCTTCTCGCATTCTGGTTAGTAACATCAATAACCTCCTGCGTATCAAGCCCTTTAATCTGCGCCAGCTTTTCTGCAACATATTTTATATTGCGGCTGTCGTTTCTTTTACCTCGGTTAGGCTCAGGTGCCATATATGGACTGTCTGTCTCCAGAACAATTCTATCCATAGGTATATACGCTGCTGCTTCCACAAGCTTCCTGGCATTCTTAAATGTAAGAACACCGCCGATTCCTATAGAAAAGCCCATGTTAAGAAAATCTCTTGCGGCTTCCCTGCTGTATGAATAACAGTGAATTATTCCACCTGTCTCCTGTCCGTGATTACTCTTTAATATGTCGATTGTATCCTGACATGCATCTCTTGAATGAATCATTACCGGCATGTGTGTACGGTACGCTACATTCATCTGTGCTGCAAACCATTCACGCTGCTGCTTCTTCTCAGCCGCCGCCATATCTGCATCATCTGACACATAGTAGTAATCAAGTCCGATTTCTCCAAGTGCAACAATCTTTCTGGTCTTAGATTCACCAAGCATGTTTTCCAGCCATTCAATGTCCGATTCTTTCAATCTGACAATATCCTCCGGGTGGAAACCAATCGCTGCGTATACCTTTTCATATTGTGCAGCAAGTGCAAGGGAAGCCTCACAGCCCTGACGGCTTGCACCTACATTAACAATGTAATCAAGCTCCCCTGTATCACTAAGCATGCTGCTTATAAGTTCATCTCTGTCCTCATCAAATCTTTCATCATCATAATGAGCATGAGTTTCAAATATCTTCATATCTATCAGCCAATCTCTGCGCCTTCAATAATATCCTTCTCAAGTGTAAGAACTGATAAGTTATCCTTATCATCCCATGCTGAGATAATCATTCCCTGTGACTCAATACCACAGATCTTTCTTGGCTTTAAATTAGTACATACAACTAACTTCTTACCAATAAGCTCTTCTGGCTTATAGTACTTCTGGATACCTGATACGATAGTTCTCTTCTCATCACCAATCTGAAGCTCGAACTTAAGAAGCTTTGTCTTCTTAACAGCTTCACATGTAAGAACCTTGGCAACTCTGAACTGAACCTTTTCAAAATCATCAAATGTAATCTCAGGCTTAACTTCAACCTGTGGATATTCTGTAACTCCATTAGCCTTCTTCTGTGCTTCCTGAATAGCTTCAACCTTTTCCTTAAGGTCCTTCTCAAAGTCAAGTCTTGCGAAAAGAATCTCTGGAGTCTCAGTAACCTTAAGTCCTGTTTCTCTTAAGCCAAATGTAGCAAGGTCATCAAAATCTCTTACTCCTGCCTCTGGATTAGCTGGGTAAAGCTGTGCAAGAATCTTATCTGTAGTCTCTGGCATGAAAGACTTAAGAAGATTAGCACCGATTGTAATACTCTCAACAAGGTTATAGAGCACTTCTGCTAATCTGTCCTGCTGTGCCTCATCCTTTGCAAGAGCCCAAGGCATTGTCTCGTCAATATATTTGTTACATCTCTTAAAGAGTGTGAATACTTCTGTGATAGCATCTGCTACATGAAGTGTAGCCATCTTTGCCTGAACCTTATCTCTTGTTGCTGTTACAACAGCCTTAAGGTCACCGTCAATTGCAGCATCCTCTACGCCAGTCTTATTAACAACTCCACCAAAGTACTTGTTAGACATTGCAACTGTTCTGTTTACAAGGTTACCAAGTGTGTTGGCAAGGTCTGAGTTCATACGCTCAACCATAAGCTCCCATGAAATAACACCATCATTCTCAAATGGCATCTCGTGAAGAACAAAGTAACGTACAGCATCAACGCCGAAGAGGTCTACAAGGTCATCCGCATAGATAACATTTCCCTTAGACTTACTCATCTTACCATCATTCTGTAATAACCAAGGATGTCCAAATACCTGCTTAGGAAGTGGCTCACCAAGTGCCATAAGGAATATTGGCCAGTAAATTGTATGGAATCTGATGATATCCTTACCGATAAGGTGAAGGTCTGCTGGCCAGAACTTCTTGTACTGCTCTGAAGAATTGCCATCAGCATCATATCCGATACCTGTGATATAGTTAGTAAGGGCATCAAGCCATACATAAACTACATGCTTGTCATCAAAGTCAACTGGAATACCCCATTTGAAAGATGTTCTTGATACACATAAATCCTGAAGTCCAGGAAGAAGGAAGTTGTTCATCATCTCATTCTTTCTTGAAACAGGCTGGATGAATTCCGGATGTGTATTGATATGCTCAATAAGCTTGTTGGCATATTTGCTCATCTTGAAGAAATAAGCTTCTTCCTTAGCCGGCTTAACTTCACGTCCACAATCAGGACACTTTCCATCAACAAGCTGGCTCTCTGTCCAGAAAGACTCACATGGAGTACAGTACATGCCTTCATATGAACCCTTATAAATGTCTCCCTGATCATAAAGTTTCTTAAAAATCTTCTGAACCTGCTTCTCATGGTAATCATCTGTTGTTCTGATGAACTTATCATATGAAGTATTCATAAGATCCCATATTCTCTTAATCTCACCTGATACATTATCAACAAATTCTTTTGGTGTAATGCCGGCTTCTTCAGCTTTAAGCTCAATCTTCTGTCCATGTTCATCTGTTCCGGTCTGAAAACGCACATCAAACCCCTGAAAACGTTTATAGCGTACAATTGCATCCGCTAACACAACCTCATACGTATTTCCGATATGGGGTTTTCCGGAAGTATAGGCGATCGCCGTCGTCATATAAAATTTCTTTTTTTCCATTCCTTTTCTCCTTTTCCTCTTATTATTTAAGAAAGAATTCTGCTTTGCAGAATTCTCCGCCTGCAAAAGAAAAAGCCCATCTCCCCTGTGCTCAGGGAAGACGAGCCTAATACCCGTGATACCACTTCCATTTATCCGGATCTCACGATCCGAACCTCATCGGGTACCTGCATACCCTCCCGCTGTAACAGGCGGACCTGTTGCCGACTTGCCGAAAAGCCCCGGACAAAAATTTTTCTCCGCCTTCCGGTTCATCCGCACCTCTCAGGAGCCATCTTCTCTGCCTCGCATCCGTATCCCTTTTCAGCTGCCGGGACTCTCTGGCACTTCGCCTGGCAGATACTCTCTCCGTCATTGTGTTTCTCTTCGTTTAGACTAGCACATTTTAATCTGTTTGTAAAGGCAGAACAGGTACAAGTCCGGATAATCTACCGAACCTGTACCCGCTTTTTATCTTATTTTATTACCG
>OHPW01001801.1_pt1 | contig 10698 bp, 8 predicted proteins | sample 1577771 | NCBI WGS metagenome assembly OHPW01 (sample SAMEA3879608, study PRJEB24766) | human gut metagenome | biome: human-associated habitat; feature: feces | place: USA | collected 1985/1987
GTCAAGGTTTTCCCCTGGGGGGACATATAAATCAGATAAGGCCGCCGGCCGGCCAGTTCGCAGACATGCTCAAAGCAATCCGCGATAGGCTCGGCCATCAGCAGCATTCCCATGCCGCCGCCATAGGGAGTATCATCCACCCGGTTATGCTTATCATATGTGTATTCCCGCAATTGGTGACAATAAACCTCGATAGCGCCCTTTTTCCTGGCTCGTCCTACAATGCTTTCCCCCATAACCGCTTCGCAAAGCTCCGGGAACAGGGTGATAATATCAATCCTCATGGTCAAAAATCCCCTCTATTGGCCGAATCCGCATGAGCCCTTCCTCCAGCCGAATCTCAATGACGGTCATGGGGATGGCAGGCAACAGATACGCCTTTCCATCGTCTCCGGTGATCTCGTAATCGAAGACGAAAGCCTGTCCCTGTTTCAGATCTGCGTGCTCGGGAATGATACGGATGCCGCTGATCCAGGAATAGATGCTGGACGGTTCGGAGCTCAGATCATTTCTTAACTTGATGGTCTCGGAAATATCATAGGATTTGTCCTGATAGGTAAAGATCATATTCAGAACGACTTTCCGCTTATCCAGTTCACTGAGGTCCACGCTGAAACTGCTGACATGCTCTGCCATCAGTGCGGGCTTAGCCGCGTCAAAATCTCCTACCACAACTTTGCCTTCGCCGTCCTTAGTATTTGTTACCTCGTAAAGATATACCTGATTGGCATCGGCGTAATCCGCCCCGGCACCACCCTGCCAGCGGATCATATAGCTGTTGTCATTATTGATCAGACGCAGCTCGCTGACACTGGCATTTGTTACTTCCATGCCGTTAACGTCTTTTGCCACATTGCCATCAACATCAACCGCTTCCTGATCTGTCAGATTGGAAAAGCTGATCCCCTTCTCCACATCAATGATCAGATCGATCATCTGGTTGGCGGTCAGCTGGGCTTCTTCCTGCAGGGTCAGTTCCTTGTTCCCCCGCATATAGGAATTGTTGCCGGCGATCACGAATGCTCCCACCGCACCAGCTACTATGGTCATGATGGCAAGAGATACGATGATCTCTACCAGAGTAAATCCTTTCTTTCCAATACCCATGGTCAACCTCCTTACTTCGTCAGGATCTTGCCGGTCTTGCCGACCGTTGTGATTTCTATGGTTCTCGTTCCGTTGCTTACGACGATTTTCTGACAGTACTCCTTCAATACACTGCCTGCGATACAGGTATTCTTCTCAAAGGCCCCGGATGCACGGTTAAACACCAGATGCAGCCCATTTGAAGATGAAACATAAGGTAACAGGCTGTCGGATCCTTTCAGTTCCGTCAGGGAATATCCCGTGGAATCTCCTTCAAAATATACCTTTATATCAATAGGTTCTTTTCCCAGTACCCTGTTGGATACCTCCACGTCTCCCTGCCGGATCTGTGCCGTATATTCCTTGGTCGTATCATTATAGCTGATAACGCACTCCACCTGATTCTGTTCTTTACCGAGGGTCAGCACTCTGGTCCGCTCCAGTGTTGTCACAATTTCGTCCGCACATTTCCGGACTTTCCTGCCGGTCAGGGATGTAATGGATGTGGCCATCACACCCACCAGCACCGCCATGATCGCAATGACAATGATCAGCTCCACCAGGGAAAAACCACTGTTGTTATTCTTTCTGCCAGTTTTCATAAACTATCAAATCTCCCAGATTTATATCACTGTTCTTATAGGACTTACCGTTACTGCTCAGGTAACCGTCTCCGCCATTTAAAAAATCTACCACATGATATTCCTGTGTCTTACCGGCAGCATCTACGATCGTTCTGGAATAGGTCAGGGCATGAAGCACCGCATCCCGGTCAGGTTCCACATTGACATTCTGATCCAGCGTGATCGTTCCGCCGGACAGGATCGTTCCCTGGAATTCCTTTGTCACTTTGACATCTCCGGTAGCAATGATCAGTCCACTGAACTCGCCGAATCCGGCTTCCGGATAGGTATAATCACCCTTTACAATAACTGCCTTATATCCCTGCTCCGCAAGGCTTCCTGTGGTATTGCCGAAATATTTTGACTCCACCTTATTTCCGGTACTGCCGTTTAATACAGCATGGAAGGTCGTTATCTCCCCTTCATTTACCAGATTGGTATAAGCATTGGCTGCATCCGTCTTCTCCGAAGGAAGCAGCTGCTCATAGACATCGATCATCTTCTTGGACAATGCCTGGAATTTCAACTGATCCGATGCCAAAAGTGCCTGATATCCTGCATTGGCACCATCACTGGTCAGTGTGGCATCCAACAGCTTCTCTTTGCTTCCCGCAGCCGCACTGCTGTCATACATGGCCACATTGCCTGCCAGATGCATGATGTACGCTCCGTTCTGCTGTCCACGCACCTGAATGGCTTTGGTATACAGACCGGTATAGGCTTCCATGGTCTGCTGGTTGGCACCGTAATAATCCTGAAAATACCGGTTGGCATTGGCTCTCGCGGTATCAGAGGTGCTGTCAAAGCTTACATAATAATACACCAGCGTGATCTTGCTGTTGATCCGCTTGAAAATCTTCTGGATATTGTTCTGGGTCAGTCCGTACTCGGCCAGCGTATGACCATTCAGGGTAGCGGACGGAATATTCAATGCCACTTCCGTTACATCCGCCTGGTCTCTGATCTTGTCCTTATACTGCTCCAACGTGATCGGGTTGCTGGCACCGTTTAACACGGTCTTGCCGGAAGCATCCACGCCGATACACTGCGCCGGAACGAGATAAGCCAGCTGGTCACTCTTCACAGCGATAGACTGTCCCATCATCACATCCTGTACTCCGGTGTTGCTCACACCATCCTCACTGGTAATTCCATCATTGGCTTTCGTCAGAGAAATGTAAGAATTTCCCGCCAGCGTAAGATTCTTCAATTCATTCAGATAGATCTCCGTATCCGTGCCGTTGACCAGAATGGCGCTGCTGTCCACGCCCTTTCCGTTGCCGAAGCCGATATACTGTCCGGCATATTCTCCGTCGATCTGTGCTCCGGCGGTAAATACATTCCGTTCCCCGGTCATCCTGAGGTCTCCGGCCACATATACGTTGTTTCCCTGAAAGCTCAACGTTCCGTTGCTTCCCGTATTGCCCGGAATCCCTCCGTTCATGGCAATGGAACCGGCCCATACTTCACCGTACTGATCTGTGGTAAGTGTGGCTCCTTCTCCCAGATATAAATCGGAAGCCATCACCATACGCTTGTCTTCGTTTTCATTGCCGGTGGTCTCTTTCCATTCCACCGTCACACCGTTACCCTTGCCGGACTCTTCGCTGCCCACGATAAAACGTTCCGCATAAAAGCTGCCGCCAATGACATTTTTACTGATCAGCGTGGAATCAGAAGGAAGTGCCTGAATATTCTCCTGCGCCACCATGGAGATCCCCGTAATGGAGGGAAGTGTCACTGCCTGCGCAAAATCCATATCCGGCATCTTCACCCGGATATCGGTCTGGATCACGGACACATAGCCATCGGTATCCGTATAAGTCACTTTCAGACCGCAGAAGGAAAGTCCATCGGTGTACAACTGAAAACGTCCGGTAGGAATATCCGTGGTCTCCACTCTCTCCTTGTTGCCCGTCACCGGATCCGTTGTCATTACATATACCTTCAGACTGCCGCTGCTGTCCAGAGCCATCCGGTACACTACTTCCCCGGAGTCATTCAATGTCTCTAGCACCGTCCCCCGCTTTATCTCCGAAGACAGGCTGTTGAACAGCTTGGTCAGATCATAGTTGTTGATATTCATACTTCCTGTCACTGCATAATAATCCTGCATATCCTTCAGGAAATAATATCTCAGTTTGTTCTGCTTCTCCTCTGCGGAGGTTGCCTCATAATTTTTCAGAACCAGTTCATAGGCACTTCCGACTGAAGCGGACACCCGCTCTCCCATAGCCGTCCGGATCTCATCCAGCACAGTCTCTGCGGAGTAAAAGTTGTCCTTCGCCTTGAGATTGTTCACCTTCATCTGATAGTTCAGCAGTGACATATACATCAAAACACTGGCTAAAATGCCAATAAAGGCCATGGCAATGATCACAACGACCATTGCTGAGCCCTTATTGTCCGTTCGTCTGTGGAATTGTCTTACCCTTGAAAATATTTTGGGATTTCTTCCGCATATCTTCATTTTTCTCGTCTTCCTTCCGGTATCTTCTCTGTCCTGTGCCTGACGGATCACTCGATCACGGTTCCCGTCATGGTAAGCACAGGGGACTGTACACCGATCGTATCCCTGCTGTACACCTGTACCCGCATGTCATAGATACGGTTGCGTCGCTCCGTCGGTGTCAGACCGCCGTCCGCACCCATAATATCCTTCGCCACATCTCCGACAGCATTTCCTGCCGCACCGGACACGCTGAGATCATTGAAAATGTATTCCGTATTGCTGCGGTCTATCAGATTCGTCCGCAGTCTGCAGGCGGAATCAATGCTGGCTCCGGCAGAGGACATCCAGCCCGGCCAGGTCTCCCGCAGTTCAAATGCCGCCTTGTAATTGTTGTTCCAGGAGGAATACGGGTTAAAACCGGTGCTTTCGTCCGTGAAGCTGTCTATTCTCTCCGCTGACGGAGTCTGCTCCACCAGGAACAGATTTGTCTGTACATTCTTCGGGTTATTTACGATCACTTTGTCTACCGCAGAAGTCACCGCACTCTGGGTAGCCTCCACTCTGGGCTGCAGGCACACAATGATATTGGCCAGCTGGGAAATGATCTCCTCTGCATCCACCGGATTCCCGCTCTCCTTCTGTTTCTTAAGTTCCGCTGCTTTGGCTCTTACCGCCTCTTCGTTGGAAAAGATCACATAATCCGTACCGTTCTGGGGGTAGTCTCCGCTGATGCCTGTAAGGATGGCGGAATTGCAATGATAGACTGTGGAGGCCGTCACCAGATACACATCTGTCTCTACGTTCTCTCCATCTCCCAGATCCAGCAAAATGCGGCTGCTGTCTATGGATATTTCGATGGTCTTGGTAGTATTCCTGGCAATCTCCATAACGTCTCTGCCGCCGGAATACGCTTCAAAATAACCGTATGCCTCCTGTGCGGCATCTTCCGATTCGGAATATACCGCATTCAGATTGCCTGCCAGGTTCTGGATATTTACAATATCCTTCTCATTCAGTGCCGTGTAACCGTTAGGATCCAGTGTTACTACCACATCATAGATGCCGGAAGTCGTCTTCTCATCCCGGAAGGTATATCGCCAGATACCATCTTCTGCTGCGCCGTCTCCGTCCACATCCAGAGAAGCATCCTTCTGCACGCTGTTAGTAAAGCCGGTAGGGGTTGCCGCCTCATAGGTGTCTGCCATCTCCTCCAGTGTATGTGCCTCGAACTGCTCCATGACATCCTCTGCGATGGCCGTGGCATGCATGGTGTTGCGGGACTTGGCATTGGTTCTGGCAGAAGTCACAAAGCTGTGCAAAAGCGGCACAACGATGATCGACAGGATCACGATGGCAATCAGCAGTTCAATCAGAGAAAAGCCTTCGTTATTCAGTTGTCTTCTCTCCGTGTACTCCTTCATGTGAGGCATCCTCCCTGCTCATGACTAATACCGTTTTCTCCGCACTCCGTGCTCCCGAAACCGGACAACCATTCGCACTCCGGACTATCGTCCTCCCTGCTCATGGTTGTTTGATTTGCTAATCATAGCAGTATCCTGCCTGCAAGCAGTCGTATACTGCTATGATTGCAAATCTATTATTCCACGTTTCCGAAAATAGTGTCTACGCCCATCTGCATATCCGGGATGTAAGGTGAACTGTATACCTTATCGGTTCCCAGCAGATAATAGGTGTTCATGGTCATGTTGCCGGTGAGCATTCCGTCGGTCTCGTTGTAGCTGATGCTGACGCCCTGGATGCTCTCGCGTTCCTGCTGATTGTAAATGTATCTTACCAGTCCCTTGAAATCGTCATAGGTGCAGGAAATGCTGATGCTCAGGGGTACCTCATACATATGGGTATCTGCATAAGCAGTACCGTCCGTAGATACCGGACTTGCTACCGTCGTTTCGGCAGCTGCTGTGGTATCTGCCGCAGCATCTGTTGCTGTCGTATCCGTGGCAGCTGTTGCATCCGCAGTCGTCGTTGCCGCATCCGCTGCAGGAGTATACACCACCTCTGCTTCGGAACCGAATGCAATATTTGCCACCTCGGTACGAGTATAATCTTCCAATGTCTTTACCATCATAATGCTGTCTTCCGGTAAGATATCTGCCGGGAAGCGGTTCTCAAAATTCGTGATATAGGACTGCATCTTCCCGGTAGCCTCAATGTAGTCCGCCTTACGCTGATCTAATATCTCCAGTGTTGCCACCTGGGATGACAAAGTGGCATTCTCCGCCTCAAGAGCATCTGATTTTTCATTAAATTTGGAATATACCAGAAAATAAGTACACACAGCAATAAGAACACCGATCACTGCGATCAAAAGCTGAATTTCACTCTTTTTAACCTTCATCTTCCGCTGCCTCCTACTGTGCTGTCTGGGTGTCGGCCTGTGCCTCACCGCTCTCTTCGGTCTCATCCGTCAGCTCCTTATAGCTTCCGGTAATGGAAAAAGTCACTATGGACGTGCCGGTCTCATCCTTGCTGTCCGTAATATTGCTGATCTCTACATCATCAATGCTCTGCATGTTGCGGATATTCAGAATCGTACGGGCTGCCGCTGCTTTCCCTTCCACCGTCACTGACATGCTGATGCCAGTCTGGTCGGAGCTGAAGCTGTTGGTATAGAAGCTGTCCGGCAGGATCTGTTCCAGTTCATTGATGAACTCCACCAGATTCTCATTGGGAGTCTGGGTATAAGCATATAAATATGTGTATTTATCATACTGGGCTTCTGCCGCCAGATAATCGTTGTATACTGCCTGTGCCGGCTGCAGCTCCTGTACCCGGTTCTGCAGATACACATTCTGCGCCACATTTCCCAGATATCTGGTCACAGAGGTGGCTGCCATGGCGATGGACAGGATCACTCCCAACACCAGTACCGCCACACTGACGAAGGTATAATTCGTGCCGCTGACCACGGTCAGTCCCTTGGACTTCTGGGTGCTCTTGTCGATCAGTCCCACAGGGGCGAGCACCGCACCCAGACAGGAAATATAGGCTGCGGGTCTGGTGGAACGGATGGCCTTGCTCATGCCGATCTTGTCATCCATCTCGGACAGGGTATGTACCTTGCGCTCCAGACAGTTGGTGAACAGCTTGCTCATGCCGCTGAAGCTGCCGCCCAGACCGGTAACATAGGACTTTTCAATGGGATTTTCACTGTTCCTGGAATCATAGAAGTCAATGACACGGCTCACACCCACGATCAGAGGCTCCAGGGAAGCGGTGATCTTCTGTCTTGCTGCTGTGACCTCCACATTACCGGCATCCTCATCTTCCCAGCGTCCGGCATTTTCTTCCCAGACTTTGTCTCCCGGATGGAGCACTCTATTCAGACATGTTTTCTTCTGGAAACGTTCTACCGCACTCATGGGATCGTTCACGGCATAGGCTCCGGAAGCGATCATAGTATCAATAGCATCCTGCACACCGTAAGCCACCGTTCTCTGTAATAACACCTTACCTGCGGAAAGCACGGTCACAATGGTGCTGTTCTCATCGATTTTGATGACCATAGTAACTTTTTCGGACTTCTCATCGCGGAGAATCTGGTATAAGCTGTTGCTGCTGTAGTCGAAGCACTCCACCTCCCAGCCGCACATCTGCGCCAGCTGATAATAGCTGTTTAAAAGAGCCTTGGGTACGGCCAGAGCCATGACACGAAGCTTGCCATTCTCTGCCAGACCGCCTGCCAGATAATGTCCGATCTCATATTGGGTCAGATCCACCGGGAAATAGTCACTGGCATTGGTCTTCACCAGTGCCTCGATCTTGTTCGCCTTGACATTGGGAATCTGTACCTCACGGCTTGCCACTCTGGTAGAAGAAATGGTAAACAGCACTTTCTTCGTACGGATGCCGTTCGTTCCCAGTGCATTCACCAGATGGTCTGCGTACTCCTGTGTGGGCTGCAACATACCATCTACCACAATGCCTTCCGGTGTCTCCACCGTCAATACCTTGTAGACCTTCGGCTTCTTCACCTTATAGTCCATCTCGCAGATCTTCGTAAAAGAGTTGCCGATCTCAATACTCAATACGCGATTGTTCATTGCCATATTTCTACCCTTCCTCTTCCCGGTATTTATTGTATTTCAAAAGCCTTCCGCCATCGCGGAATCTTTGAAGAACTTTCTGAAATCATGTTCGAAATGCAGGTATCTTCTTATAAGTAAAAATTCAGATACCACTGTAAGAATTCATTACCCCACAGGACAGCGATTGCCACCCCTGCGGAGAGATACGGTCCCATGGCGAGGACATGTCCTTCGCCGCTTACTTTCATACGGATCAGATGAATCACGGAACCTATGATACATCCCAGTAAAAATGCAAAAATAATCAATTCCCAGCCGAGTAACAGCCCACAGACCGCCATCAGCTTCACATCGCCGCCGCCAATGGCTCTGCCACCGGTCGCATAGTACAGAATAAGCAAAAATACACTGACACATAGGAAGCCGATCAGGAAATCCAGCCACTGTGTATAGTGGAAGGCTCCATGGATCAGCCCCAGTGCCAGTATAAATAAGTTAAATCCCACAGGGATCTCATATGTTCTGAAATCAATCACACTTAAAGCAAGAAGTGCACTAAACAACAAGCAGTAGACTAGGGAATCCACGCTCATCCCATATTTCCAGAATACGAGCAGGTACAGCACTCCGTTCAGTGCCTCGACGACGGGATACTGAACGGAGATATGTGCCTTGCATTTCCGACATCTGCCTCCCAGCGCCAGGTAGCTGAACAGGGGTACGAGGTCGTACCACCGCAGCTGATAACCGCAGTTCATGCAGTGAGACCTGGTCGTTACAATATTCTCTTTTTTCGGGATACGGTAGATCAACACATTGAGGAAGCTACCGATCACGATTCCATAAAGGAAAATCACTATGTAGAGAAGAATTGTTGGGAGCATGTCAGATGCCTTTCATTGTTCTTACTACCTAGTTGTAGGTTCCTGTAAGAATATTGTTAGTACCATCAAGTGTTGTGTCACAGGTAACAGTAATTGTTCCATTGGATACAGCAACGTTAAGGGTAATTCCAGCACCAGCTGTACTGGTCCAGTTACCGGACTTCAAACCAATTGTACTGATTCCAGCTGCTGTCAATGCCTTGTCAGTATTTCCAGTGCAGTTTGTAGTAGATACAGTAACCGATGTAGTTGTAAGTGTAATTTTTCCTCCATCAGTCAACTGATTTGCAGTCTCAACCATAGGATCTGCTGCATAAGTCTGTAATGCCGTTACGATAGAAGCCACATTCTGAACATCAGTAGATTTTCTGGATCTCTCAACATACTTTAAGAACTGAGGTGCCAGTACACCAACCAGTACTGCCATGATAGCAATAACGATGATCAGCTCTACCAGGGAGAAACCTTTGTTTGTTAAACTCTTCTGTTTCTTGTTCATAATTACATTCTCCTTTTTATGTGTTTTTTAATTTCAGGGTAGTAAGTTTTCCGCCCCATTTATTAATTATCGTCCTGTCCCTACACAGGACGGATAATCCAAAATGATTATAAGTTATCCAGTGCCGTATACATAGACATCATAGGCATCATACATGCAGCGATCAGTCCGCCAACCACGACTGCCAGTACAATAATGATCATAGGCTCCATAGCTGCCATGAGGGACTGTACGGACATCTCCACTTCTTCATCATAATAATCCGCAAGCTTGTCCAGCATTTCCTCCGTATTACCGGATTCTTCACCGATGCGGATCATCTGATATACCATAGGAGGGAATAGTCCACTCTCCTGTAAAGGTCTGGATAGCGGCATACCAATGGTGATCTCTTCCTTGGCATCTTCCATTGCTTCCTTAAAATAGATATTACTCATGACACCCGACACAATCTCCACCGCTTCGATCAGTGGTACACCGGCACCCAGCAGAGTACTCATGGTACGTGCCATCATAGAGGATGCTGATTTTGTGGTCAGTTTTCCGAATAAAGGTGCCTTCAAGGCAATCTTTCCAAAGAAATGCTTTCCGGCATCGGTTTTAGCAAATGCCCGGATAGCAAATACCAGTGCTATAATTACCGGAATAATAATGAACCAGTAATTGATAATTCCATGGCTTAAGTTCACATAAAACTGTGTGATCCACGGCAATTCCGTTCCCAGATCTTTAAACATATCTTCGTAGTTAGGAATGACCACAACCAGCATTACTATTGTGACAATTATAGCAACAATACATACCGCGATAGGATAGATCATTGCTTTCTTTACCATTGCCTGTGTCTTATGAGAACGCTCCAGCTGTGTAGCTACACGTTCCATAGCCGTTTCCAGACTACCAGATGCCTCACCCGCAGCCACCATGTTCACCATGATCGCCGGGAACACCTTCGGATGCTCTGCCATGGAATCTGCCAGGGTCTCACCCTTTTCCACGCTGATGCGGACTTCCTTCAGTGCGTCCTGTAATCTCTTGTTCTCTGTCTGCTCGCAGAGCATTTTCAGGGATTCGAGGATGCTGACGCCCGCTTTGGTCATGCTGA
>OHPW01001838.1_pt1 | contig 10501 bp, 9 predicted proteins | sample 1577771 | NCBI WGS metagenome assembly OHPW01 (sample SAMEA3879608, study PRJEB24766) | human gut metagenome | biome: human-associated habitat; feature: feces | place: USA | collected 1985/1987
AAGAATATGCTGCCCCGCATAATAGTTGAAAGCCTTATTTAGTTGAGAGTTGAAAATTGAAAGTTGAGGGGTAAAAGGTGGCTGCGCAGAATTTGATTCTTTTGCCCCTTAATTATTAAAAAGAACGGAAATATGAAGAAAACGGTTTGGAATACAATTTTGAAAGTGGTTATTGCAGTGGCAAGTGCTATTGCAGGCGTAATAGGTGGTCAGGCAATGACATTCTAAAATAAGAAAATATAATTGATTTAAGGAGACTCCCGGAAGTTTGGTGAAAGAACTTCCCGGGAGTTTTTTGTATAAGTGTGCTACATGCTTTAATTTTTATGCCTATCTTTGCACGCTTAAAAACGATAAGTATAGTGAATTTAATTGTCGATATAGGAAATACGATAGCCAAAGTAGCCCTTTTTGATGGGGAGGCGATGGTGAATGTAATTTATGATTCTAATCAGTCATTGGATTGCCTGGAGAATATTTGCATTGAGCATCCGGTTGAACAGGGAATTGTAGCCACTGTTATCGATCTGAATGAATGTGTTTCCGAGCGTTTGCGTAAACTTCCTATACCTTTGCTCTGGCTGGATAAGGATACTCCTTTACCGGTAATCAATTTGTACGAAACTCCTGATACTTTGGGGTATGACCGGATGGCGGCTGTGGTGGCTGCCCATGAACAATTTCCGGATAGAAATATATTGGTGATCGATGCCGGTACCTGTATAACCTATGAATTTATTGATTCTGAGGGACAATATCATGGTGGAAATATTTCACCGGGGCTGCAGATGCGCTTCAAAGCGTTACATCAATTTACCGGACGCCTGCCACTGGTTGACCCTCAAGGACGTTCTTTGGATTTGGGAAAGGATACGGAGACTGCCATACGTGCCGGTGTGAAGAAAGGAATCGAGTATGAAATATCAGGTTATATTACGGCTATGAAACATAAATATCCTGAACTTTTGGTTTTTTTAACGGGTGGAGATGATTTTTCTTTTGATACGAACGTAAAAAGTGTCATCTTTGCAGATAGATTTTTAGTGTTGAAAGGATTAAATAGAATTTTAAACTATAATAATGGTAGGATTTAAACAGACACTTTGTGCGCTTTTGCTCATGGCTTTTGCAGGGGTGACAGTCGCTCAAAATAATACAAACTCTCCCTATACACGATATGGCTATGGCGATTTAGTCAATCAGAATTTTGGAAACAGCAAAGCAATGGGAGGGATTGCTTTTGGATTGCGAGACGGCTCACAGATTAATCCGTTGAATCCTGCTTCATATACAGCTATCGATTCGCTGACATTCTTGTTTGAAGGTGGGGCGAGTTTGCAGAATTCTAACATAAGTGACGGTTCGGTAAAGCTGAATGTAAAGAATTCCAGCTTTGATTATATTGCCATGCAGTTCCGTCTGCATAGAAGAGTGGCGATGAGTATCGGGTTGTTACCTTTTTCGAATGTGGGATACAATGTGTCGCAATCGTATTCGGAAACATCTACCAGCCCTGCTTATACAAAACAATTGCTTGGTGACGGCGGTTTGCATCAATTATATGCCGGATTGGGTGTGAAGGTTTTGAATAACCTGTCTATCGGTGCGAATGTCTCTTATTTTTGGGGAGATATCACACGGACATTGGGTATGGTTTATCCTTCTTACACGGATATTTACGGACAGACGGTGTCGAATTCGTATGTAGAAACTACCGGTATGTCAGTGCGTGATTATAAACTGGATTTTGGTATACAGTATACTCAGCCGATTGGGAAGAAACATTCTGTAACGCTGGGAGCGGTGTTTACCCCGAAGCACAATTTGAATAATGATACTTATGTGCAGACAAATACGAGCGTAATTACCGTAAAAGATACGATAGCGACATTTGGTACACCGAATTGCTTCGGGGCAGGTGTTACTTATAAATACGACGACCGGCTGACTGTAGGTGTTGACTATAGTCTGCAGAAATGGGGAGATGTAACGTACATGAATCAACCGAATGCTTTTTGTGACCGTACGAAGATTTCTGTGGGTGCGGAGTATATTCCTTCAAAAATAGGAAGAAACTATTTCGGACATGTAAAATATCGTTTGGGAGGGTATTATACGACTCCTTATTATAAAACGGAAGCCGGTGAAAGAGCTTCTCGTGAATATGGTGTAACGGCCGGCTTTGGTTTGCCTGTTCCCCGTTCACGTTCGATTGTCAGTGTTACGGCACAATATGTGCGCGTGGAAGGCTTGCAGGCAGGCATGCTGAATGAAAATATTTTGAGATTCAGTATCGGCATTACATTTAATGAACGTTGGTTCTTTAAACGTAAGGTGGATTAATATTGAAGAATAGACAAATTATATAACAACTAAAATTTAGATACAATGAAGATTAAAACGCTAATGGCTGTGTTGTTCCTTTCGGCGGGTGCAACCTCTGTTATGGCACAGAGTGACAGTATCTGTATCCCTAACAGTAGTGTATCACATGAAGCTGTGAAAGCAGGTAACTTCAAGGATGCCTATGCGCCGTGGAAGATTGTGTTGGAAACTTGTCCTACACTTCGTTATTATACATTTAAGGACGGATTCTTGATTTTAGAGGGATTAATGAAACAAATCAGTGATAAGAACAGTCCTGAATATAAAAAGTATTTTGAGGAGTTGATGCATACGCATGATGTACGTATGAAGTATATTCCAGATTTCCAGACGAGAATGAAAGGAGTACCTTCTGTTGCGGATGCGCTTGGAGATAAGGCGCTTGCATATATTCAGTATGCTCCGTCACCAGATGTGAACCAAGCTTATGCATGGTTTAAAGAATCTCTTGAAAACACGAAAGCGGAAGCTTCTCCTAATGTAATGCATTTCTTCTTGGATATGTCTTTGCAGAAGTTGAAAGCTGATCCGTCTCACAAGGAGCAGTTTATCAAGGATTATCTGCTTGATACTCAATATACGGATGAAGCTATTGCCAATACAGATAAAGAAGCTCTTAAGACTGCTTTGAAATCGGTAAGAGAAGGATTGGACGCTCAGTTTATTAACAGTGGTGCTGCTACTTGTGAATCATTACAGGAAATATATGCTCCGAAAGTTGAAGCTAACCAGGCTAATCTGGAGGCGCTGAAAGAAGTGATCAAGGTAATGGCATTAATGGGCTGTAAAGACAGTGATGCATATCTGCAGGCTTCTTTATATGCATACAAACTGGAACCGAGTGCAGATGCTGCCGTAGGTTGTGCTGCAATGGCATTCAAGAAAGGAGATATCGACGGTTCGGTTAAGTTTTTTGATGAAGCTATAAACCTTGAAACAGACAATGCAAAGAAAGCGGATAACGCTTATAAAGCTGCGAGTGTATTGGCTTCGGCTAAAAAACTTTCTCAGGCAAGAAGTTATGCACAAAAGGCTATCAGCTTCAATGAGAACTTTGGGGCTCCTTATATTTTGATTGCACAGCTGTATGCAGGTAATTATAAATGGAACGATGAGCCGGCATTGAATAAATGTACTTTCTTTGCTGCTATTGACAAGTTGCAAAGAGCAAAAGCGGTAGATCCCAGTGTTGCTGAAGAAGCAAATAAGTTAATCTCTTCTTATTCAGCTTATACTCCAGAAGCTAAAGACCTCTTTATGTTGGGTTATAAAGCAGGAGACCGTATCACTATTGGTGGATGGATCGGGGAGACTACGACGATCAGATAATATATGTTACAACAGAAAAGTAACTTTTTATTTAGTAAAAATATGAGCATAACAATTGCCTTTGGGGCAATTGTTATGCTTCTTTTATTTCCTTCTTGCGGAGGAAAGGAAAAAAAACTCGGCGAGGCCATAACGGAACGGGATTCATTGCCTTCGATGGCTACTATGGACGTGGTTACCTATATCTCTGATTCAGGAGTGACGCGCTATCGCATGGATGCTGACGAATGGCTGGTATACGACCGCAAGAAGCCTTCCTATTGGGCTTTTGAAAAAGGGGTCTATCTGGAACAGTTCGATTCTGTGTTTAATGTGGATGCCAGTATAAAAGCGGATACTGCTTATTATTATGATAAGCAAAAACTCTGGAAGTTGATGGGACATGTTGATATTAAGAACCGGAAAGGGGAACGTTTCAATACGGAGCTGTTGTATTGGAATCAAGCGACGGAAAAGGTTTATTCGGATCGTTTCATACGTATCGAGCAACCGGATCGGATTATCACCGGATATGGTTTTGATTCGAACCAGCAAATGACGAATTATCAGATAAGAAATATGGGAGGGGTGTTCTATGTGGACGAAGAAGATCAAAAGGCACCTGCGGATTCTGTAAATTAGATTATGAGCATTATTATTTACCTTTTGATAACCATGGCTTTCTCAGCCTTCTTTTCGGGAATGGAAATTGCTTTCATTTCAGTAGACAAATTGCGATTTGAACTGGAACGGAAAGGAGGAATCTCATCGCGAATCTTATCTATCTTTTTTAAAAATCCGAATAACTTTATTTCTACTATGTTGGTGGGTAACAACATAGCATTGGTTATTTATGGTATTTTGATGGCACAGATTATTGGTGATAATCTTTTATCCGGATTTATTACGAATCACTTTGTGATGGTTCTGGTACAGACTGTTATTTCAACTCTGATTATCTTGGTGACAGGGGAGTTTTTGCCCAAAACGCTGTTTAAAATTAACCCTAATCTGGTATTGAATGTCTGTGCGGTTCCTTTGTTCTTTTGTTATATTATTCTTTATCCTATTTCTAAATTTGCTTCCGGAGTATCTTATTTGTTCCTGCGTCTGTTCGGGATGAAAATAAACAAGGAGGCATCCGCAAAGGCATTTGGAAAGGTCGATTTGGATTATTTTGTGCAGTCCGGCATAGATAATGCCGATAACAGTGAAGAACTGGATACGGAGGTGAAGATATTTCAGAATGCTCTGGATTTCTCAACGATAAAAATAAGGGATTGTATTGTGCCCCGTACAGAGGTGGTAGCTGTCGATCTGTCTACTACGTTGGAAGATTTGAAAAACCGGTTTGTGGAATCCGGGATTTCCAAGATTATTGTTTATGATGGGAACATCGATAATGTGGTGGGTTATATTCATTCGTCGGAAATGTTCCGTAATCCCAAAGATTGGCGGGAGAACGTAAAGGAGGTACCTATCGTACCGGAGACGATGGCCGCCCACAAATTGATGAAACTTTTTATGCAGCAAAAGAAAACAATTGCCGTGGTAGTGGATGAGTTCGGAGGAACTTCCGGAATTGTTTCTTTGGAAGATCTGGTAGAAGAAATATTCGGTGATATAGAGGATGAACACGATAATACATCTTATATTTGTAAGCAGATAGGAGAAGGGGAGTATGTGCTTTCCGGACGTCTGGAAATAGAAAAAGTGAACGAAACCTTTGATCTTGACCTGCCCGAATCAGACGATTATCTGACGGTTGGCGGATTGATTCTTAGTCAATATCAGAGCTTCCCGAAATTGCATGAAATTATTTCTATCGGGCGGTATGAGTTTAAAATTATTAAGGTTACACCGACAAAAATAGAGCTTGTACGGCTGAAAGTTGCGGAATAATGCTGTATACCTCCATTTTTTTCGCTAATAAATAGATGTATATTAGCATTTTTTGTATCTTCGTGCGCTAAAACAACTAAGGAGAAAATAATAATAAACAAATAAACTGTATTAATTAAAATGGCAACATTACAAAACATTAGATCGAAAGGACCTTTATTGGTGATCGTTATTGGCTTGGCGTTGTTTGCTTTCATTGCGGGTGACGCATGGAAAGTATTGCAGCCGCACCAGTCACATGATGTAGGAGAGGTGAACGGGGACGCACTTTCCGCTCAAGACTATCAGGCATTGGTAGAAGAGTATACTGACATAATAAAGTTTTCAAGTGGGACGACTTCGTTGAGTGACGATCAGACCAATCAAGTAAAAGATGAAGTATGGCGTACGTACGTAAATAATAAACTTCTTGAAAACGAAGCAAAAAAACTCGGACTTACTGTATCAAAAGCAGAGATTCAGGCAATCATCGATGCCGGTGTTCATCCGCTTTTGCAGCAGACTCCGTTCCGGAATCCACAAACAGGTGCTTTTGATAAAGATATGTTGAAGAAGTTCTTGGTAGAGTATTCGAAAATGAATCCTTCTCAAATGCCGGCTCAGTACGTGGAACAATACACTATGATGTATAAATTCTGGTCGTTTGTAGAAAAGAGTTTGATTCAGAACCGTCTGGCAGAAAAATATCAGGCTTTGATTTCGAAATCACTTTTGTCTAATCCGATAGAGGCACAGGATGCTTTTGATGCAAGAGTAAATCAAATGGATGTGTTGCTTGCAGCAGTGCCTTATTCTTCTATCGTGGATTCTACAATTACAGTGAAGGAATCGGAATTGAAAGATCTTTATAATAAGAAAAAGGAACAGTTCAAACAGTATGTGGAAACCCGTGACATCAAATATATCGATGTACAGGTAACTGCAAGCCCTGAAGACAGAGCTGCTATCGAAAAAGAGGTTGAGGATTATACTCAGCAGTTGGCTGCTACGGATAATGATTATACTTCTTTCATCCGTTTTACCGGTTCGGAACAGCCGTATGTTGATTTGTTTTATAACAAAACAGCTTTCCCGAGAGATGTAATTGCCCGTATGGACTCTGCTGCGATCGGTAAAGTATATGGTCCTTATTATAACGGTGCTGATAATACGATTAATTCTTTCAAGGTAGTTGCAAAGGCGGCTGCCCCCGACTCAATCGAATTCCGTCAGATTCAGGTATATGCAGAAGATGCTGCCAAAACAAAAACATTGGCCGACAGTATTTATAATGCCATTAAAGGTGGTGCGGACTTTGCTGAACTGGCAAAGAAGTATGGTCAGACCGGAGATGTCAACTGGCTGGCTGCTGCAAGTTATGAGAATCAACAGATTGATAATGAGAATTTGAAATTTATCTCTACTATCAATAATTTGGGAGTAAAAGAGGTAGCTAATTTGGCTTTCGGACAGGCTAATATTATTCTTCAAGTGACCAATAAAAAGGCTGTTAAGGATAAATATAAAGTAGCCGTGATCAAGCGTCCGGTAAATTTCAGCAAGGAAACTTATAATAGAGCTTATAATAATTTCAGCCAGTTTATTGCTGCTAATCCTTCTTTGGATAAAATGGTGGCGAATGCGGAAGAAGCTGGATATAGATTGTTGGAAAGAAACGATTTGTATAGCTCTGAGCATGGAATTGGTGGTGTCAGAGGTACCAAAGAAGCTTTGAAATGGGCGTTCTCTGCTAAGCCGGGTGAAGTTTCCGGATTATATGAATGTGGTGAAAGCGACAGACTGCTGGTGGTTGCACTGGCTGGTGTAACTCCTGAAGGCTATCGTTCGTTGCAACAGGTACAAGATCAGTTGAGAGCGGAGATTGTAAAAGATAAGAAGGCTGAAAAGATAATGGCCGATATGAAAGCTGCTAATGCAACTTCTTTTGATCAGTACAAGTCAATGGCCAATGCGGTGAGTGATTCTGTGAAACATGTTACTTTCGCTGCTCCTGCTTATATTGCCGCTTTGCGTAGCAGTGAGCCGTTGGTAGGTGCTTATGCTTCAGTAGCAGAACTTAATAAATTGAGTGCTCCGATTAAAGGAAATGCCGGAGTGTTTGTGCTGCAGATGTATGCGAAAGATAAGCTAAATGAAACGTTTGATGCGAAAACAGAAGAAGCTACATTGGAAAATATGCACGCTCGTTTGGCAGGACGTTTGATGAATGATCTTTATCTGAAGGGTGAAGTGAAGGATTCACGTTATTTATTCTTCTGATAATAAGAGGCTGTTTAAATAGGGGCTAAAACCGAATGAAGATATGTAAAAGGCTGTTCCTGGATGGGAACGGCCTTTTTACGTTAACTTTTGTCTGTAGTCTGCTCTGAAATTAACTTTAATTCCTTACATTTGCATAAATAACGTTGATTTGTAAAGAATATGTCTAAATATCCTCTTTTGGGAATGACTCTTGCTGAGTTGCAATCGGTAGTCAGAGGCTTGGGAATGCCGGGATTTGCCGCTAAGCAGATTGCATCATGGCTTTATGATAAAAAGGTGGCTACTATTGATGAAATGACTAATTTGTCATTGAAACACCGGGAAGCATTGAAGGCCGATTATGAAGTAGGAGGGGAAGCGCCTGTCGATGCCATGCATTCGGTCGATGGCACTATTAAATATCTTTATCGGGTAGGAGAGAATCATTTCGTGGAAGCAGTGTATATTCCGGATGACGACCGTGCTACTCTTTGTGTCTCTTCACAGGTGGGGTGCAAAATGAATTGCAAGTTCTGTATGACCGGAAAGCAGGGATTTACGGCGAATCTGACTTCTAATCAAATACTGAATCAGATAAACTCATTGCCGGAGTGCGATAAGCTGACCAATATTGTCATGATGGGAATGGGTGAACCTTTGGATAATTTGGATGAGGTGCTGAAGGCTTTGGAAATTTTGACAGCTTCTTATGGCTACGCGTGGAGTCCTAAACGGATCACTCTTTCTACTGTGGGATTGCGTAAGGGGCTGCAGCGTTTTATAGAAGAGAGCGATTGCCATCTGGCGATTAGCTTGCACTCGCCGCTTCCTTCTCAACGCTCGGATTTGATGCCTGCCGAACGTGCTTTCTCAATAGTTGAAATCGTAAATTTGTTAAAGAACTATGATTTTAGTAAACAACGTAGACTTTCGTTCGAATATATTGTTTTTAGGGGTGTTAATGATTCGTTGATTTATGCTAAGGAACTTGTGAAATTGCTTCGTGGGTTGGATTGCCGGATGAATCTGATTCGTTTTCATGCTATTCCCGATGTCGATCTGAACGGTGCTGATATGGAGACGATGACGGCTTTCCGTGATTATCTGACTTCGCATGGCTTGTTCTCTACTATCCGTTCTTCAAGAGGGGAGGATATATTTGCTGCTTGTGGTATGTTGTCTACGGCGAAGCAGGAAGAGAATAACAAGAATTAATATAAATTATTAACTTATCGGATGAAAATATACGAACTTGTCGTAGTTTTGTAAAAACATAAAAAATGATCAATATGAAGAAGTATCTGTTTTTCCTCGGTATGGCTCTTGTAGCATTGATTTTTTCTTCTTGTAATGGTAAGAAGGGTGTATTTACCCCGACCTCCAGCGGTCGTGCGTATGAGATTCTTGTAGTTGTTGATCATGCTTTGTGGGAGCGTCCGGCAGGAAGGGCTTTGTATGATGTGCTCGACACGGATGTGCCGGGTTTGCCGCAGTCGGAACGTTCTTTTAGGATTATGCATACTTCTCCGAAAGATTACGATTCTACTTTGAAGCTGATACGTAATATCATCATCGTGGACGTACGCGATATTTATACAAAACCGGCTTTTAAATATGCTAAGGATGTTTATGCGGCCCCGCAGTTGATTCTTACCATACAGGCACCTAATGAACAGGAATTTGAGAAATTTGTAGAAGAGAATAAGCAGCAGATTATCGATTTCTTTACGCGCGCCGAGATGAATCGTCAGATAGCTCAGTTGCAGCATAAGCACAATGATTATATATCTACTAAAGTAGGTAGTAAATTCGATTGTGATATCTGGCTTCCGGCGGAACTCGCTTCTTCCAAAGAGGGAAAGGATTTCTTCTGGGCATCTACCAATACAGCTACCGGCGATCAGAATTTTGTTATATATTCTTATCCGTATACCGATAAGAATACATTCACGAAGGAATATTTTATTCATAAGCGTGATTCGGTGATGAAAGCGAATATTCCGGGGGCAAAAGAAGGGATGTATATGTCTACGGATTCTATAACGGTGGACGTGAGACCTATTGATGTACATGGAGATTATACGATGGAAGCCCGTGGGCTTTGGCGAATGAAGGGCGATTTTATGGGTGGCCCGTTCGTATCGCATACCCGTTTGGATAAAGCCAACCAGCGTATAATCACAGCAGAGATTTTTGTATATTCACCTGATAAATTAAAACGCAATCTGGTACGCATGCTCGAAGCATCACTCTATACGCTGAAACTTCCTGCAGAGAAAGTACAGGGAGAAATTCCGATGGGCAACGTCGCCAGAGAGGAACAAACTAATAAATAACGACACATGGAAGATTCTAAAATACGGATTGGTATTACCCAGGGAGATATTAACGGCGTCGGCTATGAAGTGATATTGAAGGCTTTTGCAGATCCGGTTATGTTGGAGTTGTGTACTCCGATTATTTACGGTTCGCCCAAAGTGGCTGCCTATCATCGCAAATCGTTGGATTTGCCGACCAATTTCAGTATTGTAAACTCGGCATCCGAAGCTGCGCCCGACCGTTTGAGTGTGGTGAACTGTACGGATGATGAGGTGAAAGTGGAATTTTCCAAACCCGATCCCGAAGCCGGTAAAGCTGCGCTGGGGGCTTTGGAACGTGCCATCGA
>OHPW01001840.1_pt1 | contig 10492 bp, 8 predicted proteins | sample 1577771 | NCBI WGS metagenome assembly OHPW01 (sample SAMEA3879608, study PRJEB24766) | human gut metagenome | biome: human-associated habitat; feature: feces | place: USA | collected 1985/1987
GAAAGTTACGAAGCGATTTAAACGATAAGTTATGAAAAGAAAATATACAATATATGGTATGATAATGGTGGTGGTACTGGCGTTCAGTTCCTGCCAGTTGGGTAAACACTATGCACGTCCGGAGTTGAATTTGCCGCAGCAACTTGACTCTACAGAACAGGACACACTTTCTATTGCCGACCGGCAATGGTGGGAACTCTATACTGATACCACGCTGCAAGCACTTATTGAGCGTACTCTTGAATATAATAAAGATATGAAAATTGCTGCTGCCCGGGTAAAGGAGTTGGCCGCAATGAAACGCATTGACTTTGCTAATCTTTTTCCACAAGTCAGTGGAAAGTTATATGCAGATAAGGAGGCGGAGAATTATGGCGGAGATAATTACAGTTCGGACCGGAGTTATGAAGCCAAAGCAATAGTCTCATGGGAAGTAGATCTTTGGGGAAACCTGCGTTGGGCAAAAGATAAGAGTATGGCAGATTTCCTGGGTTCGATAGAAGCACAACGGGCACTGAAAATGAGTCTGGTGGCAGAAGTGGCTCAGGCGTATTTTGAATTGGTAGCCTTGGATAATGAATTGGCTATTGTGCGGCAGACACTGAATGCCCGTAAAGAGGGAGTTCGTTTGGCAAAGCTTCGTTTTGAAGGCGGACTGACTTCAGAGACTTCTTATCAACAGGCACAGGTGGAATTGGCACGTACTGCGACCTTGGTACCGGATCTGGAGCGAAAGATTTCCATAAAAGAAAATGATATTGCGTTTCTGGCTGGTGATTATCCGCAGAAGATTGCACGTTCAGTATTGCCGGAAGAAGTGAAATTACCGGAAAGCCTTCCTGTTGGGCTTCCTTCCACATTATTGGAGCGTCGTCCGGACGTACGTCAGGCGGAACAGAAGTTGATTGCAGCCAATGCATCAGTGGGGCTTGCATATACCAATATGTTTCCTCGTTTGGCTTTGACAGCGCATTATGGTTTGGAGAGTGCTGAGTTCTCGGATTTCCTGAAATCACCATATCATTTTTTGAGCGGATCATTACTGACGCCCTTGTTTGCTATGGGAAAGAACCGCGCAATGTTAAAAGCAAAGAAAGCAGCTTATGAACAAGAGGTGTATTCTTATGAGAAATCAGTATTGACAGCATTTAAGGATGCGCGGAATGCCATTGTGGATTTTAGTAAAATCAAAGAGATTTATGAATCGCGTCTACAATTGGAACAAGCGGCACGGAGTAATGTAGAGTTGGCGCAGTTACAGTATATCAACGGAGTGATCGGGTATTTGGATGTGCTGGATGCGCAACGTGGATATTTTGATGCCCAGATAGGTTTAAGCAATGCGATACGGGATAAGCAGATAACGTTGGTGCGGCTATATAAAGCACTTGGCGGAGGATGGCAATAGAATCCTTGAGTTTTTAGACGCAGATAATGCAGGTGTTGCAGTTTCTGCGTCTAAAAAATTATACCGGCGGTGTATTCAGAAAGAAGAACACCGACATTCCGATAAGAATAACTCCCAGTACACCATAGAATAACCGGGCACGTTTTCTTCCCACACTTTTTACTGCGAATTGTGTATTGCGAGCAGTGAAGAACCACTCCCAGTCCAATATTGCTGCCAGTAATGAAATGATGCCGGCCACTGCAAAGATGCCTTGTACGATGTATTGACTCATAAGATATTAACCTTGATTTTCCATTGTCAACTTGCGTGAACCATCTTCCAGCTCTTCGATGGTCACTTTCACTGTATTGCCCGGCAACAGTTCTTCTACCAGCTCCGGCCATTCAATGAAACAGAGTGCCCCACTGTAGAAATAATCCTCATAACCCATATCGTATACTTCTTCCAGCTTCTTGATACGATAGAAATCGAAATGGTAAATGAGTTCTCCCGCTATGTCCGATCGATACTCGTTGATAACGGCAAAGGTGGGTGATGTAACGACATCTTCAACACCCAGTTCCTGACAAAGTGCTTTGACAAAAGTAGTTTTACCAGCTCCCATCTTTCCATAGAGAGCAAAAACAGTGTTGTCGCCCATAGCAGCGATAAACTCGCGGGCGGCTTCATGGATATGGTCCAGAGATTGAATTTTAATTTCCATATTAGATTGAATTTACAATTTACTTTCAGCTTCGTCCGCTCAGTGTGATGAGCGGGATTATCATTTCCTCCATCGAAATACCTCCGTGCTGGAAGGTATCGGTGTAGTAACTGACATAATGGTTGTAATTATTGGGGTAGGCAAAGAAATCGCGTCCTGTGGCAAAGATATAGCGCGTACTCACATTGGGTGAGGGAAGGTGTATCTCGGCCGGGCGGGTGATTTCAAATACCTGTTTGGGGTTGTATGCCATATTACGTGATAGCTTATAGCGCAGATTAGCATTGATTTCCTTACTGTTGCTCTGTACTTTTACAGGGTTATCTACGCGGATACTGCCGTGGTCGGTCGTGATAATGACACGATATTGACGGGATGCGAGCGCTTTCAGAAGATCGCTCAAGGGTGAATGTCGGAACCATGAAAGGGTAATGCTGCGATAGGCAGCTTCAGTAGAAGCGAGTTCACGTATCATTTTACTCTCTGTACGGCTATGGCTCAACATATCGATGAAATTGAATACGGCAACGTTTAAGTCATTCTGTGCCAGGGTAGGAAGTTGTGCTAGTAAGCGTTCTGCACCGGCTGCATCATTGATTTTATGATAAGAGAATGTATCGTTGCGGCGATAGCGCTCAATGATAGTACGTATAAGTGGAGCCTCGTTCAGGTTTTTGTTTTCTTCTTCGTCTTCATCTACCCACAGTTCCGGAAACAGTTTGGCTATCTGGTCAGGCATCAGACCGGAAAAAATAGCGTTACGGGCATATTGTGTGGCAGTGGGCAGAATGCTGAAATAGAGTTGCTCGTCTATATTGAACAGACCGGATAATTCGTCGGCAAGTACGCGCCACTGGTCGTAACGGAAATTATCGAGTACTATGAAGAAAACCTTCTCGCCTTTGTCCAGTGCCGGGAAAAGAATACGCTTGAAGAGATCAGGACTCATTAGGGGACGGTCGGCAGGTGCATCTTTGGTTGATACCCAATCTGCATAGTTCCTTTTGATGAATTTCGCAAAAGCACTGTTGGCCTCTGTTTTCTGCATGGCAAGCATTTCGCTCATGGGGCTGTCTGTAGCTTCCAGTTCCAGTTCCCAATAAACAAGGCGGCGATATAATTCCATCCAGTCGGCTGCTGTCAGTGAGTCATTAATCTGCATGCCTATCTTACCGAAACTCTGCTGGTAACCGGTTTGTGCGGCTTCGCTGACGATATCCCGGCGGTGAAGGTTCTTCTTTAGCGATAATAATATTTGATTGGGATTGACGGGCTTGATCAGGTAATCTGCAATTTTCTGACCGATAGCCATGTCCATGATATTTTCCTCTTCGCTCTTGGTGATCATGACCACGGGGACGGTGGGGCAGATATCTTTTATCAAAGCCAGGGTTTGCAGGCCGCTCAGCCCAGGCATGTTTTCATCCAGAAAGATCAGGTCATAGGTGGTAGCACGGCAACGGTCCAGTGCATCCTGTCCGTTGGTTACGGTGTCTACTTCGTAACCTTTGCCTTCCAGAAACAGGATGTGCGGTCGCAGCAAGCTGATCTCATCGTCTACCCAAAGGAGTTTATCTTTCTTCATAACACTACTCACTTTTTCAGTCCTCAAAGATAACACCATTTTCCGGGTCATCCTCTTCCATAGGCAGATTTTCTTCTTTTTTCCGTTCTTCTTCCTCTGTTGGCAGGTTCAGTAGTGGCTCATCCAGCGTGTAACCTTTTAACTCAGGTTCCGGTATAGAAGAGAAGTGTGCACGGTAGAAGGTATCGTAATCGTCGAAACTATACTGTTTAATCAGTTGTTCGTAGTTGGCTTCCGATATGAGTATGGCACGCATACCACTGAGTCGTGTAGCCATTTCGGGATTGGCATAAAGACGGCGGAAGTATTGCTGCGCCTCATCGTAGTTACTGAATGGTCGGATTTGCAGCATGCCAATGCCCCGTTCGTGAGCAAACGCAAGGTCGAAGTTTTTCACCAGGAAAGTGGAGAAGTTATAGCGTGCCACTTCAAACAGTAGCATGTTCTCATTTACCTTTCCTTCTTCGTAAGCCAGGATAAAAAGGAACGGTGTGTTGCGCTCTGTACTGAATGCGCTGTCCGGAGGAAGAATAACGCTACCGCTCAGACTGTCGCCCGTTAACTTGCCAGCTTCGGCAAGCTCAGCATTCCGCCGTTGCCAGATAGAGCCAAATGTATGGCTGTCGTGAGCCAGCAGGCGTCCTTCCTGTACCCCTTTCAGAATATGGGCAGCCAGATCCGTGATTTCATTTTGCGGATATTGCTGTACAAGCTCTTTCAGGATAGCAAGGAACTGATCAGTTTCCCCTCCCTGTAGCCGGGTGACGGCATTGAGGAACATAAATTTGGGACGATGTTGCCCCAGAGGGTATATCTCGGCAGAAAGATGTTCGGCTGCACGTACGGTGGTTGTATCACCCAGTTGGAAATGTTTGTAAGCACGGGCATAGAGGGAGTCCTCACGTTGTTTGCCATATACGGCATTTTCAGCAAAGTCCGGGTCGGCTAGTGTCTTGGCATAGCGGCTTTTGGGGAACCGGGCGATAAGTTCGGCCTTATATTTCTCTGCACGTTGCAGGGCAGGAAGTTCTCCATAATAATTTAGAGCCAGTTCGGTCAGGAATAACTGATAATATGCTTCATCCGCTTGTGCAAAGTCAGGGAACTGGCGTACCAGTCGTTCAAACGCAGCTTCTGCCCGTTTGAAATCCTGCATACGATCCTTGAAAATCATTCCGGCACCATATAAGGCTTCTGATAACAGTGTGTTTGAGGCTTGCATAGCTTCTTCTGCCAACGGAATTTGTGTCAGGTAGTATTCCGGGCGGTGAGTATCACCGGCAATGCTGTCGGCAGTGTTCTTTTCATTTTCTTCTTTTTGGGGAATGGAAGAATCAATAGTTTCATTTCCCTGATTGCCATGGATTGTGTCTTTCTTAGCAACACTCTCTTCCGATTCACTGTAATCTATCGCTTCAAAATCATCCAGTGCAACTACTGTTTTATTTTTCCTTCGCCAGTTATCTTCCAGCTTTCTGCGTCCCCACAAGCGTTGGAATTCAGCTTTTCCTTGCTCTACCAATTGAGGGTTATAGAAATACCAGTCTTGCTTTCCTCCCATTGTAGGTTGGAGGGGCTGTGGGGTAGTGACTGCATTTTCCTGTCCCGGTCTGCTGATAATTGAAGTGGCGGGTAATTGACTTTCCGCTTCTTCCCTCATCTTCTGTCGGTTTGCTTCCCGTTCTGCTTCTTCTGCAGCTTTGCGTTCAGCTTCTTCCCGGGCTATCACTCGTGCTATGATTTTCTCTATGGCTGCCATTCGCTCTGCTTCCGGCAGTCTGGCAAGATGTTGTAAGCTATCTTGTAGCTGTATGGCATTGGTATGTGGTACCAGTTCGTCCAGAATCTCTGAACGATTGGTGATAGTGGCATATTCCCGATGGGCTTTGTCTATCAATCCTATCGCTTCGGCATAGGCTTTTTGTACTTCGGCATAACGCGCTTGCTGCCAGTACAAATTGCCCAGTGTAAGTTGAAGAACTCCTTTCTCCACACCGTTCCGAGTACTCTTCTCTATTCCTTTGTGATAGGCGGCAAGAGCTTGTACCGTATCTTTTTCGGCAAGGTATACATTGCCCAATGCATAATAAATCTGATCGAGGTATTCTTTGTTTTTCTCATCCTTGCTGAGGCGTAATAACTTTCCGGTAATCTTACGACTATTGGCGGTGGGCATCACTTCCGTCTGACGGATGCGGGCACTTAACGCCAGTTCGTATGGTGGATTGAGGCGGATTACCTTGCTGTACGCCTGATAGGCCTGTTCCGGTTGTTGCAGCGTTTGATAAGTCTGCCCCAGAAGATAGTAACATCGTGCTTTCTGTTGCTTGTTCTTTTCTTTCCTGGCTGTCTTTTCGAGATGGGGGATTGCTTCTCTGTATCGTTGGCTACCTAATAGGAAATTGCCTGTGGCCGAAGCATATGGAACAGCCAGCGCCGGTGGCAAACTGTCATTATTCACTCTGCTTAAAGCATCTTCCGCATCATATTGCCACCCCAGCGCAGAGTAGCAACGGGACAACCAGATTAAAGCTTCGGAAGTGATATTCGTCTGTCCGTCATAGAGTCGTGCAATATAAGAGAAGGTTGCGGCCGCTTCCGGGAAGTCTCCCTTCTGATATTGAGCTTTGCCCAATAGCATCCAGGCACGATTAATGAAAGGATTGAACTCCCGGCGTGCCAGCCACTTCTTGTATTCATCCGTATAAGCCCGTCCCGGTTTACGGATAGGGCGCCGTTTGATGGAATGCTGGCGAATGGCTTTTTGTGCTTTTTCAATGGCACGCTCATAGTCAGAAGTGCCGATGCCTGTAGTTTCTTTATTGCCTATGGGATAGAGGGGGAGCATCTCCATGTAGTTATCTTTGTTCCCTTGTTGCTGTGCCTGCAATCCGGCTTTATAAGCTTCGTTTCCGTTGAAGTATACGTTATAACGGGTGGTCAGGGCATGGTAGAAGCGTGTACCGGCTGTGTTCTTTCGGGTGGAACATCCGGTAACAAGCATCAAAGTAACTAAGATGCCAACGAGGAGGATTGCTTTGTGTTTCAACTATACCAGTAGGTTTTACGGGTTTTGCATTTTCTGCCGTAAAGATAAATAAAAACTCTTTCCCAGCTTACATACTACATATATAATGATGGAAAAGAAGATGATAGCCGCCCCGGAAGGAACGTTCAGATAATAAGATATCATTAATCCGCCCAGGCAACTGAGATAACCGATGCCAATAGACAACCAGATAATACGGTGGAAACGATGCGTAAACAGATTCGCCGTCATTTGCGGGATGGTGAGCAGGGAAATAACCAGCACGATGCCTACCATGCGCAGGCATGCAACAATGGTCAATGCAATGAACATCATCAGTACATATTCGAATATCTGTACGGGAATACCTTGTGAACGGGCAAACTCCCGGTCGAAGGCAACATAGATGATCGGGCGCAAATATAGGACAAAGAAGATGGCTAATATTACTGCAAGTCCTGCCAGCAGGGCGATGTCTCCTAATGTAATCGTCAGTATATTGCCAAATAAATAAGCCGAAAGATCGGGTGCAAACCCGGGTGAAAGGAAAGTAAACATGATACCCAGTGCCATACCCAGCGTCCAGAATACAGCGATAGCCGAATCTTCGCGCATGTCATTACGTTTGCTAAGCCATTCCACTCCAAAAGCCGACAGCACAGCAAACACACCGGCAGCCAGTATGGGAGAGACGCCTGTATATAATCCCAGACCGATGCCTCCGAAAGAAGCATGCGTCAGTCCGCCACTGATGAATACCAGCCGTCTCGTCACGATATACGTACCGATAAGCCCGCAGACGATGCTTGCCAGCAGACTGCCGATGAGGGCATGTTGAAAGAAGGTGTATTGCAGTAGCTCCACTTTAAGATCTCCTTTCTCCTATAATCAGAAATATTTCATCCTTGATATTGTCCGGCAGTGCTATTCCCCGTAATTGCAGGCTGCGCACCCACCCGGCAACGTCGGTATCCTGCATTGTATAGAATACGTCCCTGAACTCATCTTCCTGTTCGAGAGTGTAGTCTTCGGGAGCAATGCCAATGTACTTGTCTAATTCTTCATCATCATAGTACTCTATCTTTTTGCTGACGGCAGCCAACAGACTGTCCCGTTCGCATACTTCATGCTGTCCACAACATTCCGCATCAACCTCTTTCACTTCGGGCATGGCATCCAGTTCTCCGCGTTCTATCTTTTTTTGCAGACGCTGGTTACGGATGTATCCTGCCATAAGGGCGATACAGACCAGTACAATAAGGCTTATAATTAGTATTAACATAGTTTTTTAATTAAGAATGAAGAATTACTTAGTGGTATGCTTGCGTAGCGCAGCCAAATTCTTCATTCCTCATTTAAATTGTTCTTCATTTAATTATCTCAATTCCGAACCCTGCTTGTTTCAAATCTTTCCAATATCCCGGATAAGACTTGGAAACCACTTGTGGCTCAGCAATCTGTACCGATGGTACCAATAGGGCGGCAGGGGCAAAAGCCATCGCCATCCGGTGGTCTTCGTAAGTTGCAATCACGGGACTGGCTTCCGGTTCGCAACGCTCGCCGTTCCATATTAATATACTGTCCTGTTCCGACTTCACCACATATCCCAACTTATGTAATTCTGTGATAAGTGCCTGGATACGGTCAGTCTCCTTTATCTTCAAACTTTGTAATCCGCTGAAGCGGAAAGGTATGTTCATTAAACAACAAGTCACAACGAAAGTTTGTGCCAGATCGGGTATGTCCACTAAATCTTCCTCTAAACGGGCAACGGGAGTTCCTGTCTTGGTTAATACCACTCCCCGGTCAGTATATGTAGTCCGTACACCAAGTTTGGCGAATATCTCTGTTCCCCGGCTGTCACCCTGATAACTGCGTGGGAAAAGTCCCAGCAGTTCTACTTCTGTTTTTGCAGGTTCTTCTTTGCTGTCCTGGCTCAAGGCAACCATTTGATACCAGTAGGAAGCACCGCTCCAGTCACTTTCTACTGTGAAAGGTATGTCTCTGTATTTTCCCGGACGGACGGTGATACTACTTTCAGAACTCCAGGCAGCGTCTGCACCGAATTCTTTCATCAATTGCAGAGTCAGATTGATATAAGGACGTGAAATGATTTCTCCTGTCAGGTTCAGCCTTAATCCGTTTTTCAGGATAGGGCCGATCATCAGTAAAGCGGATATGTATTGTGAACTTACATTTCCGGCAAGGCTGATTTCTTCGCCTGTCAATATTGTACCTGTGATACGTAAGGGAGGGAAACCTTCGTTTCCGGCATATTCTATTTGTGCTCCCAACTCGCGCAAGGCGTCCACCAGGATACGTATGGGGCGTTGTTGCATCCGTTCGGTACCTGTGATGATGCGTGTGCCGGGTGTTACACTCAGATAAGCCGTGAGAAAACGCATGGCGGTTCCGGCAGCAAGTATATCGATATGTTCGGGATTTCCGTCCAAGGCTTTTATCATGACGCAGGTATCGTCGCAATCACTCAGATTGGTAGGCGTGATATGCCCTTGTGCTAAAGCGTGTAATATCAAAGCCCGGTTGCTGATACTTTTGGAAGCCGGGAGCTGGATAGTGGTATGCAAAGTGGCTGGTGCCGAAAGTTTATAGCGCATAGTTGTATTCCTTCTTAAACGTAATAGCTGGTTTACAGGTTACAAAAGTACGATAAATATCTGAATAAAGAATATGACTTCAGGGTAACCGCACTAAATTTTCAGAATAACTGCACTGAAATTCCCTTCTTTCTGAACGGTTATGAACAAAATGTGATAAGGTGGTAGAGTGATAAAGTGATAGCAGGATAACAACCTGTGATATATAGTGCAGCTACTTGTAGCTCGTAACTTCATTCCTTTCTTCTCGCTTTGCCAATTCATCCCTCTTCAACAGACAGTACATCTTTCCTGAAATCAACTGGCGATATACCTGCTTTCCGTTTAAAGAACTTCCCAAAAGAAGACTGGTCGGAGAAGTTGAGGGTGGTAGCGATTTCCTGTACGGAAAGTTTGGAGTGAGTCAACAAGTTACGGGCTTCGCTGAATAACATTTCAAAAATAAAGTCACTTACACTTTGCCCTGTTACGAGTTTCACAATCTGTGTCAGGTGATGGGCGGATAAGTTCAGCTGGGCGGCGTAAAAATCCACTTTATGCTCTTTGCGATAATGAGTTGCCAGTAACTCAATGAATGATTTGATGATACTTTCATAACGGGTCAAGCAACCATCCGTATGTGGCAGATTAGTTCGTTCAAGGATATCGCTTAAATCGAGATAAAAGGCGAACAGGCGGTTCAGGATAACTTCTTTGTGATAGAAATGCTCTGTCCGGTCTATGTTCTTATTGATGCTGATCAGCCTTTCGGCTAATAAGCCGGCATGTGAGTGCTCCAGGGGAACTACCGGTTCGTTGTATAATCGTACGCCATATTTAGTCCGTCGGTAAATCATATCGGTGGAATCCATCTCATCTGTAAAAGCTTTGCTGACAAAGAGGCACTGGCACTGGAAATCATCACTGCATTCTCCAAAATGGAACAAATGGGCAGAAGACAGAAGTAGGAGGGTATCCGCTTGAATATCATACGTCTTGTAGTTGATTACTGTACGCCCTTTTCCGGATAAAACCAATAAGATAATAAAGGCATCCAAGTGAATGTCTGATGAAAATTGTTCTTCTGCTTCCCGTTGGCCAATGGTGATGCAACTGATTTTCTTTCGTGTATCATTTCTGCTGCCACTAATGATGGGGAGTTCACTGA
>OHPW01001851.1_pt1 | contig 10404 bp, 11 predicted proteins | sample 1577771 | NCBI WGS metagenome assembly OHPW01 (sample SAMEA3879608, study PRJEB24766) | human gut metagenome | biome: human-associated habitat; feature: feces | place: USA | collected 1985/1987
ATGCCGGGGATGTAAGAAATGTCAGATTGAAAAGAGCTGTCCTGTCCATGTCCCGAAATTAGTTGACGGTAAACTTTACATTGATCCTGAAGAATGTATCCATTGCGGACGATGCAAAGGAAAATGTCCTTTCTGCGCAGTACCAGAATATCAGAATGGTTATAAGATCTATATCGGAGGCCGTTGGGGTAAAAGAATCTCACACGGTCAGGCCCAAGCTTTTTTTCAAATACGCCTGTGAAATCTTCAAAACTTGCGGAACAGAGAGATTCCGGTGATCGCCGATGAATATGTAGACAAAGAATTCGGAACAGGATGTGTAAAGATCACACCTGCTCATGACCCTAACGACTTTGAGGTTGGACGCCGTCACAATCTGGAAGAGATCAACATTATGAATGACGATGCGACCATCAACGAGCTTGGTGGAAAATACGCTGGTATGGACCGTTACGAAGCACGTAAGGCAATGGTAGCAGATCTGGAAGAACTTGGACTTCTGGTAAAAGTAGTTCCTCACAACCACAGCGTTGGAACTCATGACCGCTGCGGCACAACCGTAGAGCCTATGATTAAACCACAGTGGTTTGTAAGAATGAAGGAAATGGGCGAAGCTGCCATTCAGACATTACAGGAAGGAAACCTGAAATTTGTTCCTGACCGTTTTGATAAAATTTACATGCACTGGCTGGAAAATATCCGCGACTGGTGTATTTCCCGTCAGCTCTGGTGGGGACACAGAATTCCGGCTTATTACTGTGATGAGTGCGGAGAAACCGTAGTGGCAAGAGAAATGCCTGGTAAATGTCCAAAATGTGGCTGTACTCACCTGACACAGGATGAAGATACTCTGGACACCTGGTTCCTCCGCATTGTGGCCTTTCTCTACCTTAGGATGGCCGGATAAAACCGAAGAAATGGAATATTTCTATCCGACAGACGTTCTGGTAACCGGATATGACATTATTTTCTTCTGGGTTATCCGTATGGTATTCTCAGGTCTGGAGCAGACCGGAAAAACACCATTCCATCACGTACTGATTCATGGTCTGGTGAGAGATTCCCAGGGACGGAAAATGAGTAAATCCCTTGGAAATGGTATCGACCCGCTGGAAATCATTGACCAGTATGGAGCAGATGCTCTGCGTCTTACCCTGATGACCGGAAATGCTCCCGGAAATGATATGCGTTTCTACATGGAACGTGTGGAAGCCAGCAGAAACTTTGCAAATAAGGTATGGAATGCATCCAGATTTATTATGATGAATCTGGAAAAAGCAGAGGTTCCGGCTGAGATTAATCTGGAAACCCTTACCAGCGCTGATAAGTGGATTCTGTCCAAGGTAAACACTCTGGCAAAAGATGTAACAGAGAACCTGGATAAATATGAGCTTGGTATTGCAGTTCAGAAGGTTTATGATTTCATCTGGGAAGAGTTCTGTGACTGGTATATTGAAATGGTAAAACCAAGACTTTACAATGACGAGGATACCACAAAAGCAGCAGCACTTTGGACCTTGAAGACCGTTCTTGCAAATGCGCTGAAAATGCTTCATCCATACATGCCATTTATTACAGAAGAAATCTTTTGTACCCTGTGTCCGGAAGAAGAATCCATTATGATTTCTTCCTGGCCGGAATTTAAGACAGAGTGGGATTTCAAGGCTGACGAAGAAGCAGTGGAAATCATTAAGGAAGCAGTCAGAAGCATCCGTAATGTCCGCACAGGAATGAACGTACCTCCAAGCAAGAAAGCTAAGGTATTTGTAGTTTCTGAAGACGAGGCAGTTAGAAATGTATTTGAAAATGGTAAAGTATTCTTTGCCTCACTGGGATATGCCAGTGAAGTTCTGGTACAGGCGGACAAAGAGGGGATTGACGAGGACGCTGTATCAGCGGTAACCGGAAAGGCTGTTATCTACATGCCTTTTGCAGAACTGGTTGATATTGAAAAAGAGATTGAGAGATTGAAAAAGGAAGAGGAGAAACTCACAAAAGAGCTGGCCCGCGTAAACGGTATGTTAAGCAACGAACGTTTCATCAGCAAGGCGCCTGAGGCTAAAATTGCCGAGGAAAGAGAGAAACTGGAGAAATACACCAACATGATGGAACAGGTGAAACAGCGTCTGGCACAGCTTCTGTAAACCCTTAGGAGATAAACATTTATGAAAGAAATTAGAAAGGTATTCTGCCTGAAATATCTGAACATGTTTTCCGTGCCTCTTCAATTCCTGGCAGTGTGCGTAGGATATTATTTCATTGAGGCCATATCCAGACATTCTCTTTTTAGTGCCATGGATTTTATGACAGAACGCCCTCTGGTGTTTTTGTATAATGCATTTTTGATTTTTACAACAACGTTGATTGTTTACTTATTTAGAAGAAGAGTATTCTGGAGAACCATTCTCTTTATTTGCTGGATGGGACTTGGAATTATTAACGGAATTTTGCTTTCTACCAGAGTTACGCCTTTTACGGGACCTGACCTGCATCTGATTACCGATGCCTTTGAGATTGCAGACCGTTATCTGTCACCCTTCTTTTTTGTGGTTGTTGTGATTTTATTCGTTCTGGCGATTCTGGGGCTGATTTGGCTCTTTATAAAAGGGCCAAAGTATCAGGGGAAAATGAGCTACAAGTGGAATGTTCCACTGATTTTGGCAGGGGTGCTGGCATTTGCCGGCACTACCAAGCTGGCTCTTGATAAAAGGGTGCTTTCCAATTACTTTGGAAATATTGCCTTTGCCTATGAAGACTATGGATATCCTTACTGCCTGGCAACCACAGTGTTTAATACCGGAATCGGCATGCCAAGAGGATATAATGAAAAAACCATTGATGAAATCGAAAAAAGTACAGAGACACTTCCGGAAACAGGAGAGAAACGTCCGAACATTTTGTTTTTACAGTTGGAATCCTTCTTTGATCCTACTTTAGTAGAGTTTCTGGATGTTTCAGAAGATCCCATTCCTACCTTCCGGAAATTTATGGAAGAATATTCTTCCGGATACTTTAAGGTTCCTTCTGTTGGAGCCGGTACTGCAAATACAGAATTTGAGACCATTACTGGTATGAGCATGCGCTATTTCGGACCGGGAGAATATCCATATAAGGGAATTTTAAAAGAAACTACCTGCGAGAGCGCTGCTTATGTATTAAAAGACCTGGGCTACCGCACCCATGCCATTCACAATAATGAAGCCAATTTCTATGGAAGAAAAAATGTATTTGCCAACCTGGGCTTTGATACCTTTACTTCAGAGGAATATATGGCTGAGCAGGATGATACCAATCCCAATGACTGGATGCGGGACAGAAATCTTACCAAGTATATTATGCAGGCGCTTGAGGAAACCGATGATCCGGATTATATTTATACCATTTCTGTTCAGGGACATGGAGATTATCCGGAAGAGCCTATGATTGATAATCCAAAGATTAAGGTTTCAGGAGGCAGTTCCCAGGCGGAAAACTATAAATGGGAATATTATTGTAATCAGATATACGAAATGGATCAGTTTGTAAAAGAACTGACAGATACCCTTTCTAAATGGGATGAAGATGTGGTTCTGGTTATGTACGGAGACCATCTTCCTACCATGGGGCTGAACGTAACAGATGTGGAGAATAAATATTTGTTCCAGACGGAATATGTAATCTGGGATAATATGGGGCTGGAGAAAAAGGATAAAAACCTGGCAGCTTATCAGATGGCAGCAGAGGTAATGGATCAGGTAGGAATTCATGAGGGAAATGTATTCCGTTTTCATCAGGCAAGAAGAAACACCAAGAACTATCAGGTAGACCTGGAAAGTCTCCAGTATGATATTCTCTACGGGGATAAATATGTTTATGATGGCACGAACCCCTTTGAGCGTGTGAAAACCAATTTGGGTGTGAAGAATGCAGAGCTTCACAGCATTGAGAAAATTGCAGAGGGCCGCTATTATATTAATGGAGCGAACTTCACTCAGTCAGCCTTTTTGGAAATCAATGGAGAACTTTATGAAGCGAATTTCATTGATGAAGAAACGCTTCTGGTGCTGGATGCCCAGATTGCAGATGAAGATAAGGTCGATGTGGCAATCAGGAGCAACAGTTCTACTCACCGGGTGCTTACAAGAACAGAGAAGTATTATTACCAGGAGCCGGAAACCGGAGTGGGAATGGCACAGCTTACCCCTATTTTACCGGAGGAGCCGGAAACAGAGGTAACAGAAGAAAGCCAGACGGAAAATGAAGAGTAGAACAATAAGAGATAAATAGTTTTTTATAAACGACATAATTTGCTTGCATATGGTCACTGTATCATTATAATGATAAGTGACCATATATGTTTTATGCCATAGAAAATTTGTATGGTCAGAACAGGAGGGACATGCGTGTTTACATACGAAGAAGCGGTTGCTTATATTGAAGAGATACCGAAATTTACCACAAAAAATAAATTAGCGCACACCAGGAAATGTCTGGACAGACTGGGCAGCCCTGATGAGAATAGAAAGATTATCCATGTAGCAGGAACTAATGGGAAGGGAAGCGTCTGTGCTTTTCTTTCCTCCATGCTGGAAGAAGGGGGATACCGCTGCGGCCTGTTTACCTCTCCTCATCTGGTGAAGATTAATGAGCGTTTTCAGATTAATGAGGTTATGGTATCTGACCAGGGATTTTTGGAAGCCTTTTTAAAGGTAAAAAATCTGGCAGATGAACTGGTGGCAGAGGGTGATTATCATCCTACTTATTTTGAATTTTTATTTCTTATGGGAATGTTGATTTTTGATCAGGAAAATGTGGATTATCTGATTCTGGAAACAGGGCTTGGTGGAAAACTGGATGCCACAAACTCCATTCTTCATCCTCTTGCCTGTGTGATTACCTCCATAAGCCTGGACCATGTGGAGTATCTGGGAGATACAGTGGAGAAGATTGCAGGGGAAAAAGCAGGTATTATCAAAAAAGGAGTTCCGGTTATCTTTGACGGAAACTCAGAGGAAGCGGCCAGGGTTCTGAGAAACCGGGCAGAGGAGCTTCGGTGTCCCTGGTATGAAATGAAAGGAGAAAACCAGAAAATCCTGGACTATACGCCTGCCGGTATCCGGTTTTCTTCTAAATCAGAGGTTTACGGTGATACAGAACTTTTTGTTCCATTTATTGCCAGATACCAGATGATGAATGCAGCCCTTGCCCTGGAAACCATGGGGGCTCTGCAAGAGAGTCACGGACTGAAAAAAGAAGCGCTGATGCAGGGAATTGCTCATACCAGATGGCAGGGCAGAATGGAGACCGTTCTTCCGGGGGTTATTGTAGATGGAGCTCATAATGAAGATGGTATTGCCAGATTTGTAGAGACTGTGCAGTATTTCCAGAAGGAATATCCCATTACTCTTTTATTTACCACTGTGTCGGATAAGGACTTTACAGATATGATTCAAAAAATCTGTAAAGGACTGAATTTTGCTCATGTGGTAACAACCGAAATCTGGGGCAGCAGGAAACAGTCGGCTAAAGAACTGGCAGAACTGTTTCGCGCCAACGGATGCACGGATGTGCAGGCAGAACCTGAGGTGGAGCAGGCTTTTGAAAAGGCTTATGCTTTAAAGGGAGACGGACTGATGTTTGCAGTAGGCTCACTTTATCTGGTAGGAGAAATCAAGGACTACATAAGGAGGCGCAAACATGATTAATTACGAAGAGGAACTGAAGAAATTCCAGCCTTGTCTGGATGTGGATGATGCAGAAGGTGCGATCTATAAACAGGATCTTACAGATGTGATTGATATTCTGAAGGAAATGTTAAAGGAGCAGAAGACCACCCAGGAGAAATAGGGAGTAGACTATGAAATGTATGGTATGTCAGGCTGCCTCAGATTATTGTCCGAAATGTGGCAGCTATATTAAAGCACAGAAAAAAGCAGGGGCACTGTCCAATCTATATTATAATCAGGGGCTTGAAAAGGCTCAGATAAGAGATTTATCAGGAGCGGTTACCTGTTTGAAACGCAGTTTGAAAATGAACAAACTGAATATCCAGGCAAGGAATCTTCTGGGGCTTGTGTATTATGAAACAGGAGAAGTGGTGGCTGCCCTAAGCGAATGGGTCATTAGCAAAAATATGATGCCTGAGGGCAATCAGGCCACAGTTTATATTGAAAAACTCCAGAAAAACCAGAATAAGCTGGACGCCATTAACACCAGCATTAAGAAATACAACCAATGTCTGGAATATTGCAGAAGCGGAAACGAAGATATGGCCAAAATGCAGCTTAAAAAAGTGCTGACTGTTAATCCAAAGTTCATTAAGGGCTATCATTTGCTTGCGCTGCTTTATCTGAAAAATGAGGAATACGAAAAAGCCAGGAAATCATTGAAAGCAGCGGCAAAAATTGATAAAACCAATACCACTACTCTGCGCTTTTTAAAAGAAATTGAGGAGCAGACCGGGCGCGCCACAAATCTGGAATCCAGATTCCGTATCAAGGAAAAAGAAGAGATCCAAAGAGATGGAAGCATGGTGTACAAATCCGGAAATGACACCATTATCCAACCACCGGAATACAGGGAAAAAAGTGTTACAAACACCCTGGTTAATCTGGTCTTGGGACTTTTAGTGGGAGCGGCAGCCCTCTGGTTTCTCATTGTGCCTGCCAAAACACAGAAAATTAATCAGGAGGCAAACCGGAAAATTGCAGAGTACAGTGGTAAAATGGCTACCATGTCTGCAGAACTTTCCAAAATGGAAGAAGAAAAAAATGCTTCTACAGAATCTGTGAATACAGCCAAGACCCAGATTGAAGAGGCTGGGATTAAGGCAGAAAGCTATGAAAAGCTTATTAGCGCCCAGCAGGCATTTCAACAGGGCAAGTATGATAATGCAGCCAATGCTATTGTGGGTGTTGATCCGGATCAGCTTTCTGTGGAAGCTAAGGGTGTTTATGATACCATTATGCAGTCCGTAGGAACCCAGGTAAAGAAGAAATATAAGGATCAGGGATTAAATGCTTACGGTACAGGAAACTATGAGGAAGCCATTACTTATCTGGAAAAGGCGCTGGATATTGGCCCCCAGGATTCAGAGACTCTTATTTTCTTAGCTCAGGCTTATGAGAAAAAGGGAGATACTGGTATTGCCAATAAGTGGTACAAGAAAGTGATTGATGATTTTCCAGGTACCCAGTATGCAACGCTTGCCAAGAACTATATGCAGGCAAATGGCGGTGTAATCGCAGAGGATGAGCCAGAAGAGGGCACAGAGGAAGGCGAAAACGGTGAGAACCCGGAAGGCGCAGAGGGAAGTCCGGTGCAGCAGGGAGAAACAGTAGAAGAATAAAAATGAAATAAGAACCAGGGAAAAACCTTGAGGAAAAGGAGCTATCATAGCTGACGCATATCAGGAACACTGATACCGTTCACGCTCAGTCTGCGCTTCCTTTGAGCCTGTAGTCTCAAAGGCGCTCGACGGTGTGTTTGAATAAATCGAAAAAGTGGAGGCGGATTATGGAAGAGTGTATGACAAAGAGGGGAGCCAGGCTGATTGTGTATGTGCCTAAGGAGCTGGATCATCATTTTGCAGGGGAGATGACAGAGATGGTGGATAAGGAGCTTAAGAAGGGCTGCATTAAACAGCTTGTCTTTGATTTTTCTAAGACAACGTTTATGGACAGTTCTGGCATTGGGATGCTAATGGGGAGAAAGCGGCTGTTAAGCTACAGCGGAGGAACTGTAAGTGCTATTCATGTTAATGACCGGATTTTGCGGATTATGCAGCTTTCGGGCATCTGGAAACACATGGAAATCAGCCAGGAACCGGTTTGGAACAGAAAAATGCCGTAAGGGAGGGAAAAAAATGGAACATACAAATCATATGGTGCTGGAAGTAGAGAGCCGCTCTTGTAATGAGGGACTGGCAAGAATTGCTGTGGCAGCTTTCTGCACGCAGCTAAACCCCACATTGGAGGAAGTGGCAGATGTGAAAACTGCAGTGTCAGAAGCCATTACAAACTGTATTGTACATGCTTATGAAAAAGAAACAGACATCATCCGTATTCAGTGCTGGCGCAGAAAAAAGGAACTGATCGTAGCTGTGGAGGATAAGGGAAAAGGTATGGAAGATGTAAAAAAAGCCATGGAACCTTTATTTACCACCATGCCACAGCAGGATCGGTGTGGTATGGGTTTTGCTTTTATGGAGGCTTTTATGGATGAGGTTCAGGTGGAGTCTGCTTTGGGAAAGGGAACCACTGTGACTATGAAGAAAATCATAGGAAGACAGAATGCTGTATCAGAATAAGGAGGCTGTATGGATGATATCCTTGCCCTTCTGGGCCGTGTACACCAGGGAGATAAGGAGGCAAGAGATATACTGGTAGAGAAGAATATGGGACTGGTTCACAGTATTGCCAGAAGATTCCAGAACCGGGGTGTGGAGATGGAAGATCTGGTACAGATTGGGAGCATTGGGCTTTTAAAAGCCATTGATAAATTTGACCTGACCTATGAAGTGCGGTTCTCCACCTACGCTGTGCCCATGATTACAGGAGAAATTAAGCGGTTTTTAAGAGATGACGGAATGGTAAAGGTAAGTCGTTCTTTAAAGGAGGAGGCTGCCAGAATCTATGCTGTCCGGGAGGTATTTATGGGAGAGCAGGGACGGGAACCCACTTTAGAAGAACTGGCAGAGGAGCTTCAGCTTACCAGAGAAGAAGTGATACTTGCCATGGAATCAGCAGCGCAGATTGAGTCTCTGCAAAAGACTATTTATCAAAGTGACGGAAGTGACATTGCCCTGGAAGATAAGCTGCCTTTTGAAAAGAATCAGCAGGAAGAAGTGCTGGACAGGATGTTGCTGGAGCAGATGCTTGGAAGTCTGAACACAGAGGAACGGGAACTCATCTATCTGCGCTTTTTTAAGGAACGGACCCAGAGCAATATTGCAAAGAAAATGGGAATGTCCCAGGTTCAGGTATCTAGAATGGAAAAAAAGATTTTAAGGAGAATGCGGGAGGCATATTTTACGGAAAGTTAGGAATACTACTCCTACCGGCAATAAGCCGCAAGGAGGCTTTGGGATGAGTGAAATATTATATATACAGACAGAAAAAAACGTGGAGGTACACAACCCGGAGGTTTATCTGGGAGATATTGCAAAACTGGTATGCAGTGACCAAAAGGTTTTGAACCGAAACCGCATGCGGAAGGTCTTTACCATACCTGAGGGGACGCCCGGACGGTATGTGGTTTCGGCGGCAGATTTGATTAAAGCTGTTGCAGGAGAAGAACAGTCTGTAGATGTTACCCATATTGGTGAACCGGAGTTTGTAGTTACTTATGAAACACAGAAACAGAGCCACCAGTGGTACAGTTGGATGAAAACGGTTTTTGTTTGTGTACTGACCTTTTTAGGCGGAGCCTTTTCCATTATGACCTTTAACAATGATGTCAGTGTCACCTCAGTGTTTGGTGAGGTGTACCGGCTGCTCACCGGGCAAGAATCCAGTGGGCATACGATTCTGGAGCTGTCCTATTCGGTAGGGCTTGCCGGAGGAATTCTTCTGTTTTTCAATCACTTTGCAGGCTGGAAGCTGAATACAGATCCTACACCTCTGGAAGTGGAAATGCGGCTTTATGAAGAAAATATAGGAAAAACCCTGATTCAGAATGACAGCAGAAAGGAGCAGGAAGTCGATGTTTCGTAATCTGCCTCTGGCAGTCCGCCAGGTGATTCTGGCATTTGCAGGACTGAGCGCAGGAGGGGTAATTGCATTTCTGGTAATGATTGGAATATTCCCCCGTCTGATTGGAAAAACGAAAACCCGAAAGCATATTCTCCTTTTTGATACTATGATTATTTTAGGAGGAATTCTGGGGAATGCGGTGGATCTCTATGAAATCCCTGTTCTTATGGGAGGAAAACTGTTTTTGGGAGTTTTTGGATTTTCCGTAGGCGTCTTTGTGGGATGTCTTGTCATGTCTCTGGCAGAAACTCTGAAAACGGTTCCGGTGATTGTCCGGAGGATTCACCTGGCTGTGGGCTTTCCCTATCTGATTCTGTCAATTGCCGCTGGAAAGCTGGCAGGCGCGCTCATCTATTTTCTGTCATAGAAAAGCAGAAGCAGAAAATTGGGAAAACAGAAGAAAACAGGAGAAAAGGAGGAACACGATGGAATTAAAGAAAAAAGAGTACGGGGAATATGTGGAGAAGATTACACCGAAGAATTCCCTTCCGGCAGATATGGCCAGGGCCTTTCTGACAGGCGGAGCCATCTGCAGTCTGGGGCAGGCTATGATAATGGGCCTGATGTCACTGGGAGGACTGGAAAAGGAAACGGCTCAGACGTGGACTCAGCTGGCGCTGATTTTTCTCAGCATTCTTCTGACAGGTCTGAATCTGTATCCCAAGGCGGCAAA
>OHPW01001857.1_pt1 | contig 10375 bp, 7 predicted proteins | sample 1577771 | NCBI WGS metagenome assembly OHPW01 (sample SAMEA3879608, study PRJEB24766) | human gut metagenome | biome: human-associated habitat; feature: feces | place: USA | collected 1985/1987
AGTTATTATTGAATTTTCAAGGTGCATAGGCATTTATTCAAGTGCGAAGTTTGAGTCTTTTATTTATATTATACCCGCATTGTACATATAATCCGTTGTAAAAACAACAAATTACTTGATAAAATACAATCAATAGCCCATTGTCCCCATTTTTATACAATTTTAATGCAGATTTTTACATAAAAAGTGCAGTAATAAAAAGCAAACCGGACCAATACAGCTGAATGAATTGTCATTTAGCATATTGATCCGGTTATATTAAAATGCTGTATCCGCTTATTTTGTGCTTGAATTTCTGTACTCAAGCGGTGTCATTCCATACAGCTTCTTGAACTGTCTGTTAAAATGCTCCACGTTCTGATATCCTGCCTCGATTGCGATATTCTCAACAGTTGTGATGCTGTTTCTCAGCAGTGTACGTGCCTTCTTCATCTTGGCATTGGTGACCAGCTCTCCGAAAGTCTTGCCTGACTTCTCCTTTATGTACTTGGAGATATACGGCTCTGTCAGGTTGAACTGTGCAGCCATGTCTGCAAGCGATACCGTCTTGTAGTTGGCCTGGATGAAGTTGAGCATGGCAATATAGCGCTCATCCTTCACGTGACTGTCAGCCTTGGTGGCAAGATAATGGTTTACCGCAACAACAAGCGCTCCAATTGATGCCTTGATGATATCCTCATCCACACCTGCGCCCCAGAACATACTGCCGTCAACTGTGATACCCACATATGCCATAGCCTTTGATGAAGATCCGTGTGAAAGCGCATGCTCCTCGTATACAGTGAGCTCAAAGCTGATGTCAAAATACTGCTTAATTATATTGCTGACTGCATCGAGACGGCCGTTTCCATTGGCATCTACCTTTCTGGTGCTGTCATTGTGTAAAATAACTGCCTCTGCGAAAATGCCGTTTACCTGCTTAAAGTGGCACTCCGGTATAGTGAAATATGGATGAAAATCCACATAATTGTCTGTAAAGATACTGTGTACCCACTCAGGTGAAAGCTCCTTGTGCTCCTCGTCCGATACCTGCTTGACCATGTATCCGACCTGCTCTCTCATCTGCTGTGGCACATTGATACCGAAGCTCTGCTTAAGGATATATGCCACTCCGCCCTTTCCTGACTGGCTGTTGATACGGATAACATCAGCCTCGTATGTCCTGCCGACATCCTTTGGATCTATAGGCAGATATGGAACCGTCCACTTATCAAGCTTCTTTTCCTCTCTCCATGCCATGCCCTTTGAGATAGCATCCTGATGTGAGCCTGAAAAAGCAGAAAAAACAAGGTCTCCCGCATATGGCTGTCTCTCGCCTACCTTCATTCTGGTAAATGTCTCATACTTCTCCCTGATCTCAGGCAGATTTGAAAAATCAAGCTGTGGATCCACTCCGTGTGAGTAAAGATTCATGGCAAGTGTCACGATATCTACATTTCCTGTTCTCTCACCGTTTCCAAACAGCGTACCCTCTATCTCCTCAGCTCCTGCAAGCACACCAAGCTCTGATGTGGCAACACCGCAGCCTCTGTCATTATGAGGATGTAAGCAAAGCACTACTCCGTCTCTGTACTTGAGGTGCTTGTTGATATACTCTATCTGTGTGGCAAAAACATGTGGCATAGCATTCTCTACTGTGGTAGGGATATTGATGATGGCCTTATTATCAGCCTTTGGCTGCCATACATCAAGCACTGCGTTGCACACATCAACCGCATAATCCACCTCAGTGCCCGAAAAGCTCTCCGGTGAATACTGGAAACGGAAATTACCATCAGTCTCTGCTGCAAGGTCTCTCAATAAAACAGCCCCGTCAACTGCAAGCTGCTTTATCTCTTCCTTTGACTTCTTAAACACCTGCTCACGCTGTGCAACAGATGTGGAATTGTACAGATGTACAACTGCTCTCGGTGCTCCCTCAAGTGCCTTGAAGGTCTTCTTGATGATATGCTCTCTGGCCTGTGTCAGCACATGTATAGTGACATCATCAGGAATCATATCCCTCTCAATAAGAGCTCTCGTGAAATTGAACTCTGTCTCAGAGGCTGCCGGGAAACCTACCTCGATTTCCTTAAAGCCTATATCTACAAGCATCTTAAAGAAGTCAAGCTTCTCCTCAAGACTCATCGGCTCGATTAGAGCCTGGTTGCCATCACGTAAATCAACCGAACACCACAGTGGTGCTTTATCTATATAATCCTTCTTAACCCAGTCATAAGTGCATTCAGGAGGCAGAAAATAACTGCGCTCGTATTTTTCATATCCTTTCATCTTAAAACCTCTTTTCGTTTGAACTGATATAATTGTAACACATAAGCGCAGTTATTGGAATGATTATATTTAATCACTTTGATTGATGTAATTTAATTTTTTATAAAAAAATAATCAACTTTATTGATTTTGATTATTCTAATCAGATATTTAGGCTAAAATATCCGGCTAATCTTCTCTCTTATTACCCCAGAAAAACAATGCAACTGTTCCCGGACCGGTGTGGCTTCCTATAGTCGTACCGATATCATTTATCTCTACTTTTCCCTTCATCTTCGGGAAGGCAGCCTCAATCAGATCAGCTACGGCTTTAGCATCCTCATAGCATGCAGAATTCGATATATAGACCTTATCCGAATAATCGGCACCATCCTTGCAGAGTGCCTGCATCTTCACAAGCATCTCCTTTATTGCCTTCTTTTTGGTGCGGATTTTCTCACGCACAATAAGCTTTCCCTCATTGCTCACATTCATGAAAGGACAGATATTCAGCACATTTCCAACGAATCCCGCGGTCTTTGAGATACGGCCGCCCCTGATAAAAAATGTAAGGTCTGATGAGAAAAACCAGTGATTCACCTCAAGTCTGTGCTCCATGGTCCAATCAGCCAGTGTATCAATATCCATGCCGCTATCCCTAAGGTCAGCGAGCTTATCCATCAAAAGACCAAAGCCTGACGATGCTGCCAGCGAATCAATCACATATATCTTTCTGTCAGGGTATTCCTCCTCGAGAGCCTCCTTTGCAAGCCTTGCCGAGTTGACTGTACCTGATATACCAGAGCTTAGTGTACAGTGAAGCACATCATATCCCTCATCCAGAAACTGCCTGAAGTACTCCATGTACTCCTCCTGATTGATCTGCGAGGTCTTTGTCATGGCACCTGCCTCCATTGCCTTGTAGAAATCCGGCAGTGGCATGGACTGTCCTAAATCATCCATATACTCTTTACCGTCAAGCTCATAGTGAAAGCATGCGTACTTAATATTTCTCTCGAGCATATGCTCCCTGGTAAGATCTGCTGTTGAACAGCAGCTAATCACATAATTTGACATATTATTTTCCTTTACCTTTTGACCTTTTATCATTATATATAGTCAGATACATATGGTATCTCATGATATAAAATATCGTCAAGCTTTGCAACAGCATCATACGTAGTCTGTATTTTGCCCATCTGCAAAAGCTTCTCAGCACTCTTGTAGCCTAAAAGCAGTGTGGTAAACGTGCCAATAGACATGCTTAGGTGATACTGTGGATTTTTGTCGGTGAGAGCACAGTGCCCTTTCTCAAAATCAATGACAAATGTGCCATTGTTCCACGGAAGAAGGTCATCTGCTATCTCAAAGCTAAAGCAGCCGCCCGGGCCATCCGGGTCACAGTTATACTGTGAAATAAACTGCGCCACGTCGATGATTCTGCCCATGGCGTATGGTCTTATTGTCTCCTTTATATCACTGTCATCGAGCTCAAAAGCGATGGGCTCGCTGTAATAGTTGTTGCCTCTGACCTCATCAATCATGGAATCGTGCGCATGAATGTACTCCCACAGACCAAGCTGCGCCTCACGGTTTAAGTAGATGAGCTCCTTGATGTGCATGACATCGGAGCTGATAAGATACACCATATAGCCACACGGTTCATCATCCTCGTTATAGTAGATGGCGACCATCGTATCGTCCTCATCCCAGCGGAAGTACTCCTCCCAAGCCAGATTGTTTCTGGACAGCCGTGAGTCTTCGCGGCAAAGTGAGTATGAAGCTTCTTAAACTGCTCGTCATCCCACTGCACACGGCGCACATAGCCGGGCTCCTTAAGCTTTGTGGGAATCTGTCTGTCCTTTATCACATATGTCATCTTGTTTGAGATAATCTCCCAGCCAAGCCCTCTGTAAAGAGGTATGGAGTATGGATACAAAAGAGCAAACGACTTGTTGCTATCGCGCATTCTCGTAAGACTCTTTCTCATGAGCTTTTTCATGAGACCGTGACCGGTGTACTCAGGATACGTACAAACGCTTGTGACAAAGCCCACCTCATAGCGCTCACCGTATATATTCATATCGAGCGGATATACCGCAAACTGAGCCACAAGCTCTTCTCTTTTGTCAATGATATTGAAGCAGCCGAGCACATCAGCTCTCTCAAGCACAGGAAACTTCGACTGCTTGATTTCGTCATCCCTCCAGCCGGTCTCGGCAAGGTCTGCCTCCGTCACCTGAAAAGCATAACGAAGCAGTGCATTGTACTCCTCCGCATCATCCTTTGTCAGTACTCTTATCTTAAATTCATCAGATTTAAAAGAATGCATAGTGTCCTTTCTCGCCTGTCTTTACTGTATACATCAGATCGTCCGCCTTCTTAATTAGCTCAGTAATCTGACTCTCACTGGTAACATTTCTCTCATATGAAATACCGATGGAGCAGGTGATATTCTTCTCCTCATTAAACTCTACGTCATGGTTGAGATATTTCTTTATCTGCCTGCTGAAGCCATCCGCCTCTGCAATCCTTGCATAGATATCCTTTGCGATATTCTCAAGCTCGTATCTGGCGCATGACTCAATAACTATGATAAACTCATCACCGCCATATCTGCTCACAAAGCCTCTGTCCTTAGCTACTTCCCTGAACACAAAGGCCATCTCCTTAAGTATCAGATCTCCCACATCATGACCATATGTATCATTATAATGCTTGAAGTTATCCAGGTCAATAAACATAAGCCCCACATCCATGCCACCGGATGTCACACTTATGCGCTTTTCAAGCTTTTCAATCTCCTGATACATACCTGCTCTGTTGTATATGCCTGTCAGCATGTCTGTGACCGCAGCCTGCTGCAGCTTCTTGTTCATCTCATTTGCCTTCTCATTGGCCTCAATACGGGCAATGGAATACTCAAGCTCTCTGAACAACAGCTTAAAAATGCTCAGATCATCCTCATTAAGCATGTATCTCTCGATGGAGCCATGCCAATTGTCCTTCATGCGCACATATGCTATTAGCACACTTGAAAGCGCATCATTTTTGATAAAAGGCACTGCGACAAATGAACATACATCGTCCACACCAAAGTATGAGATGATATTTTCATGCTCGTAGAAGCCCTCTCCAATCTTTGATGTGGCAAAGCCCTCCGGATAGTCTATCATGATATCACATATGCCCTTTATAACCTCATCTGTCATATCACAGCCTGTATCATTATAAAGCACTTTTGGCGCCTTCGCGTGCAGATCTATAATCAGCGCACAGTCAAGACTGAAATGATTGACGAAATTGCTCATGGCATTTTCAATCATAGTCTCCTTCTTCTGGTCATTGACATCGATAATGGTCTGCCATATGGAAATAAACTCCATCTGACGCTTTGAGCCCTGATAATCCTTTTCGAGCCCATGCTGCTTTACAAGCATATTAATCTGCTGCTCATTAATATGGCCATCACTCAGTGACTCCAGGTTGATATTTTTTAACATGTCAAGCGGAGCTGCCTCTGCTATTTCATGCATCCTTTTATTGTGAGCATCTAAGAGTATTCTCTCATGCTCTATAAGCTCATTTCTGCCGAGCTGTTCAAACAGCTTCATCCTGCTTTGCCTGTATATCGAATATGCAAAAAATTCGTTTCCCTCCGCATTAACGAGATATCTATCCGCATCCTCAAAACGTAAAAAGGCTTTCTCCTTTTCACCATCGTGCCACAAGAGCATGGCTGATGCAAAGGAGTAAAGGAACATCTCATCATCGCATCTGGAATAGTCATGGACTGCCTCAGTTCTTGTAGTGTCAATTACTCTGTAGATGACGTAATTAAGAAACTGCTTGCAGCTGAGCAGATAGCGCTCACAGCTGAATCTGTCACCGGAAAATATAGATGCAAGCGCAAGAAGCGCATATACCTTACTCGTGTTGCACACTCTTAAGCTGTTTAAATGAAGCTTTATAATAGTCTTCATGACAAGAAGAAGTGCATGAACAGCCTCCTTATACTTGCCCTGCATGATATAGTTAAGAGACTTATTATAATACACCTCAGCTATATCCTCCGGCATCTTCAGGTAATAAAACATATTGATTGCCGCGTTGTAATAATCATCTACAAGCTCATTCTTACCCATGGCACTTAAATTGTAGCCTATGGACGAAAGCTCTCTCGCAACATATATATTGCCGTGCCCCTTCATGAACTCGTATGTACGGATAACATATAAAAAGGCAATCTCATTGAGACCGGTTGTGCTGGCAAGCATGATAATCTTCTGATATGCATCATACACAAGCTGCTCATTTCCTATCTCCTTTGCAAGCTCAAGCCCCTTCGTAAAATGCTTTAGCAAGGATTCATCATAAAAGGACTGCTTCACCACATCCCGGCTATTGTCGTATGCGTAAATATATATATGTGCCAGATAATTCCTGTAGCCGTGCTTTATGAGCTTTTCTATAATTTCATCACTGACAGGTATATCCTGCACACAGAAGAATATATTGTACCAGCCTGACATCTTTATCATGACTGACAAAAGCTCTGCCTTAAATATCAGTATGTCATCCTCTGCCAAAACTGCATAGTCATAGGCACTCTTTGCACTGTTTCCAGCCTTCTCAAGCTTGCCCTGATACATATAGCAGGTGCCCTTCATGAAATAATACAGTGAAAGATAATGCTCACTGTCATTTTCCGGTATCAGCGCCTTGAATTCATTCGTGAGCTCAATCGCTTTGGACATCTCTCCAAGTAAAACAGACGTCCTTGCATAGACCATATAAAAGCGGCGCAGGCTTTTCTCATCAATCCATGCATCTTCAAACTTAAGCTTATGCTCTATGATGCGGCAGCCTCTTTTTGCCTGCTCAAAATCCAGAAACTCCATGATATTTGATGCTTCCTGGATGCTCTGCTCAAAGTTCATAGTGATATACATCTCATCATCATTCGTGGTTTTTACGGTATTTTTAAGCTGTCCGGCACTGCCTATATAGTATACGGCGCTCCTGTCCTCAAGCGACTCAACTATACTATCCCACACCTCAACAGTGCTGTCTGCACCCTTGACCAGGGCATTGACACCTAACACGATACCGATATTGGCGCATGGATTGTCAATCAGATACTTGATGGTCTCAATTGAGCTCTTAGACGCCATCTGGAATCTGTTTATCACAATCATCAAAGGCTTTACTTCCGAAAGACTTTTAAGCATATCAGCTATGGCCATCGTCATGCGTCTCTGCTCATATGCTACCTCATTTAACAGCACCATCTCCTCTCTGAAACACTCACCGGTCTCATAATAGCTGTTTAACACCTGTCTGTGCAGATAGTACACACCGCACTCCTTCTGGAAATCATCAAAGCTTCCACCTATAAATCGCCTGTGCATATTGCATATGATGTCCAAAAATGGCTCATAAGCTCCGATCAGCGTATTGTAAGAGAACTCACTATACGCAAAGAAGACGTTATCCTCATTGCTTTGATAACGTCTTATAACCTCAAGATTTTCAATCGAAAAATCATTGCTATAATTCGCCATTACGATATTTCGAGTCTCTTTTCCTATGCGATTGTAAATCTGTTCAATTACCCCACTATAATACTTTTCTATCATCTGATAACCCCATCACGTTCAAAATCTGACACTGGATAAATCCTTACATGTAATCAGATATTCCAAAATAATTCTAAAAATATAATAGCCCAAAATTCCTAAAAAGTCAATCTTTTGACTCAATAATGATAAATTTTCCTCTATGGATATCAATCACTGCATGGTCATCAATTATTTCATTGGATATGCCAAGCGATGTAGATCTGTCAAAGGAATAATCCGTAACAGGATACTTAAAGCCTCTAAGGCTCACCTCATTGTCGTCTGTCACTGCTATAAGCGAGACAAACCTGCCATACTGGGCTGATTTTTCAATGGTTACGGGCTTATCTGCCATCCTTATACGGTTGTTTGTATCGATAATGCTGATGTCAGCTTTACTTTCCAGTCCTATACCCAAAAGTGAAATATTTCCAAGCACATGGTCTATTCTGCTGCCTGTTGCACCAAGCAGCACTATGCTTCGTGCACCCTCGCTTATGGCCAGTCTTATAGCATACTCTGTATCAGTATCATCCTTTATGGGATTGAGCCTGTGTATCTCTGTCTGTCCCTTTCTCTCAAAAAAATCTAAGGCCTTTGTCGTGGCTGAATCGAAATCACCTACAATTATATCAGGCGTGACACCGTTTTCGTACAGGAAATCCATTCCGCTGTCAGCCGCAATTATGGCATCTATTCCGTCAGTCTTTATCTCATTTAAGCCGAATTCCTTATCTATTTTTCCACCACATACAATCAAATACCTCATTTTATCCACCTTCTTATAAATAACATATCCACATTCGCTACAGCCCCGGAAGCATTTTTGTTTTAACCTGCATCTGTTACATCATGATATTCAGAAAACCCTTTACATTTTCTTCTATATCTCCGCTAAACACCGCACTTCCCGCAACAATGATATTGGCTCCTGCTGCAAGCAGTGTCTCCACGTTCTCAAGATTAACACCACCGTCCACCTCGATATCAGCCTTATTTGCGGTTTTCTCAAGAAGTGCCTTTAAGTCGCGCACCTTGTCTACAGTATACGGAATAAGCTTTTGTCCTCCAAAGCCCGGATTTACAGTCATGATAAGCACCATGTCCACTTTGGGAAGCACATACTCTATGGCTGAGAGCGGAGTAGCCGGATTTAATGCTACACCTGCCAGTATGCCCTTTTCCTTTATTGCCTCGATTGTCCTGTCAAGATGCTTACATGCCTCCGCATGGACTGTGATGATATCTGCTCCTGCTGTCGCAAAATCATCTATATATCTGACCGGCTCATCTATCATCAGATGCACATCAAACATACGCTCTGTGCACTTTCTGATTGTCTTTATGACCGGCAGTCCTATTGATATGCTTGGAACGAAGCTGCCGTCCATAACATCTATATGCACATACTGTGCTCCGGCCTCATCAAGCTGCTTAAGCTGCTCTCCGAGTATTGAATAATCCGCTGATAAAATTGATGGTGATAAACAGTTCATGTTTTCCTCCGTTTGATTATGCTTTAAATTAATACTTTTGTCTGTTTTTAAGCTCCTCATATAAAAGCTTATAATTATCATACCGCACCTGCGATATTTTCCCATCTGCAAGAGCTTCCTTCACACCGCAGTCCGGCTCATTTATATGACTGCAGCCCTGAAACCTGCAATATGGCTCATACTCTACAAACTCCGGATAACATGTCCACAGATCTTCCTTTTCAAAGCCCGGCACATCCATCGAGCTAAAGCCCGGTGTATCCATGATATACGTGCCATCCTTTATCGGGATAATCTCAGAATGTCTGGTCGTATGCTTTCCGCGCTCTATTTTCTCACTTATATGTCCGGTCTCCATCTGCACATCATCCTGCAGACAGTTGATGATAGATGACTTGCCAACTCCCGAGGGACCTGCAACCGTGGTCGTCCTTCCCTCTAAAATGTGCTTTATCTCATCTATGCCCTCACCTGTTTTCGTGCTGGTAAAAAGCACTCTATAGCCAGCCGGCTCGTATATGCTTTTAAGCTCCTGCTGCTCTTTAGGTGTGATTAAGTCCTTTTTGTTGAAGCATATAGTAACCGGGACATGCTGATACTCCATCATACACAAAAACCTATCAAGCAGGTTGAAATTGGGATCCGGCTTTGCGGATGCAAAAATAACCAGGGCCATGTCTATATTGGACACAGCCGGCCTGATAAGTTCGTTTTTCCGTGGCAGTATACGCTCGACATTGCCTATGTGCTTTTCATCATCGAGGACTGCTATGTCGACGATATCGCCTACCAGCGGCTTTATCTTTTGTTTTCTGAAGGTGCCTTTTGCTTTGCACTCGTAGAGAGTGCCGCCTGTGGCAGTTTCTTTTGCTTCTTTGGTTTCTTCTACGTAGACGTAGTAGAAGCCGGCAATTCCTTTAATAATTTTTCCTGTCATGGTTTTCCTTGTGTGCTTTTGTATTTGCAGGAGTCACGCTTTCGGCGGGGTGCATGCCGCGCTTTGAGGTT
>OHPW01001862.1_pt1 | contig 10350 bp, 9 predicted proteins | sample 1577771 | NCBI WGS metagenome assembly OHPW01 (sample SAMEA3879608, study PRJEB24766) | human gut metagenome | biome: human-associated habitat; feature: feces | place: USA | collected 1985/1987
CGGCGACCTGCTCGACGCAATTAGATTTGATGCTCTGAATCTGTTCCGTTGCACTTTTCTTGGCGGCGTCGGCGTCCTCGCGGGCAGCACGAGCCTCCATCGCGGCGGCTTCGGCAGCGCCCACGATGATGCGCTTGACCCGCTCGACCGCCTCATCGAGGACGGCCGATGCGTCGAGCGCAGTCTTCATGCCGGGAGTGGCGTTAGGGTGGTAGCCGTCGACCAAGCGGGCGACGGTATCGGCCTGCGAGAGGCCAAGGCTCGTGCTGATGTCCTTTATGGCGTCACGGGTCTCCGATGAGACATTCAGACTGGTCATTTTCTTTTCGGACTGGACTTGGTTTTCGGCCATGATGCGGCACTCCAATCAACAACGGGCATGGCTCCGCCACGCCGTACGGCTGGGAACAAATACGCGGCCGCTGTTGAGTTGTGTTCGTCCTGCGATCGGTGAGTTCTAAAAAGGCGTCTCAAGTCATGCGTTCACGCAGGGTTTCAGTTGGAGAAATACCGCACTCTTATATAGTAGCGCACTCGGATTTATCTTCTGACGCCCACTAACCCGCGCTCGCGGAGCACGCGGTACAGGGTCGATTTCGAGATACCTGTTGCGGCGCAGATGTCGGGAATTGGCGTCTCACGGGCGAGGTAGAGCTTCACGGCAGCGTCGGCCTTGACGTCCGCGATGCGCGGGCGGCCCCCGACGTTGCCACCGCGGCTCCGTTTGACGGCGATACCCTCGGCCTGGCGCTGCCTGATCAGGTCGCGCTCGAGCTCGGCGGTGCAGGCATGGGTGCCCAGCACGAAACGGCCGAATGCAGTATCGAGGTCAACGGGCTGCTTCAGTGATATGAGCTTCACTCCTAAGTTCCTGAACATCAGGTCATAGTTCAGCAGCTGCCTCGTCGATCTGGTCAGGCGCTCCCAGGACTCGACCACCACTTCATCGCCGCGCTTCATCTTTTTGAACAACTTTTTCTGTTGCGTGCGGTCGCCCTCGCGTGCGCCAGTCTCCTTGTCTTTGAAGATGCGCTCATAGGCCACGCCAGCGTTGACCAATGCCTCGATTTGCCTGTCTAGCTTCTGATCCTTCGTGCTCACGCGAGCGTATCCGTATCTGGTCATTTTCAGCCTCCTGCCTTGTCTTTTGATTTTCTCATGGGAATGCAAGGGGAGGTTTTGGCACTGGGTTTTGGCACTCGCCGTCCACGGCATCGAGGGTTCGGTTTTCGAGTGCCGCGCGGCATACCTTTTGAGACGTCGGGGCCTTGAATATGAGCAATAAGATGCGTATCAGTTTGCGATGGTTCGATGATGGGACCGGCTATACCGGTTTTTCGATATGGCTATGGCAGTTTTTATATATCGAGTGAGCACGAAGGGCCAGAAACTCGACTCGCGGAGGGGCGGCGGCAACCCGCTGGTGAAGGGAGTTAAGTTGGCGGGTTCGATCTCCCGGTTCAAAAAATACTCAGCATACTGAGTGATTTTACTCAGTATACTGAGTATTTAAGAAACAAGGAGGTAGATTGACATGTTTGAGCGCCATCAAGTTGCCGTGATTGCCCAGAGGATGCGGGAAACGAATAATCCGTTGATGCAATTTATAATCGGGCCCCGCCAAACGGGAAAGTCGACCATGTTCGTGCAGGCGTTGCACCATGTAGACATGCCCTGTCACGTGGTCAATGCGGACGATGTTGTGAATCCCGATGCCAGCTGGCTGCAAATCGAGTGGCAACAGGCAAGAAACCTCACGTCTGGAGGTAAGGCCCCGGCCGTTTTCGTTGTTGATGAGATTCAAAAGGTGCAGAGTTGGTCCACGGTCGTCAAGGGATTGTACGACCGGGATCGCCGGGAGGGGACGCCGCTCAAGGTCATGTTGACCGGATCGTCGTCGCTGCTGCTGCATAAGGGCTTGGAAGAATCCCTTATGGGCCGTTACGAGCTCATTCGGTCGCCGCATTGGTCCTATCGCGAGTGCAGCGAGGCCTTTGACTTTTCTTTTGAAGACTATCTCTATCACGGCGGATATCCGGGTGCGGCGCCGCTGGTTTCCGATGACGCCCGTTGGCGAAACTATATCCGAGATGCGATCGTCGAGCCGGCGATCTCGCGCGATGTTCTCTCGTTGGAGGATATCCGCAAACCGGCGCTGATGCGCGCGCTCTTTTGGCTCGCGGCGAGCTATTCGGGGCAGGAGCTTTCGTATTCAAAAATGGTAGGCCAGCTGCAGGATGCCGGTAACACGGTCACGGTCGCCGGGTATTTGGACCTGCTGGGCAAGGCCGGTTTGGTTACGGCGATCCCCAAGTTCAGTGACAAGGAGCTCGCAAAGCGCCGAAGCACCCCGCGGCTCATGGTTTATGACACGGCGTTTATGACGGCGCTCGGCGATAAGGGCCGTGCAGAATGGCTGGAGGATTCGGCGCGGCGGGGTCATTTGGTGGAATCGGCAGTGGGTGCACGACTGCTTGCGCGCGCGCCGGAAGAGGGTTTTGAGGTTATGTGGTGGCGTGAAGGCGTCAAAGAGGTCGACTTTGTGCTGCGAAGGGATGATGCACTGAGCGCCATCGAGGTCAAAAGCGGTGGAGAGTCCGGCCAGAGCGGCATGTCGACGCTCCTAAAAAAGTATCCGCGAGCCAAGCGGATCGTCGTGGGAGGAGCGGCGGCCGGGGCGTGCACCGTGGAGGATTTTCTGCTCGATAAGGTGCCGCTGTTTAACTAGCCTGAGCAAATTGAGAAAATACTCAGTATAGTGAGTGAAATCACTCAGTGTACTGAGTATTTTGACTTGGGCGTTGGATGGGTGCTCGGTCACCGCGTGCGATGGTGAAAACCGGGCCAGGCCTTACCAGCGGATATGCATACAGGAGGGGCTTCCATTTTCCATGTCCCGCTCATATCGTCTGCCAGAAACCTGGCGAATGACCTGTCCCCCTGTCATGCCCTTGTCACAAAATCTATTAACGGGACCGTCAAATTTCCTCCTGCATTTTCTGACGGTACCGCGTTTCCCGCATATGTTTTGGGACTGTTGAATATGAACAATAAGATATGTACCAGTAAAGTTCGATGCCAGCATTGATTGGAGCGCTCAATGTGCGAAATTGCGGTCATGTTTGATGAGGGCGAAATGGCTTTGATTCAGGTTCATGCGGACGCCGCAGGCGTGCCCTTTTCCGAGTTCGTGAGAAGGGCGGCACTCGAGAAAGTCGAGGACATGGCGGACATCGAGGCTTACGGCAAAGCCTTGGATGAGGATGACGACGCCCGCTACTCAATGGATGACGTCATGCGTATGGCTATGTGGAACAATTAGCCGTTCACGGTGCCAAACAGGCCGCACGCGGTGGGCGGTGGCATTGCCGAAAAATCGACCTCACCAGATGCGATATACGGCCCGAAAAAGGGGTGCTGCTGGCATCCACACCAACCTTTGGCTAAACGTCCCGTAAATCGAATCCTGTTAAGCCGCCTACCTGCAGTTTTGTGAAATTTGATACCACCGGGTGAGAATCGTGTCCGCGCGGGCGATATATTAGGTAAAACACCCGAGGGAAAGGAATAGCATGAGCGACACGCAAGAAATCGTTCAGCGACTCGAGAGCGAAATGGCTCAGCGAGCTGCCGCAGTCGAGAAGGTTAACGCTTTCAAGACTCAGTTCAATCGAGCCATCAAGGTCTTCATGGCCGCCGATGAGGCGGTCCGCGAACTCAACGACCATGACAGCGTCGTTGACACCCAAATCGCCAATTCCATCGACGAGCATCTTCGCGCCATCGACAAGCTATGCCGCTTCGGCATCGACGGTGGTTTCGGTGAGAAGCATCCGGTCAGGGAGGTTTAATCTCCGCATGGCCCTGGAGTAAAGTAGAAGAGGGTCGAACCAAGCAGTTCCCGGACAATTGGCGTCCGGCCAGACACTTCGGTTCGACCCTTTTCGATTTTGCGGAGTAGTTATAGCTGAACGTCCTCAGATATATAAAATCATTCCCTTCCTTTTCCGAAAGACGTTTTTTGAAATATTGGAATTAACTAAACGAGTAATTGCACTCAATTGCAAAACTGATTCAGCTGCGTTCCGACTTAAAGATTTCTGTTGTCAGGTTCATCTGCCAAATAATCGCTTGGAATATAGTCGACGTGATAACGCTTCTCTAATTCCTCGATGAACCGGTCAACCTTTCGAGCATTTTGATAAACCTTTTCAAGCGTTCGGAAAACAGCTTTCTCGTTGTACGCGGGAAGGCCCTGAGCATTCACAAAATACATCAGCTGATTGAGGTTCGTTCCTTCCTTCAATAACTCATGATGGAGTTTTTCAACTTCAGCAATATCGAAATTGAATGATTCAATCTTTCCGTAAATCGCGCTGCGACGAACCAGCTCGCTTACAGAGACACCAATCGCCTCCGCACGCTGCTCGATCGCCTTTTTTTCTAAAGCGGTAAGCATCACATGAAACGAAATGTCACGTTTCTCGGCGATGGTTTCACCGCGCTCGTCAGATTTTTTCGAAGCGTGTTTGCGCTCCTGTTTCTGCAGCGTTTTATTTTTTACGCGTTCGGTTTTCTTGCCAGTCTCAAGATCGTCGAGAGAAATCGAACGGCTAATCAAAACGGAGCGGATTAGTTCAGCTTCTGTGCAACCGGCTTCGTCACAAAGTTGTTGAAGGGTTTCTTTTTCTCCAGGGGTCAACGTCGCTTCGACTTTCTCGCTTCGTCTCATTTTCATCCCTTCAGTTTCGAAGTGGCCTCCGAAACAAGATTTGGAAAGGTGCGCCGAATTTTTCTCGAAGGCGAAACCGTTTCGCGCGAAACGGAACTCAGCTTTGCCTGTTTTCTTTTCCCGTAGGAGGGAAAAGCAAGATCGTAAATGGCCATAGTTCATGTTTACATGCAATTATGGCCATTTACGTACATCTTGCAATCTCCGGAACGGTGATTGGGCGAAACGCAGTGTAGACGCGGAATGAGAGGCCTCATTCCAAGCGAGAGGCCTCGCGGCGTCGTAACTGCGTGAAGACCGTGAGCGGAAGCGAATTTTTAACGCGAAGGATACTGAGTGTTAGAAATTCGCTGTAGCGAGAGCGGAGCGATATTGCGAATGCGAGGGATGCTGAGTATTTGCGACGCCCGCGGAGCAAACATTCAACTTTGTCGAATCGTTTTTCGAGACGCCTGTAAAAAAGTTGAAGCGGCTTTCGGCAATTTCAATGGCGCGGAGAGTCTTTAACATGACTCGCAGCGCTGTTGGATTTGTCGAAAGGTGACTCGATTCGCTTGACGATTCGATTTTCATGCGGCGGCCAAGCCGCCTATGATCGCTCCCTCCAGTCGCTATAGATTTTCAAAACTCGCGTTTTGTTTTGAAGAGATTTGAAATGCGAAACGGAAAACGATGTGAAAAAACGAAACATCCGCGCGGGTCGCTTTGACTTTTGCGCGGGCGAAATTCGAATCGGACTAAGAACCAGTCGATGAGATTTTGAGTTTCGAGCCTTAGATCTCAGAAAACAGATTTAAAAACTGCGGCGTCGATTCCAACTGTCACCAATCAACCGATGCAGTCGCAGTCGACTTACCAACCCCGGTCCATGGGCGGAGCCCTGGCAAGCGCCGAGCCGTCCGGGCTGGCGGCAGATTTGTACACACATTTACGATGGGGGTACAAGTATGCGTCTCTTGCGAGATTTTTCATCTCACAGCACATTTCACGGCAAACCATCGCCGCGCTTAGATCGCCTCGGTGTCCGGTGGCTGTCCGGTAGCGAACCTTTTACCGAGACGCACCGGAGACATTGCGTAACTGTGTCATGCCGCAACAATGTAAAAGTGTGACTGCCGAACTGTGTAATAACGCAATAACGTAACAACGTTATTGCGTCACTTTTTAACGCCGCCAAGGGCGCCGGGTTTTTAGGGCAGAGCCCTAGTGCGCCGCCGGGCTTTGTACGGCGGCGCACGACACTTGCGGAAAATTTTCAGGCGCGATTAGTTCAATGTTCAATTGTTCTGCTATTCCACAGTCACGTTGTTCTGTTATTTCGATTTGCCGTAATCGCGTTATCGCACAGCTACGCTACTACGTAGTTACGTTATGACACAGTTGCGTTGTGTCATAGTTCGGTTCCGCAAGAGTCGTACGCCGCCGTACAAAACTGCGTTTTGCCCGGCGGCGTACGATTTAGGGCTCTGCCCTAAAACCCGGCACACGGCAAAACGAAATAACAGAACTATGCAATAACGACATTACGTAAATACGGCATTGCTGAAAAAGTGAACACCGTTGACACTCCCCGTAGTTGAAACCAGGGGTTTTACGACGGTTTTGATAATCTATGTGGTCAATATAATACCGTTGAACCCGCGTATCGATACCGCTCAGCCATTCGCCTCGCCCCCATCGCACGCATCTTCATCCGGTCTGTCATTATTAATCTAACGATGCTTTGAGAAAGGCTCTGTTAGACCAGGATTGACATACATGTGTCCCCACGGTGCCATATCGTTGACCCCATAGACCGCGATGATGGGGGCAGCATGAACGCCGAAGACCTGGTCCTCAACTTCAAGAAGGGCATGGCGAACCTCAGCAAGACCGAGCGCCGCCGCGCTATCGAGTCCGTCAGGGACGTGATCCGCGCGGCGGCGTTCGACGACGCGGCCGGCTCCGCCTACGAAATCGAACGCTGCCCGCGCTGCGGGTCCGCCGCGGTCGTGAAGAAGGGCAAATCGAAGAACGGCGAGCAGCGCTACCTCTGCCGGGGCTGCGGCAGGACCTTCGGCATGGGCAGCGAGCGCATCCTGGGGACGAGCAAGCTCCCGAAGGAGACCTGGATGGCCTACGCCGAGTGCTTCGTGCTCATGCTGCCCCTGCGCGAATGCGCGAGGCGCTGCCGCGTCTGCCTCAAGACCGCCTACACCATGCGCCACAGGCTGATCGAGTGCCTCTCGGCCTACTCCCCCTCGTTCAGGGTCGAGCGGGGCTGCGGCTGCGAGCTCGACGAGACCTATTTCCCCGAGTCGTTCAAGGGCAACCACGCGAAGGGGTCGTTCACGATGCCGCGCCCCTCCCGGCACCGCGGCAAGCAGGTGCACAGACGCGGGCTGTCGCGCGAGCGGATCTGCGTCATGACCGGAGTGAACGACTCGAACGAGACGTTCCTCGAGGTCACGGGGCGGGGCGCCCTTTCGAGGGAGCGCGCCATGGACGCGCTGAGGGGCCGCATCGCGGCCGGCTCGGTCGTCGCGACCGACAGGGCGGCCGCCTACGTCGGCGTCCTCGCCGAGCTCGAGGTCGCCGCGCACGCGGCCTACGACCCCAAGGACCGCTCCGGGGGGACCATCAACCGGGTCAACACCGTCCACTCGCTCCTCGGCGCCTTCATGGAGCCGTTCAGGGGCGTGTCGACGAAGCACCTCGACGCCTACCTCGCCTGGTTCAGGTGGTGCCGGACCTTCATGGCGACCGATTCCGGCGCGGCCGGGCGCACGGTCGCGCGGCAGCTCGCGCACGGCGTCTGCAGGAGCCGCGTCCGCGACATGTTCAACGTGGAGCCGCCCTACATGGACTACTGGGCCGCGCCCGCCGCATAGAGGCGGTAGAATGGTCGCACCGCGATACACGAGGAGGGGTGAGGCCATGCCGTCGAACATACCGGCCACGACGATCCGCATCGACCCGGAGGTCAAGAGGGAGGCCACGGCCATCCTGGACGAGCTCGGCCTGTCCATGTCCACCGCCGTCAACGCGTTCCTCAGGGCGCTCGTCCGAGAGGGCGGGATGCCGTTCGAGATGAGGGTCAAGACGCCGGCGCCCGACGAGGAGACGGCGAGTTAGCCGGCAGGTCGGCATGAAACGGCAGGGCCAGGCGAGCAACTCGTCCGGTCTCGGGCGCATCGCCCCTTGCCGGATTCAGATTCGACAAGGGGCGACCATTGTGCAATCGCAAGAAGATGACGGGGCGGAATGTCAATCCTGGTCTAACAGAGCCAAAAATAAAGCCCCAAGCGCTAAAAGTGTTCGCCCGGTGGCAAACCCACACCTCACACAGGGCTGATAAATCGTTTTAGCAAGAACCAAATCGACCTGGTTTTCGGAAGTATGCGGCAAATTCTGGAACCTCCGAGCACACCCTGTTTTTTCGCAACAAAATGCCTGATAAACTAGCCTCAAAAGCCAGGTCCGCTCATAGGGTTCAGATTTTGCCGCATACTTCCGGATTGACGCTGGCATCACTCGCTTCAAAGAGATGATTTCGGCCAGGAGGGCATTATGGACCTGACGCTTTGTGGGCAATCCGCCTTTAACTACTACCGCATCCCGCCGCAGGTATTAGGCCTTTACCCCGCCATTAGCCTTGGCAATATGGATCGCAGATATTGTGGCCTCGGAAGTCATGCAGTTGTAAAAGACCTGCTTCACGCACCACTTCATAGGCTTGTATTCACTCGGGCACAATCCGGGTCGCGAAGCCTGTTTAAATCGCACCTCCTGACCAAAGGACCACCTCCGGGGTCGTTTAGGCAGACTGAACATGGGTTTGATGTCACGTCACCGGAGTTCACGCTGCTCAACCTTGCTACGCAGGTTTCACGCAACCAGTTACTCATGGCTTGCTACGAGATGTGCGGCTCCTTTGCAGTGTTTAAGCCCTGCGAGCGAACGCAACAACAACTCGATGAAGCCATTTCGCTTAAGCTCATTCCACCCAACTGCGGCTGGGAGCGAGTTAACGACACCAAGGGCAATGACACCAACCTGTGGAAGCGCCCACCGCTCCTCAGCGCAGCGGATATCGCCGCGTTCGCCAAGCAGGCCGCAGGCCTGCGCGGCGTTAAACAACTGCGCTGGGCGGCCGAGCACATGACGGGGCAGACCGCCTCGCCCTTCGAAGTACAGACTTCCATGCTTGTCTCGCTCCCCCGCAACGAGGGCGGCATGGGCATCAACATCGCAAACAACGTGCGCATCCCACTCAGCGACGCCGCGCGCTCACTGTATGACAAAACCTGCTGCTACGCCGATATCCTCATCGAAAGTGCCACCAACAGCATGGGCGTCATCTTGGAATGCCAAGGCCGTTCCGCCCACGGTGGCGAAGCCGCAAGTCTCTCTGATGCCGAGCGCACCACCGCCCTCACAAGCATGGGCTATGACGTTATCCAGATAACCTATGAGCAAATCAAAGACACGAAGAGCTTTAACAACATCGCCGAGCTCATTCATAAAAAGGCGGGGCTCCCCTACATCCCAAAGACCGATCAGGAACGCACCGCCGCAGAAACCCTTCGACGGGAGCTATTGGTCGATTGGGATGAGCTGTTCGCCGTCAAGCCGGCCGGCTAGCAGCTAGCGATCAGAGGGACTGCGGGAACGCGAGCCGCAAAGCCCGCTTCGGTCAACTCGATGACCTCGGTAAACGTTGCGTCGAAGAACTTCTCGGTTAGCAGGCGATACGGCGGATGATCGGGCTCGCCGGGGTTTTCGCGCACGATCTCGTGCATGACACCGATGGTCTTGAGCACATACTCCTTATGGATGGGATACTGCCCAAAACGCGTCGCAGCGGTATACAGGCGATCGGTCGCACGCGGGATGGAAACAATGCCCAGCGTCTTGCCAAACCAGTCAAAGTCGCCTTGCTTTTTAATGCGGAACTCCTCACACGGCTTGCCGCCATGCGCCTCCAGGTACTGATTCACACGCGTATTCCAAACCGTGTCGGCCACCAGATGCGACCAGACGCCCAGTGTTAAATCGAGCAGCGACTGCGCCACATCTTCGGACGCAAGCGAGAACTCACAGGCGCCGGGACCGGCAACCGGCTCGGCATCCTTGTAGCGCTGGGGATAGTGTACGCGATTCAGTCGCTCGCGTTCCTCGATAATCGAGGTCGCCGCGGCCGGCGCACCGGTGGGCGAACTTTTAAGCAACGGTGCCACATAGGTATCCCAGAACTCATGCTCACGAGGCTTAGGGATGGGCTCAGGCTTGGCAAAGTGCGTAATGCGGTACGGGATGGGATCGGCGATGCCAGGGACCATATAGCCCACGAAGATATCCGGAACCACGCAGCCAAACAAAAAGGCATTGCGGTCGCGCACGCTCTTGGCAAGCGCACCGGTGCGCTCCAGCAAACGCTCCGTCTGAGCGATATGAATGTTCCAGCTTGGCATAGCCACCCCCATAAAAACCTGGATAACTATACCATCACGGCAAAGCCGCGCGGACGGCTACGCACGCTCTACGCAGCAACTAGTCCGTAGCACCGCTTTCGGTTCCATACGACGGCGAAGGCGCCTCGACCACATGGTGATATCGATCGATATAGATTGCACGGG
>OHPW01001872.1_pt1 | contig 10314 bp, 8 predicted proteins | sample 1577771 | NCBI WGS metagenome assembly OHPW01 (sample SAMEA3879608, study PRJEB24766) | human gut metagenome | biome: human-associated habitat; feature: feces | place: USA | collected 1985/1987
TACAGTGTAAATCTTAATGTATAATATTTCATAATTTGCATTATAAGAAGTTTCCCGACGGTTAAGTAAAATGCATTGAAAATGAGATTCCCTTTGAACTTCCACAGGGGTAGGAGTGGACGAGGTTAGATGTTATTTTTTCTCATAATACTGGAAAAGCACTTAATTCAAAAAATCAAGTTGGCAATTCTTATACATATATTACAACATTGAATTTATATTGGAACAGATTTGAACTCACCGACTTAAAACAAATGTTATTTACAGATGCTGAATTAGAAAAATGCACAGTTAAAAAGGGTGATTTGCTTGTTTGTGAGGGTGGTGATATAGTTTTGTCCTCCGGAGGTATGTGCTATTTCTCCACCGGAAGAACAAGCAGAAAGTGAAAAAATCAACAACCCTGCCATACAAACAGAGAAAATCCTTTTCATCCTGCCACCGCCTTCTTATCCTTCGCTGCTTCCTCCACCAGCACTTTATGAACCACCAACACCGCATCTTTTACCTTCATTCCGCACTGGAAAGCCTTCGGCGCGTTCCCATGCAGGATTTCCCTGCAACGGATAGAACCATACTCCTGTTCATAGATTTCAGCGGCGCGGCGGATCGCCTTGTAAGTTTTTCCCTTGCTTTTCCCATCCATGCTGCCACTGCTGGTGTAGAAGCTGATGACGGCGGCAGCGGCGCTGAATGCGCCGCATACCTCCTGCATAGCGCCAAACCCGCCGCCAAAACCCTCCATGATTTTGTAAGCGGTCGTTTCATCCAGCCCCATATCATGGGCAAAGGCGCAGAATACAGCCTGGGAACAGGTGCAGCCGTTTTTATATGCCTGTCCTGCCAGTTTCAACTTTTCGTCCATTTTTATTCCCCTCGCCTTATTGGAAAGACTTTTCGTAAATCTCAAGATAATCTTCATTGGAAAGCGTCAGCGGATCAGCGGTAATATCTCCGCCCAATACCTCATGGATGCGCTTCGGATACAGTTTCATTTCTTCTCTGGTAATACCGGCCTCGCTCATTTTCAGATCAGCGCAGCCGATAGATTCCAGCAAAGTATCAAGAGCGCGGATAAAGTCCTTGCCGGAAGTGGGATTTTCCACTCCCATAGCCTTTGCCATCTTAATCATCGGTTCTTCGGCCGCCTTGCGTTCCGCAAAGAAATCGTAATAAGCATGAGCAATCATAATCAGACCGGCGCCGTGAACCAGGTCTTCATGGTAGCTGCCCATCACGTGTTCCATCGTGTGGGCTGAGGTACAATTCATGTAATAACCCGCCAGCGTATTAGCAATCGCCATGTAATAACGGGCCTCTTTGTTACTTCCGTCCTTGTAAGCGACAGGAAGGTATTTTGCGATCAGCTCTATGGTCTTTAACGCAAACATTTCCGCCACAATATGCTCATTTTTGTTGATAACGCTCTCCGAAGCATGGAAGAAGGCGTCCATACCTTGATAGGCCGTAAACTTCGGCGGCACGCTCATCATCAGGTCAGGGTCAACCACAGAAATGGTCGGGAACATGGAGGGGAAGAAAATACCGGTCTTTTCTTTTGTGGCGTCGTTGGAAATCACGGCGGCAATATCCACCTCGCTTCCGGTACCGGCAGAAGTAGTAATCGCCACAATAGGGATTGCGTCAAATTCCGGCGTCTTTTTTCCGCCCTGACTGCTGAGAGAGTAATCCCAAATATCGCCGGCGTTGACCGCCATAAGGGCAATACATTTCGCACAGTCCATCACCGAACCGCCTCCCAAGGCAACCACAAAATCACAGGCGTTTTCTTTGACTGCTCTTGCCCCATCCATGACATTTTCGCGGGTAGGGTTGGGACGGATTTCATCAAACAGTGTGTGTTCTACGCTAGCAAGCTCCAGTTCTTTTTCGGTGCGGGCAAGATAACCGTATTTCTTGGCCGATTGTCCGTTTGACGTGATAATCAACGCCTTTTTGCCGGGCAGCTTCTGCTCATGCAGATGTGCGAGTTGTCCTGCTCCAAACATCACATGGGTTGGCATGTTAAAAATAAAGTTTTTCATCTTGATAACCTCCATACAATCTTTTCAGAATTCGGAATACAGTCTCAATTCCTATTACAAATTATAACATCTTCTTATTCGAAAATCAGCGCTAAATCTTAATAAATACTATGGCTTTTTCTAACATAATGTGGTATAATGAAATAAAGGGAGGCTGATATCATGTTTAAAAATAAAGTAGCGGTTATTACAGGCGGTTCCCTGGGTATCGGGAAATGTATTGCCGAAGAATTTAAGTAAAGTGGGGCTTCTGTCTGCATCATTGACAAACAGTCAAACGGCTATTTCACCGGTGATTTTGGCTGGGTATTGAACGGGGAGGATAAGCAATGATTCCAACTTTAGAGACGGCGATAGAAAACCTAGGAGAACAGTTTGCAAGACGAAACTGGAGTTACCTTGATGTTCCGGCCGGAAGCCCTATGGAGAAATCCTATGCCTGGCCTGGTCCGCCGGAAGAAAATATTATGATCTGCGTCCACAAAGGACCGGATATTCATGAGATGTTTCACCGTCAGGATTTTTTCTTCTTTAATTTCGCCTATTCCGGTGATTATGGGGCGTTGAGTTATCAATACGACAACCACATTACCATTCGGGAAAATGAATGCTATATTGGTCAGCCCTTTGCCGTATATGCCCTCTATGCCCATAGTAAGCAGGAAATCATCATCATTGGTATTCTGATTCAGAAGGAAGCATTTTTCAAAACGTTTCTTCCTGTACTGTCCGCGGATACAAAGCTGTTCCACTTTTTTCTCGATCCACAGACCTATAAATACTCCGAAGAATTTATCCATCTTCATTTTGACGACTCCTGTTCTATCCCCACTCTTTTGGAAATGATGGTAATGGAATACGCGAATCCCCAGGAAGATACACAGGCAATCCTCCAACCTATGGTACTGACGCTTTTAATGATGGTGGCAAGGCAGTATAAGCGGTCTATTCCGGTTTCCACAAACGAAAGGTTATCCGATAAGATTGTCCGTTATATGGGCGAGCATTCCGATGTTGTGACTTTGAAGGATATAGCGAAGCATTTTTCGTACCATCCCAACTATATTTCTACGCTTCTGCACAAAGAAATCGGGAAGTCCTTTTCAGAAATTCTTTTGGAACAGCGGATGGACCGGGCGGTCAGTCTGCTGAAAGGCACGAATCTTTCCATAGAAGAAATCGCCGCCATACTGGGTTACAATAACAGCAGCAATTTCTATAAGGCGTTCCGTGAATACTATCATCAGTCGCCACGAGAATTTGTTAAATGAAAAGAACATGCGCTCCGCCTGATAATCTCTACCTCTGCCAAATGCTCATTCAGATTTCCGACAGTGTCTTTGCCGCTGTCAAAACTGTCAGTTCCGCATAGCTGTCCTCGGTGTAATTGTCGGATTCAATTTTTTCAGCTTCCGCTATTGCCGCTTTCAGTTCGTCAAGCGCGATAGTTCTGTCGGTCACAGCCTTGACTACCTGTCCGACAGCATTGATATATTCCACCTTTGTTACTGCGTAAACATAGTCGTTTGCGTTTGCCCACGCCCATGTGTAGGCTACAAGCTTCACATCATCGCCGGATTTTATTTCATAAGTCAACGGCAATTCAATCGTAAATCCCTTTGCTCCGGCTGTCTGGGAACTGTCTGTTCCGGCAAACTTCATGTAGCTTTCCACGCCTGCGATTGCAGCCTTTGCTTCTATGCTTGCGTACTGATTAAACGAAACATCGTCAGCGCAGTCGAACGTTATCTTGATTTTTGTCGCTCCTGCAACAGCTTCGTCCGCCGTAAATTCTCCGAGGGTGGTTTCAACGGCGTTTTTATTGATGATTGCGAAAGGCTCTCCAGCAGGCTCTTTTTCCTTTTCTGTCAATCCTGATATTGCTGTATCAATATTATTTTTGGCGGCTATCAATACAGAATTTAAGGCGTTTTGATCCAATAGCTTTGCATTTGCTATAGCTTCAGTTAATTTAGTATAACTCTCATCTGTATAATTTCCGGGCAAAATTGCTTCCGCTTTTTTTATAGCTTCTTCTAATGCCGCTCTTGAAGCCGTTGTATCCGCTAATGAATTCTTTAACACTTCAAGTGAGGTATTTAAATTCTCTGCAGCCGTATCAACCTGACTTTGATTGTACAAGCCTTCCGTATCATTATATATAGATTTAGCTTTTTGCAGTGTTCCTGTTGTGGAAAATACATTATTCCAAGCTTCCGCTTGGTAATCGTCCTTGTTGCTTTCATTATAAAGCTTTTCAGCTTCTTCTATTGCCGAAGCCAAGGCTTTGCTGTTTACAAAGTTTCTGAGAACTTCTACCTTAACGACATTTGATTCTGACATTTTATAATTATCAGTTGCTGCCATATAGCCTTTTATATAGTATGTGCCTATCGGTAACAAAGCGGAGCTATATGAATAACCTTTATATTCATTTTCACAGGCTTCGTCACTATACAGCTTATACGTTATTTCTTCGTCGCCTGCAATAATGTTAGTTTGGGGCTTTAATCCTCCCTCTGTTCCGTAATTTATATTGTCACAGCTTATAGTAAATTCTGATTCCTGTTTTTCATTTGCCATTACTATAACTTGATCTGCGCTTATTGGATAGCTTCCGGAGGAAGTACCATCCTCTATTGCTTTTTTTACATCTTCACTTGTGACATAAATTTTTGCGTCTGATGATAAGCCTCTGAATGCGGAATCTGTCACGCTCATTGTAGACGCGTAAATATATACTTCCTTGATTGAGGAATTATCTCTAAAAATCGAGCTTAAAGTTAAATCTAAACCTGTATACTTAAATTCAACGGTTTCAAGTTTTGTAAAATATCTAAATGGGCGTGACCAATTAACACTTGCAAAATCTTCATCAAATATTACTTTAGTGATGTAATCATCATGTACTGAACTCATCGAGGCATATTCTACTGCCTTTTTCCCATTTAAACCGTCATCATACATATAGGCAACTTCTAATTCACTTGTTCCAAGTGAATTTAACACATTTAAATAATTGTCGGTGTTAAAAGACGCACTATAAGAATCTCTTACAGTATAAGTAAAAGTGAATACGTCCGACATAGTATATTCACTTGCGGATGATGCAATGTTGCTAAATATAATCGTATTTAACATCAAGCCTGACAAAATGCTTGCTATTATTTTTTTACATTTTTTCAATTTAAACATCTTTATCCTCCCTCTACGTTCCTAAAAATAAAGCTGTTGCATTGATTAATACAACAGCCTTATTTTTAGGTTTTTAAATACTTATGTGTTTTTAATTATGATGGATTTCCCATAATTGCATTTATTAACGTACTTCCAGTTGGTGTAACAGTATTCGTTGTTCTGTCGAATAACGCAAAACCGTTCTGACCAATATCACCGTTATCCCAGCAAGCAGTTACAATAGTAGCATCTTGATCATTTGCATAATAATTCAGCCAATAGTAATAATCTGCTCTTGCTGATGTATTGTTTTTGTTAGCAGCGCCATATTCGCCGATAAATATAGGCATATCAATAGATGATAATAAGGCAAAATCAGAAATGCTAATCATATTATCCTCCATTATTGTTTTATCATCATCTGTACCCCATGAACCAGTTTCATTTTCATCCAATGCAAAATCATATGGATCATAGTAATGAACAGATAACATAAGTCTATTAGCGGATGTGTCATTTGGTTTTACGAAGCCCTCTATTGTATTATTGATATTAGCATTATAGCCTGAAACTATAAGAACTCTATCAATATTTTTACCGCCTACATTTCTAACAGTTTCTACAAACTTAGCGTTCAGAGAATTTACATTAGCAATTTCAGACGTGCTTGGTGTAGAATTGTAATTGCCATTATTCAACTCGTTAAATCCCTCAAATATCAGCTTTTGATCGTAGTCTGCAAACGTATTTGCTATTGATGACCAAACTCCCGCAAATTTGTTTTGAACAGCAGTAAAGTCACTACCTGTCTTTGTAATATCAAGCCACATATCCTCAACGCCGTTTCCGCCGTCGTTATGTATGTTAACGATTACAAAAAGATTCGCAGAAATTGCCGCGTCCACTACCTGTTTTACTCTTGCCATATATGCGGAGTCGATAGTGTACGTTCCGTCGGCGTTCTCAACGATCTTGTCCATGTAGGACACAGGAATTCTTACGGTATCGAATCCTGCCGCCTTAACAGCGTCGAACATCTCCTTGCTTACAGGGAATTTGTTATTCCAGAGAGTTTCTCCGACTGTTCCGTCGCTTGTTGAATCCAGTGCGTTACCGAGATTCCAAGCCTTGCCCATCATGCCTGCAAGCTCATCAGCTGTCTTTCCGCTGACTTGTGCCGGAATAGGCGAGCGGTTATCGTAGATTTTAACCTTTGTTACTGTACAGCCGTCGAAGCATACGTTGAATTCTGTCAAATCTTTGCTTACATCAAACGTAAATGTTCTTGGTCCTGTTTCCGTTACCGGAATGAAAGATCCTCCGATTTTAGCGTTGTCGCTGTACAATTCAGCTTGCATATAGCTTCCGTCTGCCGGAATTGAGGAATAGTTTGCCGTTACCTCAACCGTAGGACTTCTGTAGCCTTCCAGAGAGAAGTTGAAAACATAGATGTTTTCTGCTCCTGCGTATGTCCAGACATCTGAATCGCTGCTTGTCATAGTTGATTCAGTACCCTTTGTCCAATTGCCTGTGATAACAATATCATCAGGTACTTTGTCATAAATTTTTATCTCTGTTACCGTACAAGCGTCAAAGCAAGCCGCAATCTGATGCGCTTCTCCGCTGATACTGTAGGAATAGGTCACAGTTGAGCCAGCCTCAGCTTCCTTATACCCATACGCTCAACAGGAGTAAAGGTTTCATTTTCCTGCTGATAGTTTTCCGCATAGTATAAAGTCGCTTCCTTAAACGGGTCTGTTCCCAGATCGCTGTCATATGTGACCGTTACGTCGATCGTCGGATTGGTAAAGCCGTAAGCGGAGAATCCGTTCAGATAGATGTTGTACTCATTAGCGTCAACTTCCATTTCCGAATCTCCTGTGACTGTCATATCCGAAGCCGTTCCTTTGTGCCACGAGCCTGTGATAGTTGTTTCCTGACCTTGCTTGTCGTTGAGTATTACCGAGTTTGTTCCGTTATCGATAATGAGATTGAAGCCGTAAAAGTTCTTTCCGGTAGTCAGTGAGCTTTCAATGTCGCTCAGTTCAACCGTATCAGTGTACTCCACATTTAAAGCCGGATTAACTTGTCAGATAGACGTTTTGTTCGAGAAGTATCTCTTTGTAATTGAAATACAGCTTGTTGTATAGACGTATAAATGCTTCATGAATTTTGGTTTCAACGATTCGTCCATTGGTACAATAGCTTGCCTTTTTATTATGAGTCTGGCAAGTCCAATATACAAAGCGTTTATTACTAACATATTTATATGTTGCACCGCACTTACCACAGAAAATTCTTTTAGATAAAATATGATTGTTATCGGTATACTCTCTGTACCTTTTATTCAACAACTCTTGTACTGAATAAAAGATGTTTTTATCAATAATTGGTGTATTTACAGACTGAACATAATACATGGGCTTTTCTCCATGATTACGTTTTTGCATTGTTGGAAGCGTTTCAGTTCTGTAGTTTTTTTGATAAAGCGCATCACCGATATATCTTTCATTGGAAAGGATATACTTTACACTTGTTGAATGCCATAGTTTAGCTGTTTGACTTCTTGGAACAGCCATACTATTAAGCATATCAGCAATTGCTTGTAAACCATAACCATCATTATACCAATTAAAAATTTGTTTTACATATTTAGCCTGTGCCTCATTTACGATCAGTGTATCATTTTGAACCGTATATCCAAATGGGGGACATGAGTTTTTATATGTTCCGTTCTGCATCCTTTTTTGGATACTCCACTTTATATTTTTTGATATCGTAGTCGATTCCTCTTGCGCAAGACATCCCATAATGGTTATCATCATTTCATCGGTCATCTTTGCAGTATCGATATTTTCTTTTTCAAAAAATATCGTTATTCCAAGGGATTTCAGCTCTCTTACATTTTTCAGACAGTCTTTTGTATTACGGGCAAATCTGCTGATAGATTTCGTATAAATCCTGTCAATTTTCCCTCTGCGGCAGTCTTTTATCATCCGCTGAAACTCGCCGCGCTTGTCCTCACGGGTGCCTGTGATCCCTTCGTCACCATACCCTCACCAACGGAACGAAGGAGCATTAAACCGCTCCAACAAATTTGTAATAAATCGTAATCGTCTGTTCCTTGTTCTTTTTACCTTGCTGATTTTTATCCTCGCTGATTGTAATTTTATCAATCAATGCAGTTAAAGTTTGTCTGTCAAGTACTGTAATGTTTGCGTACTCTTTTAACAGTGCAATAAATCTTGAAACGTCCGTCCTGTTTTCTTGAATCGTACTAACCTCGTCTTCCAGTGTATGAACTGTTTCTGTCAGTGTTTGCTTTTCATTCTGATAATCTGTGATAAACACCGAAAACAAATCATCCGGTATTTTTCCGCTGAGATTATCTTCATACACTCGTTTAATACGAGCGTCCATTTCTTCCAGACGTTTCTTTGCTTGTTTCAATTCCTTTTTGGCTTTGGCAAGCTGTTTTTCTTCCGCATAACATTTCACAGAAAGAATTTCCTGAATGGCTTTTCCCTCGTCTTCTTCAATCAACTTTACATGCCTTTGTATGTCTTCCAATACTATTTTGTAAAGGTTTTCATATGTAATATGATGAGAAGTACAAGCTTTTGTACCGTCTGTGCGATACTTTCCGCAAGAATAGTATTTCGGATAATTTGTTCTGTCGTGATGGAGCATACTGTAACCGCATTCCGCACAGTAGAACAGTTTGGAAAATATCTGCGGTTTGCCTGTTCTTTTAACAAAACGTAATCTTCCGTCAAGCGACTTTTGTACAGTGTCAAACAATTCTTGACTGACGATTGCTTGATGGGTATTCTCCACAATAATCCAGTCTTCACGCTTATTCGGTACAATTTTCTTTGTACGGTAAGACTGTACACGTTTTCTGCATTGCACATTGTGTCCGGCATATACCGGATTTCTTAAAATCCACCTAACAACAGCGCCGTCCCAAGTATATTTCTTTTGAAATGTACCATTGACCGAATTCTTTTTAGAATTTCGATAGTCCAAAGGTGTTAAAACTCCATCTTCTTCCAGAATTTTAGCAATTTTCTTTGTTGAAACTCCGGAAGAACTTAATTCAAACATTCTTCTGATATGCGGTGCGATTTCCTCATTGATTATCAAAATATGCTTATCTTCTGGACTTTTCAAAAATCCATATGGCGCATAGGGCGCAAGAAATTCGCCTTTTCTTGCCTTTGCATGCAGAGAAGAACGTATTTTTACCGAAATATCCTTTGCGTACATATCGTTTAGGATATTTTTGAACGGCGCAATGTCGTTGTTGGAATAAAGGGTATCAATCCCGTCATTCAAGGCAATGAAGCGTACATTCTTTTCTGGGAAATAGATTTCTGTGTACTGTCCGCACATGATGTAATTTCTGCCCAATCTGGACAAATCTTTGACAATGACAAGATTGATTCTGCCTTGTTCAATATCGTGTATCATTCTTTGAAAATTGGGACGTTCAAAATTCACACCGCTGTAACCATCGTCAACATAAATATCAGTCAGTTTCCAGCCTTGTTTTTTCACGTATTCTGTCAGCATTGTTTTTTGACTTGCAATGCTCATGCTTTCCAAGTTAGTTCCATCGTCAACCGATAAACGGCAGTAAATAGCGACAGAATAAAATTGTTGTATTCCCATTTCTGACCTCCTTTGAATACAACAAAAACCAACCGGACAAATATCATTTTCTGTACTGATTATAGCACAAAAAAGCAGTAAATTCCAGTTGATTTTGTTACTTTTTCAAAATATGAATTCATATAGAATCATCATATAGGATTCGTTTAACTGCCAAATCGTATAGGATTTTACTCGAAGTATTTGTTCCTATGAATTTACTGATTATATGATATGTATTATTATCAATTGTCACGGTATATATATTTTCTTCTTTGTAATTTTCTTTTTCTGTCAGTGATGTATCCTTTTCCATAGACAAAACCTCCCATATCATTTTTATGTGAGAAAAAAATTGTCTATGCATGTCCGATTTTGAAAAATTACCTGTTCCACCAACCCATGACAAAAGTGTTCTAACCACATAAGACAGCGCATA
>OHPW01001880.1_pt1 | contig 10287 bp, 10 predicted proteins | sample 1577771 | NCBI WGS metagenome assembly OHPW01 (sample SAMEA3879608, study PRJEB24766) | human gut metagenome | biome: human-associated habitat; feature: feces | place: USA | collected 1985/1987
TTATGGACATGCCGGAATGGTTACAACAAAGATTGAGCAGTTAGTGAAAGAGGAAGGCAAAAAGTATGATGTCTGCGTGGCAATCGGTCCGATGATCATGATGAAATTTGTCTGTCTTTTAACAAAAAAATTGGAGATTCCAACTATTGTAAGTATGAATCCAATCATGGTAGATGGAACCGGTATGTGCGGGGCATGCAGACTTCAGGTTGGAGATGAGATCAAATTTGCATGCGTAGATGGACCGGAATTTGATGGACACTTAGTTGATTTTGATCAGGCAATGAAAAGACAACAGATGTATAAAACAGAAGAAGGCCGTCAGCTTTTGAAAGAAGCTGAAGGGGATACCCATCATGGCGGCTGTGGACATTGCGGAGGTGAAGAATAATGGCTGTAAATATGAATCGTATTCCTGTCAAAGAACAGGAACCGCTGGTGCGGGCAAAGAATTTTGAAGAAGTATGTCTCGGATATTCCGAAGAAGAAGCAGTAGCGGAGGCAGGACGTTGTCTTCACTGCGCCAAACCGATGTGCGTTCAGGGATGTCCGGTATCCATAAATATTCCGGAATTTATTCAGGAAGTAAAAAACAGAGATTTTAAAAAGGCATATGAGATTATCAGTGAATCCTCATCCCTTCCGGCAGTCTGCGGCCGGGTATGTCCTCAGGAAAGCCAGTGCGAAGGAAAATGTATCCGCGGAATCAAAGGCGAGGCTGTTTCCATCGGTAAGCTGGAGCGTTTTGTGGCTGACTGGGCAAGAGAGAATGGCATCAAGCCCACTCCCGCAGCACAGAAGAACGGTAAGAAGGTAGCTGTGATCGGTTCCGGCCCTGCTGGTCTTACCTGTGCCGGAGATCTGGCAAAGCTGGGATATGATGTGACCATTTTCGAAGCACTGCATGAGGCAGGCGGTGTACTGGTATACGGTATTCCCGAGTTCCGTCTTCCCAAGACCGGTGTTGTGGCAAAAGAAATCGAGAATGTAAAATCTCTCGGTGTTCATATTGAGACTAATGTGGTGGTAGGTAAATCCGTGACCATCGACCAGCTGATGGATGAGGAAGGTTTTCAGGCTGTATTCATCGGTTCCGGTGCCGGACTGCCGAAGTTCATGGGTATCCCCGGTGAGAATGCCAACGGTGTCTTCTCTGCCAACGAGTACCTGACCAGAAGCAACCTGATGAAGGCTTTTGATCCCGACTCCAGAACTCCTATCATGCATGGTAAGAAGGTAGCCGTTGTCGGCGGCGGTAACGTGGCGATGGATGCAGCAAGAACCGCACTTCGTCTGGGTGCGGAGGTACACATTGTATACCGTAGAAGCGAAGAGGAGCTGCCTGCCAGAGTGGAAGAAGTACATCATGCAAAAGAGGAAGGCATCATCTTTGATCTGCTGACCAATCCTACTGAGATTCTTTCCGATGATAAGGGATGGGTGACCGGTATGAAGTGCATCCGCATGGAACTGGGTGAGCCCGATGAGAGCGGCAGACGCCGTCCGGTAGAGGTTCCGGGATCTGAATTCGTGATGGAACTGGATACCGTGATCATGTCTCTGGGTACTTCCCCGAATCCTCTGATCTCTTCTACAACCAAGGGACTGGATACCAACAAGTGGAAGTGCATCATTGCGGACGAGAACAATGGTAAGACCACAAAGGAAGGTGTCTATGCCGGCGGAGATGCGGTAACCGGAGCAGCGACCGTTATTCTGGCCATGGGCGCAGGAAAAGCTGCTGCCAAAGGCATTGACGAATATCTGAGTACAAAATAAACACCCCGGATCCTGTCCACAGACAGGATGGAATGGAGGATTACATGGTAAGACATATTGTTATGTGGAGTCTGGAAGGCAATCTGACAAAACAGGAAAAGAAAGAGACCGCCGGGAAGATCAAGGAGTTACTGGAGCCCATCAAAGAGAAGGTTCCCGGTGCCGTAAAGGTGGAAGTGATCATCAATGAACTGGACAGCAGCAACCGGGATGTGGCTCTGATCTCTGAGTTTACAGATACTGAGGCGCTGGCTGCCTATCAGGTGCATCCGGATCATCTGGCAGCAAAGGAATATATTGGATCCGTGGCAGGCAACAGAGCCTGCCTGGATTACGAGTATTAAGGATGGTGTTGGTATATGGCATGGTGTCCGAAATGTAAAAACGAATATCGGGAAGGAATCACCGTATGTCCCGATTGCGGAGAAACGCTGGTAAGCGAGGAAGAATTGACGGACTGGACTTCCGTGCTGTTCGGTGAACAGGACGAAATGGAGAAACTGAAAGACTTCCTTACATACAATGGGATCCGCAAGAGCAAACTTTCCTTCGATGAGGCGGAGCAGGTCTATGAACTGTTTGTAGATGCAAAAGAGGAAAAACAGGCGAAGACGATTGCCCGGGTATTTCTGGAACAGCAGGAAAAAGAGCGGACGGAAAATGCTGCTGAGGAAGAGGCTGCGGTAGATGAATTCCTGATGCCGGAGACAGAAGAAGCATCGGAGGAAGTCAATCCCGGAGAACTGCTGAAAACAGCTTCCGCCCAGGGTGGACTTACTTATATGAACAGTGGAGCCAAAGCAGAGGAGAATCGTTCCTCTGCCTGGGTACTGCTGGTGGTGGGAATCCTCGGAATGCTTGTCATGATCCTGGGAATTACCGGCGTACTTCCTTTGAACATCGGCAACCCCTATATGTTCTACGGAGTGATGAGTGCTGTTTTCATTCTGTTCATTGTCATGGGCGTGGTATCCATGCGGAATGCAAAGCTTTTTGAGAAAAAGGCAGAGTCCGAGAACTCTCTGGTGGATACTCTTCTGAAGTGGAGTGAAGAAAATCTGACGGCGGAAAAAATTGACGCTCAGATTGAAAATGCTGCAGATACACCGGAAGAGGCTCTTTATTACAAGAGATTCGAAGTAATCCGCAGCCAGATGAATCATCAGTTTATGAATCTGGATCAGCAGATGCTGGAGAACCTTATTGACACAAAGATCTATGAACAGATCTTCCCGGATACAAACGGAGCAGAAGAATGATCAAAATATCCATCGTATGTGTAGGGAAGATCAAGGAGAAATTTTTCCGGGACGCCATAGAAGAATACAGCAAACGTCTGGGGCGTTATACGAAGTTAAATATCATCGAAGTGACGGATGAAATGACACCGGATGGAGCCAGTGCGGCTCTGGAAGATCAGATCCGTGAAAAAGAAGGGGCGAGGATCCTGGCGAAACTGCCACAGGATGCCCTGATCGTTACGCTGGAGATTGCCGGTAAAAACTTTTCTTCCGAAGAATTTGCGGCATGGATTGAAGATTGCACTGTCAGAGGAAAAAGCCATATCTGCTTTGTCATTGGCGGATCGCTTGGTTTGCATCCAAGTGTCTGTAAAAGAGCGGATCTGGCCTTAAGCTTTTCCAAAATGACATTTCCTCATCAGTTGATGCGAGTGATCCTGTGCGAACAGATCTATCGTGCATTCCGGATCATTCAGCACGAACCTTACCATAAATAAAGAGTAAAAGTAGAAGTATATGACAAAAAAACAACGAGCATTAGAAATCATAGAACGTCTGAAAAAAGAATACCCGGATGCCGGATGCACTCTGGATTACGATCAGGCATGGAAACTGCTTGTCAGTGTCCGCCTGGCAGCTCAGTGTACCGATGCCCGGGTAAATATCGTAGTGGAAAAGCTGTATGAGAAGTTCCCGGATGTGGATGCCCTGGCAGAGGCTCCGGTGGAAGAGATCGAGGCCATTGTAAAGCCCTGTGGCCTGGGTCACAGCAAAGCCAGAGATATCAGTGCCTGCATGAAGATTCTGCGGGATAAATATGACGGAAAGGTTCCAGACGATTTTGACGAATTATTGTCTCTGCCTGGAGTGGGCAGAAAAAGTGCGAATCTGGTCATGGGGGATGTCTTTGGCAGACCTGCCATTGTGACAGACACCCACTGTATCCGCCTGGTGAACCGTATGGGACTTGTGGACGGGATCAGGGAACCGGCAAAGGTGGAGAAGGAGCTGTGGAAGATCATTCCGCCCGAAGAAGGCAGCGATTTCTGCCACAGACTGGTATATCACGGCAGAGAAGTGTGTACCGCCAGAACCCATCCTTACTGCGAAAAATGCTGTATCAGTGACATCTGTAAAAAAGTCGGCATATAAAAGGCGGACAGGGAAATCTACTGCCGCAGACAGGAGCAAAGCCTATGAGGATGTATGACATTATCATGAAAAAAAGAAACGGCGGAGAGCTTTCGAAAGAAGAGATCCACTTTTTTATCGAGGGCTATACCCGTGGAGAGATTCCTGATTATCAGGTATCCGCGCTGATGATGGCGATCTACTTTCAGAAGATGACCGAGAAGGAGACTTATGAACTGACCATGGCCATGGCACACAGTGGTGAGATGCTGGATCTGTCCGGAATCCATGGCTGCAAGGTAGACAAACACAGTACCGGAGGTGTGGGGGATAAGACTTCTCTGGCATTGACACCCATGGTGGCTGCCTGTGGGATCCCGGTGGCCAAGATGAGCGGCAGAGGCCTGGGCCATACCGGAGGGACCATTGACAAGCTGGAAAGCTTTCCCGGATTTTCCACATCACTGACCACGGAGCAGTTTATTGAAAATGTGAATCGGATCGGCATTGCCATTATGGGACAGACCGCAGATCTGGCACCGGCGGATAAAAAGCTGTACGCCCTGCGGGATGTGACAGCTACCGTAGATAATATGTCCCTGATTGCCAGTTCCATCATGAGCAAGAAACTGGCAGCCGGTGCAGATGCCATTGTACTGGATGTCAAGACCGGAAGCGGTGCCTTTATGAAGAGCAGGGAGGATGCTTTTGCTCTGGCGGAGGAAATGGTGAAGATCGGTAAGAATGCCGGACGTAAGACTATTGCCGTAATCTCGGATATGGATCAGCCGCTGGGCCGGGCCGTGGGTAATGCCCTGGAAGTGAAGGAAGCCATTGCAACCCTGCGGGGAGAGGGCCCGGAAGATTTCAAAGAACTTTGTATGGTACTGGGAAGTCGGATGTTACTTGCCGGTAGTAAGGCGGAGAGTGTCGAAGAGGCCAGAAATATGCTTACAAATGTCATCAGAGATGGCAGTGCTTTACGGAAGCTGGAGCAGTTTGTGGAGGCCCAGGGCGGTGACCCTGCGGCGGTAACGGATCCGGATCTTCTGCCGAAGGCATCCATGGTGGTTCCTGTCTGTGCGGACAGAGACGGCTTTGTAGAAAAAATTGCCTGTGAGGATATCGGAATTTGTTCTCTGCTCTTAGGCGGCGGAAGAGAGACCAAGGAAAGTGAGATCGACCTGTCTGTTGGCATCCTCTTAGAGAAGAAAAAAGGGGATGCGGTGAAAAAGGGAGAGGTACTGGGATACCTTCATGCCAATGATGAGAAACGCCTGGAAGCGGCGAAGGAAAAGTTCCGGAGTGCTTATTTCATCACCGGCCATCAGCCGGAGGCAGAACCTCTGATCAAAGGGATTTTACAGTAACATATTCCGGCATCCGCTTTCATATAGTTTTATATGAAAATGAAGAGAATGCCATCGAAAAAAGAAAAATGGATCGATTCCCTGCAGTTACCCAAGGATGTCTGTATGGGAGCACTGCGGGTGACGCTGACGGGAAACTCCGAAGCCTGGATTGAAAATTACAGAGGAATCCTGGAATATACCGGAGAGCGGATCCTTTTGCAGGCCAAGACCTGTCAGGTGTGCCTGGAGGGAACCAGGCTTTCCATCGACTATTATACCAATGAAGATATGAAGATCAGCGGAAATATCAGTGCACTGCGATATTTGCGTGAATAATCATTTGGATGAGAGGTTAACAGGATGACGGAGTGGGTCAAACGTCTGCAGGGTTATGTGAAGATCCGGGTATGGGGCTTTGCACCGCAGCGATTTATCAATCTGTGCAGTAATAAGGGAATATTGCTGTGGAATATAGAAAAACAGGAAGATGTTTATACCATGTGCATCGGCCTGCGGTCTTTTTACGAACTGCGGCCCATCGCCAGAAAGACAAAAGTAAGGGTAGTCATATCGGAAAGATATGGACTACCCTTTTTTGTGCCGGGAATGCTGCGCAGAAAAGCGTTTCTGGCAGGTTTATTTCTGGCGGTGGCTTTCTGGCTGATTTCGTCTTTATTTGTGTGGGATATTCAGGTGACTGGCAATTATCAGGTGACGGATGACGTGTTCTATTCCTTCCTGGAGCAGGAGGGCATTCACACCGGAATGCGAAGGAGTGAACTGAATATAGGTGAGCTGGAAAAACAGATAAGACGGAAGTTTTCGCAGGTTACCTGGACCTCCGGCCGTCTGGACGGGACCAGACTGGTGATCGAAGTAAAGGAAAACGATATGTCGGTTCCTGAAGTCGTGCAGGATGCGGCAGGGGCAGGAAAAGATCTGGTGGCAGAATGCAACGGGGTGATCACGGATATGATCGTGCGTTGTGGTGTCCCGAAAGTATCCATAGGCAGTGAAGTGGCAAAAGGAGATATTCTGGTGGAAGGCAGGATCCCCATTTATGCCGAGGATGGAACCGTCAGGGAATATCGGCCGGTGACCCCGGATGCGGATATAGTGCTGGAGCATACCGGAACCTTTCAGGCATATCTTCCGGCAGATTATACCCGGAAAAAATACACCGGAAGACAAAAGACATTTTATTTTATCCATTTCGGTGACCGGGAGTGGAAACCGGAGAAAAAAATGGATTTTTTGCAATATGACAGCGTGCTGGAAGCATGTCCCGTAAAAGCGTTGGAGTATCTGCAGATCCCCTGCATGGTAGGCAGGATCACGTACAGAGAGTATCAGAAAACAGAATATTATTATACAGTGTCGGAAGCAGAAACGGTTTTACAGAAAAAAATCATGGATTTTCTTGAAACTTTAGATGAAAAAGGGGTACAAATAATCTCGAAAGATGTTAAAATAGAAACAAAGCGCGCCGGCTGGACCGCACACGGGGAACTTTTGCTGCGGGAAGCGGCGGTCAGTCTGGTAGATTCCCGGGCGGAGGATACCGGAGCAGAAGATTTGGACAGAAATGAGGATTAAGACATAAATGAGTGTGACAGCAATCCGTCTGGAAATGGATACAGAACAGATGCAGAAGATCTTCGGTATGCAGGATGCGTACATCAAGAAGCTGGAACAGGATTTTCAGGTAACTATTGTGGACCGCAACGGAAGTGTAATGATCACCGGGGAAGAAGAAAATGCTTCGAAGGCTTCCCGGGTATTACGACAGCTGACCGCATTGTCGGATCACGGCAATGAGATCGAAGAACAGAGCGTGGATTATGCCATTGAAATGGGAAAAGAAGACCAGGAGGAAAAACTGATGGAGATGGATGCGGACTGCATCTGCCATACCATCAGCGGAAAGCCGATCAAGCCCAAGACCCTGGGGCAGAAGGCTTATGTGGATGCCATCCGGAAAAACATGATCGTATTCGGACTGGGACCGGCCGGTACCGGTAAGACGTATCTGGCCATGGCCATGGCGATCACCGCTTTTAAGAACAACGAGGTGAGCCGTATCATCCTGACCAGACCGGCCATTGAAGCCGGAGAAAAGCTGGGCTTTTTGCCCGGTGATCTGCAGAGTAAGGTAGACCCGTATCTGCGTCCCCTGTACGATGCCCTGTATCAGATCATGGGAGCGGAAAGTTTTGCCAAAAATATGGAAAAGGGTCTGATCGAAGTGGCACCGCTTGCCTATATGCGAGGCCGGACACTGGACAATGCCTATATTATTCTGGATGAAGCACAGAATACCACACCGGCACAGATGAAAATGTTCCTGACCCGTATCGGTTTCGGCTCCAAAGTGATCGTAACGGGTGACTCCTCCCAGAAGGATCTTCCCGTGGGAGCAAAATCCGGTCTGGATGTAGCAGCCAGAGTTCTGAAAAATATCGATGATATTGCCTTCTGTACCTTGACCAGCAAAGACGTGGTAAGACATCCGCTGGTACAGAAGATCGTAAAAGCTTACGATGACTATGAAGCCCGGACGATCAAAAGCAAAAGAAGTCCGAGATTAAACAAACGTCCGGATAAAGGAAACAGATAAATATGAAGAACAAAGAGAAAAACGGATTTTCGCGGCTTTTGCTGCCGGAGATCCTTACGGTACTGATCGGAGGTGCCGCAGTCTACGGACTGGGACTTTTGGGAAAACAGTTGTCTGTGGAAAATGCCCTGCGGGATGCCGTGATGGCAGCACTGGGACTTGCAGTGTCAGGATTTTTCCTGCGCAGGGAGGTAGTGGATTCCCGCCTGGATTATGATAACGGAGAGCACCTGATGAGATTCTGGACCGCTGTCTGGTGCAGCCTTTTGTTTTCGCTGGCCTGTGCATTCCTTCCGGCGGGAGGATGGCCGTTTCTGGCGGTCTTTGTGGTATTGTCCCTGTTCAGCAATCTATCAGTGGGAATTGTGTTTTCCGGGGTGTTTCTGATGATTGCCACGCTGTGGGGACAGTCGGTGGGCATTTTTTTCCTGTATTTTATCAGCGGTGTTTTTGCAGCCTGTCTTTTCCAGCATTTAGAGCAGGAATTTGCCATCGGGATCCCCCTGTTCTTATCTCTGTTCTGCCTTTTGCTGTGCGAGACCGCAAATGTGGTACTGCTTGCCAATGAACATTTAAGTCTGGAACAGTTTCTGGTTCCGGCAGCAAATCTGATCGTGTCGGGAATACTGCTTCTGGGTATTTTGAAAATTTTTTCGGGCACAGTGGTGTTCAGGGATCGTGTAAAATATCTGGAACTGAATGACACCGAGAATCAGGTACTGGTAAAGTACCGCGAGGAAGACCGATCCGAATATTTCCTGTGTGTACATACAGCCTATTTCTGTGAGCGGATCGCAAATAAGCTGGAACTGGACAGGGATGCCCTGAAATGTGCCGGATTATATCACAGAAAAGGCTGGGATCTTATGCAGGAGACGCCGGATATGGAATTCCCGGCAGGCGCATCAGAGATCCTGGAAGAATATAAAGGAACCCGGAAATACAAAAAAGCGGAGACCGCAGTGCTGTATTGTTCGGATGCGGTAGTCAGTGCGATCCTTTTGCTGTTGCAGAAGGAACCGGAGAAGAAGCCGGATTATGAGCAGGTGATTGACAGGATTTTTGAGAGAATCCGGGAAAAAGGTATTTTCAGCGAATGTGACCTGTCCTTAAGGGACTGGAACCAGATGCAGAGGATATTCAAGGAGGAGAAATTATACTATGACTTTTTACGTTGAAAATGAAACCGATGAGACATTTTCAAATGGGGAAAACAGTTTCCCCATAGAGGAGACCGTGGAGCAGGTAGCCACGGCGGTTCTGGATATGGAGGGATGTCCCTATGAGATCCAGTTAAATGTACTGTTGACAGACAATGACGGTATTCATGCTTACAATAAGGAATACCGGAAGATTGACCGGGAGACTGATGTATTGTCCTTCCCCAATCTGGATTTCGATGAGCCTGGGGATTTTGAGATCTCTGAGGACAGAGAGGCAGATTATTTTGATCCGGATACAGGAGAACTGATCCTCGGGGATATCATTATTTCTGTGGACCGGGTCAAAGAGCAGGCGGAAAGCTATGGACACAGCCAGAAGAGAGAGTTCGCATTTCTGGTCGCTCACAGTATGCTTCATCTGTGTGGCTATGACCATATGGAAGAAGATGAGGCAAAGGTAATGGAGGCAAAGCAGGAGCAGGTCCTCGCATCCCTTGGAATTACAAGAGATTAAAAAGGGCGTGTCATACACGTAAAGGTAGCTTACATGAATCAGGTGGAAGTAAAAAGAAGACAAATACAGAGTTTTTCCTATGTCCTTGCCTGTATCAATATCTGGGTGTTCGGGAAAAGCATCGGAGATAACGGCCTGGGATATCTGGCAGCGGCTGTTCTGGTATTTGCCCTGTTCTGGGTGCTTACCGGGAAAAATCTGCCGGACAGAATGGGCAGAATGCTTCGGGGCAGAAATGCCAGGGGGCAGTATCGGAATGTCTCCAGAATGCGTAAGAACATGATGCTGTTCCAGATCGCAGAGGGACTTCTTGGGACTGTTTTGTGCATGAGTCTGGGCTGGATCCTTTTGGAAAAAGTCTTTCTGGTGCCTTACGGAAGCATGATCCTGTGGATCTTAAGCCCGGCACTTTTTCTTCGTTGTATCCAGTCGGTATTTTTAGGATATTTTCAGAGTGAAGGTTCAGAAATGCCATCTTCGGTATCTTCGG
>OHPW01001897.1_pt1 | contig 10175 bp, 10 predicted proteins | sample 1577771 | NCBI WGS metagenome assembly OHPW01 (sample SAMEA3879608, study PRJEB24766) | human gut metagenome | biome: human-associated habitat; feature: feces | place: USA | collected 1985/1987
ATTTACTATAATATTGCAGAATCTCTTCCATCCACTTTGGATTGTAACATTGCCAATGATGAGCTGGAGAAAACTTTCGCAGTAGGCAATATCCATATGATTATGATGGATAAGAATATGGACTCCAAGCAGAAACAGCAGATGTTAAATGATATTGATAAGGTTGAGGGTGTGAAGTGGAGTCTGGGTATGAATTCCCTGATCGGACCTACCGTTCCGGAGTCTATGATCCCGGATGATCTGAAGAAGATTTTCAAAGGAGATCAATATGAGCTTGCATTTGTATGCTCTGAATATGGTTCTGCTACAGATGAGGTAAATGCCCAGCTTGCAGAAATTGATAAAATAGTAAAGAAATACGATAATACTGCAATGGTAATCGGTGAGGCACCGCTTATGAAAGATCTTCAGGATACCACAGATGCCGATCTGGTTCGTGTAAATGTAATCTCCATCGGTGCCATTTTCCTGATCATTATGATTATCTTTAAATCAATTTCCCTTCCGATCATTCTGGTTGCGGTTATTGAGTTTGCGATTTTTGTCAATATGGCCATTCCGTACTATCAGGGAATCAGCCTTCCGTTTGTGGCAAGTATCGTGATCGGTGCCATTCAGTTAGGTGCAACGGTTGACTATGCGATACTTATGACCACAAAGTACAGAAAGAACAGATACACCGGAATGGACAAAAAGCCGGCAATCACAAAGGCACTTGCAGATTCGACAAACTCAGTTATAGTCAGTGCACTCTGTTTCTTCGCCGCAACCTTTGGTGTAGGACTTTATTCAAACATTGATATGATCAGTTCTATCTGTATACTGCTTGCACGAGGCGCAATCATCAGTATGTTTGTAGTAGTATTTATACTTCCGTCAATGTTTATGATTTTTGACAAAGTAATATGTGCCACAAGCGCAGGCTTTAAAAACAAGAACCTGACAGCTTAGTAATCTGATTAATCATAAATGAGGGATAAAATACTTTTTGACCCTCATAACATAAAAATATGACCTCAAAAACAAAATCAGGAGGAATAAGACATGAAATTACCAGAATTGAAAGAAAAGTTAAAAAGTAAATATATTGTCCGTGTTGTAGCCGGAGTCCTCACAATAGCACTTGTAGGTACAGGAATCGGAGCAACAGCGGTTTTTGCAGAGAAGAACAGCACCGCAGTCACAGCCGAGGCAGATAGCACAACAGGAAGCAGCAAGGATGCTGATGACATAGCAGATAAGCTCATGGACAGCGTATCATTAAAGGATAACGATGCAGACAAGGACGAGAGCGTATACCTCATCTCAGATGCAAACGGCAACGTAAACAAAACAATCGTAGTAGATCACCTTAAAAATAAAGACAAAAAGGATACCTTGGAGGATGCTTCAAACCTTTCAGATATCGAGAACGTAAAGGGCAAGGAAAAATTCACACAAAGCGGTGATAAGCTCACCTGGCAGGCCGGTGGCAAGGATATTTACTACCAGGGCACAGCAACAGAGGAACCGCCTGTAACACAGAAGGTTACATACTACCTCGATGGAAAAGAAATCTCACCTGAGGACCTTGCAGGAAAATCAGGAAAGGTCAAAATCCGTTTTGACTACACAAATACCACATCATATACAGAGACAGTAAACGGCGAGAAGCAGACAGTTTCCGTACCATTTGCAGCAATAACAGGACTTGTACTTGGTGATGGCTTCGAGAATATCGAAGTGACAAACGGCAAGGCTGAGGTAAGCGACTCATCAAGCGTAGTGCTCGGCTATGCACTTCCGGGCTTAAAGGACAGCCTCGGAATCAAGGACAAAGACCTCGATGGCGATGTAAATATCCCTGAATACATGGAAATGACAGCAGATGTGGAGAATTTCTCAATGCCTGCAGCCATGACCTTCGTGGTAAACGCATCTGATTATGTAAGCACAGACGGAATTGACACATCAGACATCGATGACATGATAAATGACTTAAAGGATGCCTCAACACAGCTTCAGGATGGTTCAAAGACACTGGCAGAGGGTACGGACACACTTTCTGACGGACTTTCAACACTGCAGAGCAAGCTCGGCACATTCGCATCAGGAGTTGGCACACTGAAGAGTGGACTTAAGACATATACTGATGGTGTTAGTACATTAAGTGGTGGATTGAATAAACTGAATTCAAATGTGCCTACTTTATCTAATGGCATAACAACATTAAACTCTAGTGCAAAATCACTGAATGATGGAGTGGCTTTGCTTAATGCAACTGTTTCAGCAAAATTTACTGATTCAGAAAAGAAGACTCTTTTAGATCAGGTACACAGCACATTGGAGTCTCAAAAATCTGAAATAGAAAAACAGGCACAGACAACAGTTGCGTCACAGAAAACAGCCATTCAAAAGCAGGCACAGAGTGCTGTTGACTTACAAAAAACAGATATACAGAAACAGGCACAGAGTACAGTAGCTGATCAGAAAGAAGATATTGAGAAAAAGGCTCAGGCCGCAGTAGACGATCAGAAGGAGCAGATTAAGTCAGTAGCAGCTGAGACAGTAAAACAACAGGAAACTGAAATAAAGAATCAGGCAGCAAGTGCTGTTGAACAGGAATTTACATCCGGAAAAACTGACTATATAACAAATGAAGCAAAGAAACAATTAAAAAGTATTAAGCCGGTAATTGAGAGTGGTGTGAAAGCACAGTTTGTACAGAAGATGGCTGAAAAAAATCCTGCAATCACAGATTATGATTCAGCAAAGACTTTTTTTGACCAGAATGTTGGAATGAAAGACGGAGCGGCTGAAGCATGTGTCAATGAACAGATTGATACAATAATAAATAACTTAGCTGGAAGTGTAGCATCAACAGCCAAGGATGCTTCTAAGATTGCAGCGGGAGAAGCAGCATATACAGCAGCAAGTCAGACAGCAGGAGAAGCAGCTTATACAGGAGCAAGCTTAGCAGCAGGAACAGCAGCATATACAGCAGCAAGACAGACGGCAGGAGAAGCAGCCTATGCGGGAGCAAGTTTAGCAGCAACAACAGCAGCCTATACAGGAGCAAGTCAGGCAGCAACAACAGCAGCCTATACAGGAGCAGTTTCAGGAGCTGAGCAGGCTACTATAACGTCTGCAGAGCAGACAAAAGCGACTGTAGCAGCCTCTATTAATCAAAAGCAGGCAAATGGATACAGTCTTGTAACAGGAATGAAGGCACTTGCAGATGGAACACAGACATTGTATAACTCAGTACCAACTCTCACAAGCGGTATCAAGCAGCTTGTAGACGGTTCAAACACACTTGTAGCAAACAATGCACAGCTCAACAGCGGAGCATCACAGCTTGCAGATGGAACAAATCAGATAGTCTCAGGTGTAGACCAGCTCACAACAGGCTCTAAGACACTTTCAGAGGGTGCACACACACTTGCAGATGGTATGGTACAGTTTAATGAGGAAGGAATCAACAAGATTCTCGACGCATACAACGGTGACTTAAAGCCATTCACCGACAAGCTTCAGGCAGTAATTGATGCAGGTGAGGAATATCAGACATACTCAGCAATCGCTGATGGACAGACGGGCAGCGTTAAGTTCATATATAAATTAGCTTCAATAGATGCTAAAGCAGATAGCGACAAATAATTAATTAAAGGATGTTTAAAGATTATGGGAGGCAAAAATGGGCTGGATAGAATATCTGTTAATCGTGGCGGGAAGCTCACTGGAGATTTTCGTTGCGATGGAATGTCAGGGATCCCTGATCCAGAAAGTAAATAAGAAACAGCTTACAGCCATTTGCTTCATAGTTGCAGTTTGCCAGTTGTTAGCAATGTATATCGGGTATTTTCTGTCAAGCTTTCTTAATGGGAAATACTCGGTGAAGGATGAAGCACTTTTAGGAGAGATAATTTCTATCGGAATACTGATAGGACTGGGGATCAGGCTTATAGGAAAGGCTATAAGAAACGAAAGGATTGAGGAGCATTGTCAGGCGCAGCTTGACATGAAAAGAGTGCTAAGAATAGCAGGAATCACCGCATTTTATACGGTTCTTGCAGGAATAGCATTCGGCTTCCTCGGTACCGGACTTTTCACCATTATGATAATGGTGGCGCTGCTCACTGTCATCTGCATAGTGGCAGGCATTTACACAGGATATCATTTCGGTTTTGAGCAGAAGACAAAGGTATATATCGTGGGGGCGATACTCTTTTGGGCGGCTGGAATTGATGTGATAGTAAGGCTTGTAAGTGCAAAATAATGCATAGGGCTCTGTTCGTAGGAACAGGGCTTTTTTGCTGTCCATTGAAGTATGAAATCCTTTGCTTGCAATGTCAAAGTAAATGCTATAGAATATTTTCATATCAAATTAAACGCAAATGAGGAGATTTAAAGTTATGAAACAGAAATTGAGAAACCTTTCGGCACCGGCAAATATAATATTTGCCATTCTTGCAGTTTTTATTTTCATTGCACCCTTGCAGTGGAGCGGAAAAGTTCTGGGACTGATTCCGGGCATGGAAGAGGCGGATGACTATCTGCTGCAGGCTATTGTGGAGACAGTTGTTTTAGTTATTTTTCTTGGCATCACATATATATTCGGGCTGTGGGATATCTTTAAGGAAAATGCAGCAGGATGGACAAGAAGCTTATACACAGGCGGTTTTTTCATAGTGTATTGTCTGTATGTTGTTGTTTCAGGCATTTATTTGTGCTTTTTGAGTGAGAATGGTGATGTGAAGGCATTTTACAACATCATCTTTTTCTTTATCGCGGTCTGCCTTGTAGGACTCGTTGAGGAGCTGGTGTTCAGAGGCGTGGTGTTTAATCTGCTGCTGAGAGCTTTTCCAAAGACGAAAGGTGGAATCACAGGAGCCGTAGTTTTGGGAGGCGTACTGTTTGGATTGATGCATTTTTCCAATATGGGCGCAGGGGTTAAGTTCAGCAGTTGTCTGATACAGGTTATTTCAGCAGGACTCATGGGCGTGCTGTTTTGTATGATATACGCGTCTACACGCAATTTCTGGATGCTTGCCATTTTCCATACTGTTGTAGATATGGGAGGACTTTTATCATCGGGAATATTTGAGGGAGGAGGAGTGGCCGACAGGATTAATGAGTTTTCGGCAATGAACTGTATCGCGTTTATCGTGCTCGGTATTCCTATGCTTGTTATGCTGCGTAAGTCAAGGCGTATCCGTCTTGAGATGCTTTACAACAATGTGACCATCACAGATGACGAGAGGGAGGGCGCTAAGCTGGCAGTGGTTTCACTGGTGCTTGGCATTTGCAGTATTATTTTCTCGTTTTTTGGCTATCTGATGGGGCTTGGAATTGTCGGCATGCTTGCTTCCAAAATGTCAAAAAGGGCAAAGCAGTATAACAATGCAATAGCAACTGCCGGTATGATTACATCGATAATAGGATTTGTACTGTCGGTAATCTGCACGATTGGCATGATGGTGCTGTTTGCAAGTGGCATTTATGACAGACTTGTTAATATGACTATGTAAATTAAAGTAACTGATTCGACAATATGGTAAAAATACCATATAATATTTTGTGAGAACAATGGAGAAGAGTTATGGGATTTTTGAATTGAGAGCTAAGGTAGGAACAGATATTTCGAGAGTATTATATTTTTTCTATTATGAAGGAAGAATAGTATTGACACATGGATTCATTAAAAAAACTCAGAGGACACCGGCTGGTGAAATTGAAAAGGCTAATAAATATAGAAGAGATTATATAGAAAGGCATGGTAAATAATATGAGATATGACGATTATTTACAGGAGCAGCTTAAAAATCCTGACGTAAAAAAAGAGTGGGACGATCTCCAGCCTGAGATGGATGTCATAAGGGCTATGATAGATGCGCGCATTAAAAATAATTTGACTCAAAAAGAGCTTGCGGCACGTACAGGCATTGATCAGGCGGATATTAGTAAGCTTGAGAATGGTACAAGAAATCCATCTTTGAAACTTTTAAAGAGGCTTGCGCATGGAATGGGGATGCAGTTGAAAATTGAATTTGTACCAATGCAGCCGTTAAAAAAATAAAATTGAACGGATGCTGCAATAATACGAAGCAGACCTTTGAATGTCGCATAAAGTCTACATTCAAGGGTCATTTTTTAAGGAGAAACCATGAACATTTTACTGACAGCAATCAATGCAAAATACATACATTCAAACCTCGCAGTTTACTCACTGCGCGCCTGTGCCGGGGAGTACAGGGATGCTGTGGAGCTTGCGGAATACACGATAAACAATCAGAAGGATTACATTCTTGAGGAGCTTTATAAGAGAAAGCCTGACGTACTTTGTTTTTCATGCTATATATGGAATATTGATTATGTGACTGATATTGCACGCGAGTATAAAAAGCTTTGTCCGTCAGTGCCGATATGGGTTGGAGGCCCTGAGGTGTCTTACGAGGTGGAGGCATTTCTGCGGGAAAATCCATACATAGACGGTGTGATGATAGGCGAGGGAGAGGATACCTTTAGAGAGCTGTGCGGTTACTATGCGCATAAAAGAAAGCTGAGTGATATTGCAGGCATTGCCTTCAGAAAAAACAGCACAGGTAATAGTACAAGTGTGAACAACATAGGAGGCAATAAAGCCGGTGAAATAGTATTCACAAGTCCACGCCCAATCAAAAACATGAGTGAAATCCCATTCTGCTATGATACTCTCGATGATTTTTCAAACCGCATCATCTACTACGAGAGCAGCAGGGGATGCCCGTTTTCGTGCAGCTACTGTCTGTCATCGGTGGATAAGACACTGCGTTTTAGGGATACCGAGATTGTCAAAAGAGAGCTTAAGTTTTTTATAGACCAGAAGGTGCCACAGATTAAGTTTGTGGACAGAACCTTCAACTGCAATCATGCTCATGCCATGGAGCTGTGGCGCTTTATAAAGGCGAATGACAATGGTGTGACAAACTTTCACTTTGAGATATCAGCGGATCTGCTGAATCAGGAGGAGCTTGAGCTGATTTCTGATATGAGGCCGGGACTGATACAGCTTGAAATCGGTGTGCAGTCCACCAATGAGGTCACGATTAAGGAGATTCACAGGACTATGAAGCTTGAGAGGCTTAAGGAGGTTGTGAAGCTCATTCAAAGCGGCAACAATATCCATGAGCATCTGGATCTGATTGCAGGGCTGCCATATGAGGACTATGACAGCTTTGGGCGTTCCTTTGATGAGATTTATGAGCTTAAGCCAAACCAGCTCCAGCTTGGATTTTTAAAGGTACTCAAGGGCTCGTATATGTTTGAGCATGCCGCGGAATATGGTATTGTGTACCATGACAAGCCACCGTATGAGGTTATGTCCACAAAATGGCTTTCGTTTGATGATGTGATAAAAATAAAGCGCGTCGAGGAGATGCTTGAGGTTTATTACAACAGCGGACAGTTTGAGATTACGATGAAGCTTATGGAGTGTATCTTTGACAGTGCGTTTGAGTTTTTTCAGGAGCTTGGAGATTTTTATGAGGCAAACGGCTATTTTGGAATGAGCCATTCGCGCATCAGAAGGTGTGAGATACTGCTTGAATTTCTGGCTTTATACCTGCATGGCTGTGACAGCGATGATATGGCTTCTGTGGGATTATCCGGAAATGCCGGAGATAGAGATAATACTGATTTTGATGAAAATGCGCAGATTTACAGCATGATTCAGGAGTCACTCATCTTTGATTTGTACTATCGTGAAAACTGCAAGAGCCGCCCGAGGTGGGCCACAGATATAGGCAAATTCAAGCATATGACACATGCATACTGTAAGAATGGAAAGCTGTCGCATGTGGAGCCGTTCCACTATATTTTTCCGGACAAGCACACGCGCAAGCTGGATGAGCTGCCAAAGTATCATAAGGAGCCGGTGTGGGCGCTTTTCCACTACGACATGAGAGACCCACTTGACCACCAGGCACTGGTGGAGTATATAGAATAACAGTAACGCGATATGGCTATAGCGGTAAAAGCCGGGAAGGTTTACGGACTAAGAAAAATGAGCAACATAGATAATATAAAAAATTACACGGTGATTGATCTTGAAATGACAGGTCTTTCCGCCAAAAATGACAAGATAATAGAGATAGGTGCGGCACGTGTGAGGGGCGGCGAGATAGTGGATACGGTATCCACACTGGTAAATCCGAAGCAGCATATTCCACAGCGTGTGCAGGAATTAACGGGAATTACCGACAGTGATGTGGAAAACGCGGCAGATATGGATGAGGCTGTGGATAACCTGCTTAATTTTATCGGGGATGATATCATACTCGGACAGAATGTGACCTTTGATTACAGCTTTTTAAAGCAGTGGGCGGTAAATCACAAGCGAACCCTCTCGCTAAATGCATATGATACTCTGAAAATGGCCAGAAAATGTCTGCCTGCGGAGCAGTCGAAGAAGCTGGAGGACTTGTGCGAATATTTTGGCATAAAAAGGGAAAATGCCCACAGGGCGCTCGATGATGCGATAGAGACAAAGCAGATATTTGAAAAGCTGCTTGCACTGATGGATGAAAAGGGTGAGCCGGTGGAGCCAAAGCCACTTGTATACAAGGCAAAAAAACAGACACCTGCCACAGCACATCAGGTCAGACAGCTAAAGGAGCTGATGACTGAGTATGGAATAGCAGATGTCATATCGTGGGACAATCTGACCAGAAGTCAGGCCTCAAGGCTGTACGATGAATATCGCAGTAAGTACATTAATAGGTGTGTGTAATTACCGGTCTGTGGCGGTATCAGCCTGTAGGCTCTCAAGCATAGAAACGATTCCATCCCTTGAAAGAGAATTAAGCTGTTTTGCTTTCTCAATAAGCTCTGCAAGCCGGTCGGCTTTTGACATGCTGATGAAGGCGTTGGCTAACAGACTGTATACGTTCTTTGAATCGGCACCCTGCTCCACTGCAAAATCAAGCAGTTCATTGCCTAGCGATTCATAGCCTGCTTCCTTAAGCCTGTTGTAATAGTCAGGCAGCATTGAAACAAATTTCGTGAAGTTATCATCATATTCAGACAGCTTTTTAAAATTGAGAATGCCATATTTAAGCTTTAAATCAGTGTTTGTCATTCCGGTGAGATTGACAAGGGTTTTATCCCTTAAATCATTTATTTTATCATTATTTAATGGAAAAAACTTTTCCGGTATGGTAATATAACACAGGTCAGTGGTATCTCCGCGGAGGGTTGAGTTGGCCTTACGCTCCTTTTCCCAGAACTCCTCGGTGACCTTTGCCTGGGCAGAATCAGCCCTCTTTATGGCAAAAGTAATCACTGCAATAAATAAAATGAATAAAATTAGACAAATTGGAATCATATGTTGGAAAATCCTTTCTCATATATGAAAATAGTATAACTCATTTTTGAACAGAGGTGAATAGTATGTACGATTTTAATAAAAAAAGAAATCAGAAGGTGGTTGCTATAGTGATAATAGTGGTTATAGCAGCGATGCTTGTGACAACATTTGTGTCAAGTCTTGTATAGCTTTTCTTGAAATATGGAAAAAATATGATAATATGATATAAAATGCAGTTCAGTTAAGCGGATGACAGGGGCGCTTTTAACAGCCTCAGGAAAAGGAAGCGGAAATGAAGATTAATAAAAAAGGCAAAGGTACAGACAATTACAGAGGGTGTGTGCATTGGCAGTGTGGATGTAGGCGGTATGACAAAGGAAGAAGCAAAAAAAGCAGTTGATGCCTATGTTGACAGCATAAAGGATACATCCTTTTCATTAAAGGGTGCAAATAGTTCATTTGATGCAACAGCACAGGAAATGTCTGTTTCGGCGGACACTGATGCAGCGGCGGACGAGGCTCTTTCAGTGTGCCATGAGGGTAGCCTGATTGACAGATTTGTGGAGTCAGAGGAGCTCAAAAAGGGCAATGTTGCCGTCAATATGATATAGTTAAAAAATAAAATTAAGAAAATAAAGTTTTTTTAATCAGACAAAAAAATAATTGACAAATGAATTTACTGGGTGTATTATCTTCTGCATAAAGGCAAAGGCGTCTTTAAGAGATAAATTCTCTTAGAGGCGCCTTTTTCTTGTATTCTGGCAAGGATAATAAATTAAAGAAAGAGGTAGCAAAATGGAAAAACAAAAACTGATGTATGAAGGCAAAGCCAAAAAAGTTTATGAAACCA
>OHPW01001909.1_pt1 | contig 10130 bp, 11 predicted proteins | sample 1577771 | NCBI WGS metagenome assembly OHPW01 (sample SAMEA3879608, study PRJEB24766) | human gut metagenome | biome: human-associated habitat; feature: feces | place: USA | collected 1985/1987
CTTAAAATCCTGCGGGACTTATACTCCCGTACCGGTTCGATTCCGGTCTGCGGCACTTCAATGAGGAGCTTCAAATCCTAATGATATAAGGATTTGGAGCTTTTTTCTATCCTCAAAAATTTTATACGAAACGAATCTTTAAATTTTTAAATACAGCATGGAAAAGCCTTAAAATAAGGGCTGCAAAGAATATTTGCGTGGTAAAATCAAGGATGTAAAAAGCTAATTGCTTGTTAATTTAGCAAATACATATAAAAATGTAATTGTAAGGAGGTAGGAATATGCAATTAGGTCAAGCGATTGCACAAATCAGAAAGGAACGAGGGCTGACACAAGAAGCTTTTGCAAAAATGTATAATGTAACAAGGCAAACGGTTTCAAATTGGGAGAACGAAAAGAGCTATCCAGATTTATCTACATTAGTAAAAATTAGTGATGAGTTCAATGTTTCTCTTGACGTTTTATTGAAAGGAGATTTTCGTATGGTAAAAGATATTGATAAGAAGATAAAAAAACAGCCATTCTATATAGGAATTATAATCGGTTTAGTCATTATTGTTGTTGCTTTATTTTCCTTTATTTACGCCAATGACAAAAGTATTAGTGATACTACAAAAGACCTTGCAGATTTTAGGTTAAATTCTGCGGGATCAATAGAGATATATGACTCTCAAAGCAACGAGCTGATAACGAAATATGAAGATAAAAGTAGTATAGATAAGGTCAATGCTATTTTAAATATCAAGAATTGGGAAAAAGTAGAGAATATAGATAAAAACATCAATCCTATATACACCTTAGAATTATATTATGATACTACGAAGCAAGATGCAAACGATGATATAAACGAGATTACCATTTACAGTAATGGAGAATATGTTTCATTTTTTACTACTTCACCAGGAGGAGTTAAACAAAACTATAAAACTAATATTGATATTGCGGAATTAATAGACAAATAATATCTTAGATAAATAAAAGTTTGCATATTTTATCAAAAGGTACATATTAAAATTAACACCAAAGGAGATGTTAGAATGAAAGCTCATGAATATTGGTCTGTCGGAGCATTGATAACGATGCTAGGAACTTTTTATAGCGGATATAAAGGTTCAAAATCAAGCCATAAATATTTTGCGGCAAGTTCTTTGCTTTGTATGATTATGGCTATTTACACAGGTCATAAGATGATATCTAAAAACAAGAAAACAAAGAAAGAACCAATATCATTAGGAAATGAAGAATAATACAATCAACCTTGTGCCCAGTGGGCACGAAGTTGGCATAGTCACTATGGTGTCAGGAGAAATCCTGGCATCTTTTTTTATGTCTTTTTACACTTCAAAAAATAATTTCAAAAAATTTCTAAAATCATGTCCGATTTTGTCGCTCCCAATACAGAGTATATGGAAGGCAAATTGAAAATCCTCTGATTTCCAAAAATCACAAACGTAAAAGAGGTTCAGACAGTTCTTCCGATTGCACCTTGACAATTGAAGGAGCTGATACATCTTGAGGAACATGCTTACCGGAGATAATCCGGCTCGTGCAGGCGAAGACTCCTATGGGAAGAGCGAAGCAATAATGATACCACCGAAAGGTATAGGACCTCTGCTGAAACAGAGACTGTGACTGTATTTTTACAGCCGGGTTATCTGGAATGATAACGATCAGATGTATATGTACAGACAAAGCCCAAATGTGAATACTTAGATTTTCTTATTTATATTACAGGAGAAATCCTGTAGCAAGTGGGGAATGGTTCGAATCCATTCCTCATTTTTTCGTGCAGAAAATGCACAGATTATTATCCTGTTTGAAATACCAGGGAAGGGTGTTGCAGGAAGAAAGGGAGGACAAAAAGAATGAATACGATTGTTTTAATGGGTAGACTTGCCAGAGATCCAGAAACTAAGCTGGCATCTACGCAAAAGGGACAAACCAAAGTATCTAGGTTTCCACTGGTAGTAAAAAGAAATCGCACAAGCAAAGCATTTGTAGTGATGATCACAGCTTATGGAAATAATGCAGAATTTGTGGAGAAATATCTTGAAAAAGGAATTAAGATTGCTCTTTCCGGAGAGTTGGTAATCTCTCAGATCAAAGATGAACAGACTGGAACTGCATCCTATTATATCGAAGTCATTATGGATAATGTGGAGTTTGCAGAAGCCAAAACAAAAAAAGAAGAATCTGACGGATTTCAACCAGCAGAGAAGAGGAAGATTCCATTCGATATACCAGAAGAACTTGAACAAGAAATGCCATTTCGATAGGAGGACAAGATTTATGAGAAAATACTTTTTAGAATTATTTGCAATAGGATTGGTTGATTCAGAAGGAAGAATCAATACAGAACATATGACAAGTGATGCGCTTATGACTGCCATGAAAACAATGGAAGAGCTGACGCAAATGAAAATGGATCGTTTGGTTTTGGAAACAACAATGGAGATGATCTTATGTATGTTTGAGTCATGTGACACAGAGGAATTTACAGAAATATTAGGCAAGCTGCTTGGCGGAAAACAGACTTCTAAAGTGACAGCTCATTTGGAAGCACTGGAGGAATTACTGACAGAAGAGGAATATAGAGGTTTCCTTGCAGAATATCTTGGTTATTTAACCGTGAATGTAGCAGAGTTTATTAGAAGCACAATCATTGAAAATAGTTTGATGTTACTTGCCGGCACAGGAGGAGAGGATGGAGAAGACAGATTATAAAATCACAGAGTTTCACAATTCGGAGTTTGGTTCCATCCGTATGATTGAAGATGGAGGCAGACTTTTATTTTCTGGAATTGATGTAGCATTTGCTTTGGGGTATGCAAAACCAAGAAATGCGATAAATGTTCATTGCAAGGGGGCCCTGAAACGGGGCGTCCTTACATCAGGTGGGGTACAGCCAATGATTTTTATTCCAGAGGGAGATGTATATCGGCTGATTACAAAAAGTCGTTTAAAGTCAGCACAGAATTTTGAGAAGTGGGTATTTGATGAGGTACTTCCGGCTATTAGGAAAACAGGCGGATATTTAGAGACCGATCTTTTAGACAGGGTAAAAGATAACCCGGAACTTCTTTTGGAATTTGCTGAGAGACTTCTGGCAGAAAATAATCGAAATCGAGAATTGCAGAATCGTGTAAATGATATGCAGCCAAAAGCAGATTATTATGATCATTTCATGATTACAGGAGAATGCACCAATATTCGAACGACGGCAAAAGAGATTGAATTTCCAGAAAGAAAATTTGTGAAACTTCTTTTAAATAGAGGATTTCTATATAGAAGTCCATCCGGCACGTTGCTTCCCTATGCGGTGGAGAAGAACAATGATCTGTTTATTGTAAAAGACTATTTTAACAATGGACATCTTGGTTCACAGACATTGGTTACACCAAAAGGAAAAGAATTTTTTAAAGCGTTGTGTGCGGAGGAAGAGTAAAGAATGAAGGAGGTGGTTGCCATGATTACAGATCTGGACAGCAGTTAAATCGCTGAAAGGAGGGAAAATCATGCAGGAAGAGGTAACTCAGAAAACGGTCACGTTCTGCATTCGGACTACCAAAGTAACAGCAGATTTATTGAAAAAGGTTCTTGCTGCTTATCTGCGTCATCAGAAGCAGAAATCGGTAGAGAAGAAAGCGAAGAAGAATCAGCCGAAACAGGGAAAGGTCACGGTAAAAGAGCTGGCAAAACAAAATGCCGGGATGGTCAATATCGAGATCACAAATAAGAATATCAAGTCCTTTGAACGCTATGCCAGAAAATACGGGATCAATTATGCTTTGAAAAAAGATAAGAGTAAAGATCCACCAATGTATCTGGTGTTTTTTAAAGGACGTGATCAGGATGCCCTCAATGCTGCTTTCCGTGAGTTTTCCCAGAAACAGATTCAAAAAGCGAATAAGCCTTCTATTCACAAGCGACTTGCAACTTACAGAGCAATGATGCCAAAGAAATCGAAGGACAAAGTAAAGAACCGGCATCAGGAGCATAGCCGATGAAAAAGCAAATCGGTAAAAATCTGATGCAAAAATGGAAGAATAAGATCAGGGTCAGGCTGTCCGCCCTGGATAAAAAGAAACTGGTTCTTACCAATATTCCATATATCTTAATTGCTTTTTATACAAATCGGGCATCGTTTCTTTACAGAAATAGTCCGGGAAAAGATATTGGGAATAAGCTATTATATGCGATGGAACATGCAGACAGGATTCTTACTGGATTGCAGCCAAGTTTTAACTGGCGTGATATGTTGACAGGAATTGTAGCAGCTGTCATTTTGAAATTACTGGTATGGCAGAAACAGTCAGATGCAAAGAAACTCCGGAAAGGAATCGAGTATGGTTCAGCCAGATGGGGAAACGCTGAGGATATTAAACCTTATATGTCGGAAGATCCCTGGATGAATATTCCATTAACAGCAACAGAAGCATTGACTATGGAAAGCAGACCTAAACAGCCAAAGTATGCAAGAAATAAAAATATAGTGGTCATTGGCGGCAGTGGTTCCGGAAAAACTCGATTTTTCGTTAAGCCGTCAGTCATGCAGATGAACTGTTCCATGGTCATTACAGATCCGAAAGGCACTCTGATCGAGGAGTGCGGGAAGATGTTAGCAAAGGGACCACCTAAGAAAGATAAGAATGGAAATATTATGAAAGATAAATCTGGAAAAGTAGTTCATGAGCCATATGTGATTAAGGTTCTGAATACCATCAATTTTTCCAAATCGCTTCATTACAATCCATTTGCTTATATACGGTCTGAAAAAGATATCCTGAAGCTGGTGACAACAATCATTGTTAATACCAAAGGCGAAGGGGAAAAGGCTTCCGAAGATTTTTGGGTGAAAGCAGAGAAGCTGTTGTACACGGCATTGATTGCTTTTATCTGGTATGAAGGAGATGAAGAGGAAAAGAATCTGAATACCCTTCTGGATCTTTTGAATGAAAGCGAAACCCGTGAAGAGGATGAAACTTACCAGAATCCAGTGGATATGATGTTCCAGGAACTGGAAGAAAGAGATCCGCAGCACTTTGCGGTCAGACAGTATAAAAAATACAAAATGGCGGCTGGCAAAACTGCCAAAAGTATTCTTATTTCCTGTGGTGCGAGGCTGGCACCATTTGATATAGCAGAACTTCGTGAGATCATGTCTTATGATGAAATGGAACTGGATAAGATTGGGGACAGGAAGACAGCTTTGTTTTTGATTATGTCCGATACAGATACAACCTTCAACTTTGTGATTGCCATGCTGCAGTCACAGCTTTTCAATCTGCTTTGCGACAAGGCAGATGATGAGTATGGTGGAAGACTTCCGGTGCATGTGCGTGTCATTGCTGATGAGTTTGCCAATATTGGACAAATTCCTCAGTTTGACAAGCTGATTGCAACCATCCGAAGCAGGGAAATCTCTGCTTCTATTATTTTGCAGTCACAGAGTCAGCTAAAGGCAATGTATAAGGATAGTGCAGATACTATTCTGGGTAACTGTGATACCACACTATTTCTTGGAGGAAAAGAGAAAACTACCTTAAAGGAAATGAGCGAGCTTCTGGGTAAGGAAACCATTGACCTGTATAACACTTCGGAGACGAGGAGTAATCAGAAGTCTTTTGGATTGAATTACCAGAAAACAGGCAAACAGCTGATGACAGAAGATGAGATTGCAGTCATGGATGGAGGAAAATGTATCCTGCAGATCCGTGGTGCCAGACCATTTTTCTCGGACAAATATGATATCACGAAACACAAAAACTATCGGCTTCTTGCAGATGAAAACGAGAAGAACCGGTACAAAGTTGAGAAAGAGTTAAATCCGCAGTATACACCGAAATCTGAAGAAGAGGTGGAAGTAATTCATGTAGAACTGTCGGAGTAACCTTGGGAATGAACGAAAAATAATGAGGAAAGGAATAACTGACATTAGGTGCACCGGCTTTTTAGTCGGTGTTTTTTCGTTCCCGTAAACACCTGAAAGAAGTCAGTTTTGGTGAATGTATATGGCATTTTTTAGCAGTGCAATTACAACTTTAAAAACTCTTGTAGTCGCAATCGGCGCAGGTCTTGGCGTGTGGGGTGTCGTAAACCTTCTGGAAGGATATGGAAACGACAATCCCGGTGCTAAGAGCCAGGGCATCAAACAGCTGATGGCTGGTGCCGGAATCATGCTGCTGGGAACTACCCTGATTCCACAGCTGGCAACATTGTTCTCTTAAGAGGAGTGGTAGATGAACACCATCATTGAGAGAATTACGGAAGCGATAAAGGATATCCTGATCGGGCTTATCAAGTCCTGTTTGGATAACATGTTCACGTCTGTCAATGAGCAGGTGGGAACCATAGCCGGGCAGGTGGGACAGACACCGCAGGGATGGAATGCCGGAATCTTCAATCTGATCCAGAACATTTCCCAAACGGTGATTGTCCCCATTGCGGGACTGATCATCACATTTGTCCTGTGCTATGAACTGATTACGATGGTAACGCAGAAAAACAATTTCCATGAATTTGAGACTTACAACATTTTCCTCTGGATCTTTAAGGCGTATGTAGCCATTTATCTGGTGACGAATACGTTCAATATCACGATGGCGGTCTTTGACGTTGGCCAGCATGTGGTCAACAATGCCGCCGGAGTAATTTCCGGAAACACAGCAGTGGACGCATCGGAAGCAATCACAAGGATTGTGGATGCACTGGAAGATATGGAACTGGGGGATTTGTTCTTGTTATCCATGGAAACGCTGTTGATCAGTATTACCATGCGGATTCTGTCGATCATTATAACCGTTATTTTGTACGGAAGAATGATTGAAATATACCTTTATACTTCCATAGCACCAATTCCGTTTGCCACCATGACCAATAAGGAATGGGGCAATATCGGAAACAACTATTTAAAAGGCTTGTTCGCACTGGCATTTCAGGGATTCTTCATGATGGTCTGTGTGGGAATTTATGCAGTTTTAGTAAATGCAATGACCATATCCAGTGACCTTCATGCAGCAATGTTTTCAGTAGCGGCTTATACCGTGATTCTTGCATTTTCATTATTCAAGACCGGAAGCCTTAGCAAATCAATATTCAATGCCCACTAACGGGCAGGAAAGGAGCGCATACCATGGCGTATGTACCAGTACCAAAAGACCTTACCAAGGTCAAAACAAAAGTAGCGTTAAATCTGACAAAGCGGCAGCTGATTTTCTTTTCACTTGCCGCAGTTGTGGGAATTCCGTTTTATCTGTTCATGAGAAAACCAATCGGTTCCAGTATCGCAGCCATCCTGATGGTAACGATCATGCTTCCGTTTTTCTTCATGGCAATGTATGAAAAAGACGGTCTTCCCTTTGAAAAAGTGGTGGCAAATATCATTCGACAGAAGTTTATCTGTCCGTCAGTAAGACCATATAAGACAGAAAATTTTTATCAGGAGATTTCCACCCTTGTAAAAAAGGAGGGTGTGCCGGATGGCAAAAAAGACAAAGCAGGAGGCTCAGCAGGAGCGTCTGTCCCTGGCGGAAAAAAGAAACCGTCAGGAAAGAAGAAACAAAAAAAGCAGAAAAGAAAGAGAACAGGAAAAGCGTAGAAAGAAGCAGGAACGGGATCGCAGGAAACAGAAAGGCATTCCTACAACTGCACAGCAGAGTATTCCGTATATTCGGATGCTGCAGGATGGTATTTGCCAGGTGACAAAGAACTTTTTCTCCAAGACGATTCAGTTTTATGACATCAACTATCAGCTTGCTTTAAATGAGGATAAGACCACGATATTTGAGAATTACTGTGATTTCTTAAATTACTTTGATTCTTCCATCAGTGTGCAGCTGTCCTTTATCAATCAGCAGGTGGATGTGGCAGAATTTGAGAAAAGTATTGATATTCCGGATCAGAACGATGACTTCAATGCCATTCGTGAAGAGTACCGTACTATGCTGAAAAATCAGCTTTCCAAAGGAAATAATGGTCTGGTGAAGACAAAGTATATCACTTTTGGAATCGAAGCAGAAAGCCTGAAGGTGGCAAGACCGAGGCTTGAAAGAATTGAAACAGATATCTTAAATAATTTTAAGATATTGCTCATATTCTCATTAAGCAAAATAACATCTGAAGAATCTGCACTAATATCTGTTCCATTTTCTACACTTATTCCAATAGTTGCAGTTTTTAGACTTGGGCTGTCATTAATCCCATCTCCTACCATTGCACAATTATTATTACTATTTAGTTCTTTTATCTTTTCCAATTTTTGTTTAGGGCTTACATTACTTATAACATTTTCTATCCCTACTTGCTTTGCAATAATTTTTGCTGTTTTATCATTATCACCTGTAAGCATAAAAATCTTTTTATCTAATTTCTTTAATTCATTTACAGTTTTAACAACATCTTTTTTTATTGTATCTGCTAAACCTATAATTAAAAGAGTCTCTTTTTTATTAAATAAATATACTATACTTTCGCCTTTACTTATAATCTTTTCTTCTTCCACTTTTAATTTATTTTCTACTTGCATTTTTTCTACATATTTATAATTGCCTGCAAAATATTGTATTCCATTTATTTTTCCTTTTACACCTAAACCTGGCTCTTCTTTAAATTCTTCTACACTAAAAATATCCTTTTCGTCATTATAAATACTTTTAGCTAATGGGTGATTTGAATTTTTTTCTAAACTTTTTAAAATCTTTAAATTTTCTTTGCTATAAACACCATCTACTATAGTCATTTTACCGGTTGTTAAAGTTCCGGTTTTATCAAACACAATTGTATCTATTTTATTTGTCGCTTCTAATATTTCACTAGACTTTACCAATATACCATTTTTACTGCAGTTTCCTATTGCTACCACCATTGCCAGTGGAGTTGCTAACCCCAAAGCACATGGGCAAGCAACAACTAAAACACTTACTAATGCTAAAATCGCCTCATTAATATCTGTGGTTAATACTAAATTAAGAACAAATGCAACTAGAGAAATTATAAATATTGTTGGTACAAAATATCCACTTATTTTATCTGCAACTCTTGCTATTGGTGCTTTTGTATTTGTTGCTTCTACAACCATTGTTACTATATTCGAAATGCTAGAGTCTTTTCCTATTCTTTCTGCTTTATATTTTATATAGCCATCATAATTTACACTTCCTGCAATTACATTATCTCCTATACTTTTGCTTACAGGTTTACTTTCACCTGTTATAAAAGATTCATCTGTATGTGTTTTTCCATTTATTATAGTTCCATCTACTGCAATTTTTTCTCCTGGTTTACTTACAACTATATCTCCTTTTTCTATTTCGTTTATATTTACTTCTATTTCTTTATTGTCTTTTAAAATTGTTCCTTTTTTAGGAGTTATTGTTACTAAATTCTTAATCGTATCTACTGCTTTATCTTTATTCTTTTTGTCTATAAATCTACCTACTTTTACAAAAAGAATAATTATTGCAGAAGATTCAAAGTATAAATGGTGAACCAAATTAGTATTCCCCATAAAAACTTGTACTGTATTCCACAGACTATATACAAAATTCACAATTACACCAACACCCACTAAAGAGTCCATATTGGGCATTTTGTGAACTATATTTTTAAAGCCATTTTTTATAATATCAAAACCATAAAAAATGAATAATAAAGATAAAAGCATTAGAGATATTGCATATATCTTTGGATTTTGTACCATATTTAGTATATTAGGAATTGGTAAGTTAAACATTTGTCCCATAGATATATACATTAAAATAATACCTAATATAGAAAACACAATTAAAATTACAAAATTAGCATTATTATTTTTCTCCTTTTTCTCACCTAAACTTTTAAAGCCAGCTTCTTTAACAAATCTATTTAAATCCTTTACTGTTAGTTTTTCATCATATTCTATTAAAGCTGTTGCCATAACCAAATTTACAGAAACACTAATAATACCATCTTGCTTACTTAAAAATTTTTCTAAGCCATTAGAACAAGCACTACAAGTCATACCTTCTATATTTAAAATAAGCTTTTTCATACTTCCACCTTAATCGGGTTTAAGGGGTTGTCCTTAAAATCCCGTTTTATATAATTTTATCTTTTTCTACTATAAATACACTAATTTAATATTTTAAACCCTA
>OHPW01001910.1_pt1 | contig 10129 bp, 7 predicted proteins | sample 1577771 | NCBI WGS metagenome assembly OHPW01 (sample SAMEA3879608, study PRJEB24766) | human gut metagenome | biome: human-associated habitat; feature: feces | place: USA | collected 1985/1987
CTATGGCGTTTATGGGATTCTCGGGGATCGTTTAAAGATTTATGATTTATGATTTATAATAACAAGTAATACTGCTTGATAATAACAGGTAATACCGCTTGCCGCTATAAATCATAAATCATAAATCCTTTCATAAATCATAAATCATAAATTTTCTCTCCTCATGAAACAGAAGATTTTAGTAGCAGGTGGAACTGGTTACATCGGATCACACACCACAGTAGAACTGCAGAACGCAGGTTATGAAGTTGTCATCATCGATGACCTGTCTAACTCCAATATAGAAGTATTGGACGGTATCGAACGCATCACAGGCATCCGTCCTGAATTCATCAAACTGGACTTGAAAGATAAGGAAGGAACCCGCGAAGCACTGAAAGCTCATCCGGGAATCAAAGGGATCATCCTGTTTGCCGCCAGCAAAGCAGTAGGCGAATCCGTACAGCAGCCGTTGAAATACTACCGCAACAACGTAGTGACACTGGTGAACCTGTTGGAACTGATGCCGGAATTCAATATCGAAGGCATTGTATTCTCGTCTTCCTGCACCGTTTACGGGCAGCCTGACCCTGAGAATCTGCCTGTAACCGAGAACGCTCCGATCAAACCGGCTACTTCTCCATACGGAAATACAAAACAGATCAACGAAGAGATCATCCGCGACACGATCCATGCCGGCGCTCCTTTCAAGAGCATCATCCTGCGTTACTTCAACCCGATCGGAGCACATCCGACAGCAGAGATCGGCGAATTGCCTAACGGCGTTCCTCAGAACCTGATCCCGTATCTGACACAGACTGCTATGGGTATCCGCAAAGAGTTGAGTGTATTCGGTGACGACTATGACACGCCTGACGGTTCCTGCATCCGCGACTATATCAATGTTGTCGACTTGGCTAAGGCTCACGTGATCGCCATGGACCGCATGTTGGGTGGCAAGTCTCTGGATAATGTGGAAATCTTCAACCTCGGAACCGGCAACGGCGTTTCCGTATTGGAACTGATCAACACATTCGAAGCTGCAACAGGCGTTAAAGTCCCGCACAAAATCGTAGGACGCCGCGAAGGTGACATCGAAAAGGTTTGGGCCAATCCCGAACGTGCCAATAAAGTTTTAGGCTGGAAAGCGACAGAAACACTGGCCGACACATTGGCTTCGGCCTGGAAATGGCAGGAAAGACTGCGCGAACGCGGTATCATGTAATCGGAATATTTCTCGTTACCATACAAAAAAGGGGGGCCAAAGTTCATTATTAAACCCATCGGCTCCCCTTTTTCATTAAGAAGCCTTGGAAAGGTGTATACAGTATAAAGACAAGCTTATCATCAGACAGCACACTGTATATCAATATATTGAAAATAACCATCCCTACAAAAGGACAATTTGACCGCAATATTTCCCCTACACTTTTTCAAACAAGCCTCATTTTCTTACACGACAACCGCAATACTCCTTGTAAATAGCGAACGGTAAATAGCGAGCTACCTGACGAAGAAAAAACCAAATCCGGACAAAAACACATTCTCCTCCACACACCTCCAACCCATTTGAACAGCCTGACTCTTAGCATGCACTGCCTCCATACGGAAAAGAAAGGCAAAGGTTTAGAAAAATCATCTAAACTATTATTTATCAAACACATACAATATTTTCATAAATCTATTGCTTCCAAAAAGTGTAGGGGAAATATTGCGGTCAAATTGTCCTTTTCTATATTTGGGGGCCTAAAAAACGTTCCAAGTCCTCCCAAAAGCTATAGGTTTTCCGTTTACAAGCCATAGCTTTCCAAGAAAAAAGCTATAACCTTTTTGGAAACAGGCTATAGCTTTTTTATCATGAGACATCTCCCCCAAAAACAGACTGAAAGATTACTTTGCCAGTATATTCAGGACAGCTTCCCGCCAATCCTCTCCGTTTTCCGGCTGATAGGTGTGGAAACCGAGCCCTTGTCCAACCTCTATATTCGATTTGGCATCGTCGACAAACAGCGTTTCAGCGGGAATAAGCGGGGCATTTTCTATCATCCGGTCGAAGATGGCGGCATCCGGCTTCGTCACCCCAACTTCATAGGAAGTATACATTTTGTCGAAATAAGCGGATATAGGACGACCGGCGGGGGTGAACGCCTCGCTCCTCGCCCACGACTGGACAATCGGATTCGTATTGCTCAACAAATAAACCTTATATTTCTTTCGCAACTCTAACAGGAAATCCAACTTGTATTGCGGGACATCGGCAATAAAACCCATCCAGGCATATTTGATTTCATCATAAGAAAGTTGCTTGCCGGTATGCTCGCATAACTTGCGACAGAAAGTATCGACATCGATCTTTCCATTCTCCAGTTCAAGGAAAAAGCCTTTCTGCTCATAAGGATCGAGCAACTGTTTTGCATCCTTCACTCCTATTTCCTCAAATCGGCTTACAGCCTGGTGATGGTCCAGGTCGATCAAGACGCCTCCCAGATCAAATACTATGTTTCTGATTCTTTTCATATTCTTTGCGTAATACTCACAAACTTACATAAAAGTGTCCGAACAACCAAATAAAAAAAGTGAAGGCCGTATGCAGGCGGGATCACCCTCCGCATACTCAGCCTTCACTGTAAATCGGCATCACACAAGCATCAAGCAGGCTTGTGAATGTGAAATCATTTTATTCGAGCTTATGGATAACCAGACCGGAACGCAGTTTCGGTTCGAACCAGGTTGTCTTGGGAGGCATGATATTACCGGTATCGGCAATATCCATCAATTGCTTCATGGTGACAGGATAAAGCGCCAACGCGACCTTCATCTCGCCACTGTCCACACGACGCTGCAATTCTCCCAGCCCACGGATACCGCCTACGAAATCGATGCGTTTATCCGAACGAAGATCTTTTATGCCCAGAATCTCATCTAAAATCAGGTTGGAAGAGATCGTCACATCCAGGACACCGATCGGATCGTTATCGTTGTATGTACCTTGCTTGGCTGTCAACGAATACCATTTTCCTGCCAAATAGAGGGAGAAATTATGCAAAGCTACCGGTTTATAAATATCCGCGCCCTTTTCTTCCAGTTTAGCCAGAAATTCCTCTCCCGACAAGCCGTTCAAGTCTTTCACCACACGGTTATAGTCGATAATCGTCAACTGGTTTGCCGGGAAACAGACAGCCATAAAGTAGTTATACTCCTCGTCCCCTTTATGAGCCGCGTTCTGTCTGGCTTTCTCCGCACCGACCAGGGCGGCGGCGGCGGAACGGTGATGGCCGTCGGCAATATACAGGGAAGGCATTTCGCCGAACAGTTCCGTGATGCGGGCAATATCAGCCGGCTCGTCAATGATCCAGAACGTATGGCCGAAACCGTCGTCTTTCGCGACGAAGTCATATTCCGGATTGCGGGATGTATATTTGGCGACAATCTGGTCCAGTTCGGCATTGTCGGGATAAGCAAAGAACACCGGTTCGATATTGGCATTATTCACCCGGACATGCTTCATGCGGTCCTCCTCCTTGTCACGCCGTGTCAGCTCATGCTTCTTGATAACGCCATTCATATAATCGGGCACATACGCACCGACAACCAAGCCGTATTGTGTCTTGCCGTTCATGGTCTGGGCATACACATAGTAACATTCCTCCTTATCCTGCACCAACCAGCCCTTTTCCTGGAACATCCGGAAATTGGCGGCAGCTTTCAGATAAACGGCAGGATCGTGTTCATCCGTCCCGACCGGAAAGTCGATCTCCGGTTTGATGATATGATATAATGATTTTTCATTTCCCTTCGCTTCTTCGCGTGCCTCTTCCGAGTTCAACACATCGTAAGGACGGGAAGCCACTTGTTCGATCAAATCTTTAGGAGGACGGATTCCTTTGAAAGGTTTAATTCGTGCCATGATAATTTAGATAAATCTATTTATTTACTCTGAATTTTTCACATCCTTCTTTCAGGAAGCCTTCGATCTGCTTGGCAGCGGCAATACCGGCATTGATATTGGCTTCGGCAGTCTGTGCACCCATCTTTTTAGGAGTGGAGAAATAGCGGCCGGCAAACTTGGCGGCAAACTCTTCGTTGGCTACGGGCATGATGTCGGTTACATATTTCAAGTCTGCGCGTTCTTCCATCAACTTGATCAGTTCGGCTTCGTTGATCACTTCCTTACGGGCTGTATTGACCAACAGGCCCCCTTTCGGCATCTTGCCGACCAGAGCGTAATTGATGGAGTTCTTTGTTTCGGCAGTTGCGGGAATATGCAAAGAAACGATATCGCAGGTAGCATAGAGTTCTTCCGGTGAAGCGACCGGTTTCACACCATCCGCTTCAATGGCCGAAGCCGGACAGAAAGCATCGAATGCATAGATTTCCATTCCGAAACCTTTTGCGATACGGGCCACATTGCGACCTACGTTGCCGTATGCGTGGATTCCCAATTTCTTTCCTTTCAATTCTGTTCCCGATGTTCCGTTATAGAAGTTGCGGACAGCCATTACCATCATTCCGAAAGCCAATTCGGCAACGGCATTGGAGTTCTGCCCCGGTGTATTCATCACACAAACATTATGAGCTGTCGCAGCAGCCAGGTCGACGTTATCGTAACCGGCTCCGGCACGAACCACTATCTTCAACTGCTTGGCGGCATCCAGCACTTCGGCATCGATCACGTCACTGCGGATAATGATTGCATCCACATCCTTGACTGCCTCCAGCAGTTTGGCCTTTTCACCGTATTTTTCCAACAGGATCAGTTCATCGCCTGCCCCTTCCACTACTTCGCGGATACCTTTCACAGCTATCGCTGCGAAAGGTTTATCTGTTGCTACTAATATCTTTGCCATAATCAATGCTGTTTTTCAAAATCCTTCATACATGCAACCAAAGCTTCAACGCTGCTCTTAGGCATTGCGTTGTACAGTGAGGCACGGAAACCACCGACAGAGCGGTGTCCCTTGATACCGACCATACCGGCAGCCGCAGCAAATTTGCTGAATTCGTCTTCCAGTTCCTTATATTCGTCATTCATCACGAAACATACATTCATGATAGAACGGTCTTCGGCTGCAACAGTCCCTCTGAACAACTTGTTACGATCGATTTCATCATACAGGATAGCGGCATTTTCCATGTCCTTCTTTTCCATAGCGGCAACACCGCCTTGTTCCTTATACCATTTCAATGTCTGCAACGCAGCATAGATCGGCAGCACGGGAGGAGTGTTAAACATGGAATCCTTGTCCACATGAGTCTTATAGTTCAACATTGTCGGGATCGGGCGTTCCACATGTCCCAAAGCATCCACACGAACAATAGCCAGCGTCACACCGGCAGGAGCCAGATTCTTCTGTGCCCCGGCATAGATAATGTCATATTTGGATACATCGATCGGACGGGAGAAAATATCGGACGACATATCGGCGACCAAACGTTGTTTCACATCCGGATCTTTGCGAGTTTCCGTTCCGTAAATCGTATTATTGGTCGTAATATGGAAATAATCCGCATCGTCGGCAATCGTATAATCTTTCGGAATATATGTATAGTTTTTATCTTTAGAAGATGCCACAACCTCGACTTCCCCGAAGAGCTTAGCTTCCTTGATGGCTTTGGACGACCATGTACCGGTATCTAAATAAGAAGCTTTCTTATTCAACAGGTTGTAAGGAACCATACAGAACTGCATGCTTGCACCTCCACCCAGGAAAACAACCTCATAGCCAGCAGGAACATCCAGCAATTCTTTGATCAGCGCACGCGCCTCATCGTTCACGGCAACGAATTCTTTACTTCTGTGGGAGATTTCAAGAAGAGATAAACCCATACCCGCAAAATTCTCTACTGCAGCGGCCGTATTTTTAATTGTATACTCGCTCAAGATAGAGGGACCTGCATAAAAATTGTGCTTCTTCATACCAATGTTTTTTTTAATGTTAAATATAATTTAAGTAACTAATTTCCCAAAAACAGGCGGCTAATGTACAAAATAAATTGACAATTGACAATCGATGACTGATAATTATTAGCAAAACGACATGATAATTATCTTTATCAATTACACTTATTCCACAATTGCCAATTGTCTATTATCAATTGTCAATTCTGATATCTATCCCCCCACAAACGCCTCATCTGTTCAATTAGTTTGTGTTCGGACGGATTTTCCTGTCCTTTCCACAGCCGTTCGTTTAAAATCTCCTTTGGAAGGAACTCTTGCTTGACAAAATGATTTTCATAATCGTGCGCATATTTGTAATCTTTTCCATAATTCAGCTCCGCCATCAATTTTGTCGGTGCATTTCGCAAATGAAGGGGAACAGGCAAGTTTCCTGTACGGTTCACCAACTCTAACGCATCATTAATCGCCATATAAGCCGAATTGCTTTTAGGACAGCATGCCAGATAAACGGTCGTTTCCGCCAAAATGATCCGTCCTTCAGGCCAGCCGATTTTCTTCAAAGCATCAAAACAGGCATTTGCCAACAACAGAGCATTCGGATTCGCTAATCCGATATCTTCCGATGCTGAAATAACCAGACGGCGGGCTATAAATTCCGGATCTTCGCCACCGGCAACCATACGAGCCAGCCAATAGACAGCGGCATCCGGATCACTTCCGCGAATGGATTTGATAAAAGCGGATATGATGTCATAATGCATCTCCCCTCCTTTATCGTACGCCGCCGGATTTTCCTGCAAGCGCTCCACCACCTTTTCATCTGTTATTTCAATCTTTTCATTTCCTTCTTCCGCAGCAACGACAAGCTCCAGGATATTCAGCAGTTTCCGCGCATCGCCACCGGAATAACGCAACATGGCGTCCGTCTCGGCCAGCACGATATTCATATCCTTCAATATGATATCTTCGGTAACCGCCTTATTCAACAAGGTCAACAGATCAGCTTTCTCCAATGATTTCAAAACATATACCTGGCAGCGGGAAAGCAACGGACGGATGACCTCGAACGAGGGATTCTCTGTCGTGGCTCCGATCAAGGTTACCACACCTGTCTCTACAGCATTAAGCAGGGAATCCTGCTGCGACTTGCTAAAGCGATGTATTTCGTCAATAAACAGGATCGGTGAAACGGTATTGAAAAAGCGATTGCCTTTTGCCTTTTCTATCACTTCCCGCACATCTTTCACTCCTGAACTGATTGCGCTCAACGTGTAGAACGGAGCTTCCAGCTTATTCGAAATAATCTGCGCCAGCGTAGTCTTTCCTACTCCCGGAGGTCCCCACAATATAAAAGAGGGGACACGACCCGCATCAATCATCTTTCTAAGGACAGCCCCCGGACCAACCAGGTGTTTCTGCCCGATATAATCGTCCAACGTTTTCGGACGTAATCTCTCTGCTAACGGTTGACTCATCATGCCAACAAAAGTCGCATATTTTATTTACTTTTCAAAGTATAAATACAGTAAAAATTCAAGGCTATTTTAATGTTTGACAACAGAAAATATGATAAAAAGTAAGCACACACGGCAGCACACGCCTATAAAAACCATAATGAGATAACATTTTGTCATATTTACAACTCTTGGGCACTGAATAAAATCATGAAAGATCAGGGCAGTGTGTATCAGAGAATGCACTGCCCCCCGTATCTATTACCTTATTTTATTTCAATGTGATATTTTCCAGATCACGTATAACAGTCATATCCATAATATCACTGTAGATTTCCGTTGTCCGTACACTTTTATGCCCCAGCAACTTCTGGACTGTCGTGATATTCGCTCCATTATATAATAATAAGGTAGCGTTGGTATGGCGTGCCATGTGGAAAGACAACCTTTTATCTATTTCCGCCAGCCGGCAAATCCTTTTCAACTGTTTATTCACATTCGAGTTTGCCGAAACAGAAACTCCAAACAACGTTCTTGAATAACGCTTGCAATAGCGTTCATAAACAACAAGAGCTTTTCCGTCGAATAGCAGAAACAAAGGAAGCCGGACGTTCACATCCGTCTTGACCGATGAATAGACCAGCCATAACTTATCATCGATCAGATGAAAATTATCCGGTCGTATATTGACAATATCGGAAAAGCGCAGCCCGGTATAGCAGCTGAAAAGGAACATATCGAGCGTCCGTCTGAGCGTTCGTTGCAATTTAGGAGCGATATTCTCCAACCTCCCCAATTCCTCAGGTGTCAGATGACCACGCTTGCTCTCCATATATTTAATCTTATACTTACGAAAAGGATATTTCTGCAATTCAAACAAATCCTTATTAATCGCCAGGTTGACATATCTTTTCAGATGCTTCATATGCTTGGCAATCGTATTCCGGTGGTACTTTTGCTCAAGAAGAAAATGTTCAAAACCACAAAGGAAATTAAAGGTAAGATCATCAAAAGAGACTTGTGGCTGATACTGGCACAAAACCTGCAAAGTGGATAAATGGTTCTTCAATGTGGAAAGTCTTAAGTTACTATGATTGATCTCATTTTTCATAAAAGAGACAAAAGAGGAAGAGACGGATTCAAAATCTCCCCTTTCCCTCAAATACTTCAAAGAAAACGGACGTCCGCTTTGGACCATATCTAATTCGATCCGTTCCAAATAAGTAATATAATCCTCAATGTACTGATTGAGTTCATCCATATTGGGATGGTTCTTCACAGCTTTTCTCTTGCTATCCCATTGTGTGGGCTTAACATAGATTTTCGTTGAGAAATACTTCTTTTGCCTATTCAGGTAAGCCTCTACCTGAATCAAAGCCTTTCCTTCTGCATTCAACCGCTTTTTCCGATTGAACACCAGATTGTAAATAACTTTTTCCATGATATACATTATTTTCTGAATGAGAACACGAAGGAACAATAATAAGTTCTTTGTTTCGTATGAGACAAACTAAAAGTTTGTTATATTTCGTGTTTCAATAGAAGAACAACTATCAGCAAAGCTATCCTGCAAAAGCCCGGACAGAGACAAAAAAAGAGGCGTGTTTTTTGAACACGCCTCTTCATTCCTTTTCCGGATATAAACCTTATTTCTTTTATAAAGCAGGTTGTGGAGCCGCCGGATTATTATCTGCATCAGAAATACCTGTATTGGTCTCCATTTCACATTGCGGAATACGGTAGATCATTATCTGGGATTCCGGCTCCAAATTAAACTGTACGGAAGCATGATAATTCGTATTTTTACGTATAACCGGCTTCTTTAAGCGTAAAAGGTCGAACAACGAATGACCTTCGCCCCAAAGTTCCATACGACGCTGCAGCCAGACTTCATCTTGAAATTGCTGTGGCGAAGTAGCTTTACTAACAAAAGAAGGGTCGCGATAGGCTTGCACGAAGTTTTCCAATGTAGATTTACCTGCCGCCAGATTTCCACTCATTGCTTCAGCTTCCGCTTTAATCAAATACATTTCTTCCACACGCATCAACGGCCAATCCGAAGCATTAGTCGTGTTCCCAAACACACTCTGATAAGCACCGAACTTAGTATTTACATATGGTTCAAGACCGAAATACTCAACAATAGAAGATCCTTCTATCGTTTCATTGTCTATCAACGAAGATGTGCTATCCGGAGACAAAAACCATTGTTTACGAATATCAGTATCCGGAATCTGGTCATATAAATCCGTATTCACTTTTCTGTATCCGTCAGAAACACCTGAAGTATATCCGTTCCCCGTAAAAGAACACAAATGAGAAGGCCAGTTTATGATACCGGTTTGTACAACATCATTATCCGGAGTGATCATGACACCCCATAACCAAGAATTTGCAGTAGCAGAATTAAATGTCGGAGTAGATACTTCTGCCAATGATTGCGGTGTTCCGCCGGCAATAGCTCTTTCTGCATCTTTTGCTGCATCAGCCCATTTCTGCATCAACAGATTGGCACGGGCACGCAAGCCATATACGACCGCTTCATCCAATTGGTCTTTATTCGCTCCATTATCAAAGCCGGCCAACAATTCTGCTGCCTGATTCAAATCGCTCATAATCTGATCATATACCTGCTGGACAGTAGCACGCGGATTGTTCTGCATTTCTTCGTCAGACATCTTTTCCGTTACAATGGGAACAGCCAAAGCATTTTCATGACCTGCATAAGTAAACTGATAAATCTGAACCAGATTCAAATAGTCATATGCACGAGCTGCCAAAGCCTGACCACGAT
>OHPW01001919.1_pt1 | contig 10079 bp, 6 predicted proteins | sample 1577771 | NCBI WGS metagenome assembly OHPW01 (sample SAMEA3879608, study PRJEB24766) | human gut metagenome | biome: human-associated habitat; feature: feces | place: USA | collected 1985/1987
ACTTCCATCTTTGACAACAGTCTGTGAAGACCGCTTACTCCTACATCATAGATTCTGTCAACGTATGTTCCAAAAAATTCTGCTGTCTGTGCTGCTTCTTCTGCAACCGGAATATCAGCTGTTCCAGCACTGCACACAGCAATTCTTCCAGTCAGCTTTTTGTCGTTTTTTTCTATCTTTAATATTTTGGAAACCTCATCATACTGAACCTGTGGAAGTTTCTTCTTTACTATTTCATACTGATGTATTGAAGCTCTTGTGCCAAACACCTCGCCATTTTCTTCAAACATTTTACAATAAATAGATACAAGATAATCATCAGGTTTGTTACTGCAATATATAACCTCTGGAAATCCCTGGCGTACTTTTCTGTTTTCATCAAGTTTGGCGTATCCGCCTCCTCTATAGAAAGACTTCCATCTTTTACTTTTCGCAAAATTGTTCTTGTATCCATATTTTCACTCTCCGTGATTATAATTATATTTGTATCATCCAAGTATTTTATCGACAAGTTCCTGTGATGTATCTACTATACATTCCGCTCCGTTCTGAATCAGAATTTCCTTTTCACGGAATCCCCACGAAACTATTATTCCGTCAACTCCTACATTTTTTGCTGTTGCAATATCAACTTCGGAATCACCGATATAAACCGCATCTTTTCTGTCTGTTTTAAATTCGTCAAGAACAGCAAGAACCGCCTGCGGGTCAGGCTTTTTTTTGATTCCCATGCTTTCACGCTCACCATATACAGCATCAAATTTACCCGGGAAAAAATCATCACACAATATTTTTACTGCATAATCAGCCTTGTTTGATATAACTGCTGTCCTGCATCTTTCTTTGTGAAGCGAATCCAATACATAATCAATTCCCGGATATTTTTCTGTCTTATCAGCACAATGTTTTCCATAATATTCCTTGAAATCTTCAAACACAACATCTATCATGTGCTCATCTGTTCCTTTTGGAACAGCACGCACAACCAGTTTCCGTATTCCGTTACCTACGAATTTTGTTACTTCTTCAAGCGTTCTTTTGGGAAAACCATTTTTTTCAAGTGCATAATTCACACTATCTGCAAGATCTCTTATTGTATTGAGTAGCGTTCCGTCCAAATCAAATAATATTGCTTTCATTTGTTATCTCCATTGCTTTAAGTTTATTGTACTATTAATTAAAATGCTAGTTCAGTATCTCATTTAACACTCGTCCGACAGCATCGGCAAACTCGTTGATACTCTTTATCTTCACGAGACTTCTGCCGAATATCTTTGTTGCAAGCTCACTGTCATGCGCACTTCCCATGAAGATGCCAATTACGTCTATTCCATGGTTTTTAAGCCTCTGCACCTCATTTACGGTGTCCTTAACAGCAAGAGCATCAGTGTACTCCCTGTCCTTATAAAAGGCTCCCTCCCCTGCTATCTGATCATCCTGGGGACTTGCATCCGAAAACATGAAAAGTAACTTCTTTGGCTTTGGACTTAGCTCCATCAGATGTGATGCCGCGCGCAGAGCAAGGCCATCCCTGTTATTTCCTGCCACAACAAAATGAAATAATTCATCCTCCACACCATAATCATCATATTCCTTAAAAATATGCATCACCGTGTAGCCTCTTATGCTGCAATATGAGTAAATCTGCACCGGTATGCCACAATTAGTCAGACTCTTTGACAGTACATATGCCTGTGCTGCTATCTTCTGCTGCATCTGTTTTCTGGAAGAAGACGCATCCATCAGTATGTCGACAGAAAAGCCCGGTGTCTCCACCTCATCTTTTCGCTCAAAAACACGCGGATTGTCCAGATACAGGGCCTTCCATACTCTCGCAGGCTTTATACGGCCGTGTGTTGAAGCATCCATAAATGTCTCATCTGCTGTCTCCAGGTGCATTCTAAGGCTTTCTGTAAGTCTCCTTATACTGTTTTGATACACTGCCATGTTTTTTTCAAAATGCTCTTTATTCTTGTCGTATTGCATGGCTGTCTCTTTTGTAAATGCAAGAATTTCCCTGCGCTCTCTTTTGTTGTCAATCTCATCAGGTATAGTCTGCTTTTTCTCCGATGAAATACCTCTGGTAAAAAGCAAATGACAGTTTTTGTGATTTCCTACACAGAGCTTTTTCTCCAGCTCGGCCTGCTGCCTGTCAGAATACATGCTTTTTCCAAAACAGGCTGTCACATACCGCTTCGCTTCTATTGGATCTTTCTGCAGTGCAAACTGCAACAGATATCTCTTTGAATGCTCCATAGACAAAGCTGCTGTATCCGAGGCCATATTTTTATCATAAAAGCTATTCGCTCTGACATACTGTGTGCTGACTTTTCCTATTGAGTGAAATGCTCCTGCTACCTTCTGCAAGAAATATATGCCCTGCGGCTTTGCCACCTTTATCGGCTTATACGAGAAATACTTCCACAGATTTTCTCTCGTTTTTTCTATAATCTCATCCGTTGTCATATCAGGTGTAAAACAAAAAGCATGCAGTATCTCTTCATCCTCTTTGCAAAGACCTGATGGTTTTCCAAGTATCCTTCTGCAATGTGCATTTCTGATTATATCAATCCTCGAATACTCCCTGTTTTTATTGACTCCTGCAAGGCTCTTTTTCGCGTACTCAAGCCTTAAATCATATAAGGCAGGTCTCGTTTGTCTCTCCTTTTCATACAGGGCATTTTCCAAACCTATCCATAAAAGACCCTCATAAAGCATGGCGTTTTTCCCTGTCAGCTGATTGAATAAGGCATCTATCTTGTCATGCTCATACCACTTGTATTCAAGCCCAATAATCAGATTAAGGTAAATATCCGCAGTGCCATCCGGTGCAAATGCCAGAAAAAGCGGCTCTATGTCATAATCACAGGCCGCCATCCATATGAAGTTTCTTGCTCTTTTTGCTTCCTTTATATCCTGTTCTTCCATATGTTCCATTCCTTCATATGTCACAAGCTCATATCAACAAAACAGCTGCTCTCCGCTCATCTTCCTTGAGATTCTTGCACGGATTGTATCACGGATAAGCGTCTGCTCATACTCATCAAAGCTCTTGTTTGTTATACCCATATCCAGAGCTGTATATATATTTAAGCCATTTTCCATCATACCAATTGAACCGATGAGACCACGCAGATCAAGTGCCTTTGATGATATTTCGCCATTTTTGCACTTGGTATGCAGTTCAAGAAATACCTCCGCAAGCTCATTTTCTCCCGCTTCACGTATTGCAGGATAATGTTCCTTTATGAGCTTCACAAGGCTCTCTTTTGAAATCATAGGCATCCGGATTACCGCAAAACGTGATACAAGAGCCTCATTTAGCTCCTTTGTGCCTGCATAGCCGTAATTCATCGTGGCAATAAATCTTGTTGCCGGATGAAGCGACAGTCTGTCATAGCCCGGCACATCTATTGTACGTCTGAAATCAAGTGTGGCATGAAGCACTGCCATAGCCTCACTTTTTGCCATATTTATCTCATCAAGTACCGCAAAGCCGCCTGTTTTTGCGGCTGTATACACAGGTCCCGGCCTGAAGGTTACTTCTCCGGCGCTAAACGTATCGGTTCACGTAAATAGTGATGCTGCATCCATATTTACGTGAAATGACACATCCCAGCGTGGTCTGTTAAATACACCTGCCAGATTCTCTGCGAAAAGATTCTTTCCTGTGGCCTTTTCTCCTACTAAAAGCAGATTTTCTCCACATAAAACGGCGGTTATAGCCTGCTCCCACACATCGCTTCCGTAATAAAATTGTGTAGGCACGGGGATTCTTGACTCATACTCCTTGTCCACCGGATACTGCGAGCGAAACTTTTCAATTTCCTTAATCAGATTTTCTGAAATGCCAAGCTCTCTTAATTTGTCCAACAAGCTCATCGCTTCCTTTCATGTCAGATATTTTAACTGTTATAGGCCATACATACTCAAAACCGTACACAGTTTATGCTTTACGTTATATTGTCATACGATATATTATTTCTTCACGCCCTTGGTGTCACGGTTTGCAATGTGCAGCCTGTGAAGCGCCACCTGCTTACCCTTTACCTCGACCTCTTTTTCCTCCAGGTCATTAAGCAGATAAATATCAGTAAGCTCATCCTCTCTGTCAAGTCTCATTCCCCTGACACCTACTGCTGCCTTTTTCTTTTCAGGAATAGTGCCACAGTCGATTCGAAGGAACATCTCCTTCTTTGAACGCATTACCATTGTAGCATTCTCTGAAAGCATGTCAACAAACAACAGCTCATCATCATCCATGAGCTTTGTAGCCTGCGAGGTCTTTCGTGTCACCACAAACTCAGCACCATCCACGAGCTTTATCATGGCTGACTTCGTTCCAAATATAAGCTTGTGCTTTTCAACATCCATAAGAGGCGCTATAAATACTATATCCTCCTTACTGCTGTCATAGTTGCTTACATTGTCAATAGGTGTGCCCTTGTCACGGAATTTGCCGTAAGGCAGGTCTAACACCTTGACAAGATGCATGTTTGCCTTGTTTGTGAAAATGCACAGCTTATCTATATTTTTGACCTTTAATATCAGCTTGTTCTCTGCGTCAGCTGTATCTTTGTTTCTATCATAGGTTGAAGTATCTACTGTTTTCACATAGCCGAAGCGGTCCATAAGCAGCACTACATCCAATACCTCAAGCTCTTTTTTGACCACAACTGCTTCCTCGAGATTATCAAGCTCTGTGCGTCTGTCCCTTGCATACTCCTTGCGGAACGCTTTAAGCTCCTTCATAATGACCTTTGCCATGGATGAGCGATGCTCTAAAATATCGCTGTACTCTGCAATCTTTGCCCTGGTCTCCTCGTGCTCCTTAATCAGAGCCTCAATTTCGAGTCCAATCAGCTTGTACAGACGCATTTCAAGGATAGCAGCTGCCTGACGCTCAGTAAAGCAAAGCTGGGCTGCCATGGCTTCTGAAGCCTTTGACTTGAATTTAATTCCCTCTGTCTCTCCGTTTATGAGACATGCCTTTGCCATTTTCTGGTCACGGCTTCCTCTTAATATTTCAATAATCAGATCTATCACGTTGCAGGCCTTTATGAGTCCCTGCTGTATTTCTTCTTTCTCCTGCTCCTTTGCAAGAAGTGTCTCATACTTTCTTTTTGCAATCTCATACTGGAAATTGACATGATGCCTTATTATTGGTACAAGACCAAGCGTCTCAGGTCTTCCATTTGCGACGGCCAGCATATTTACACCGAAAGTGTCCTCCAGCTTTGTCTTTTTATACAAAAGGTTCTTAAGTGCCTCAACATCAGCACCTTTTTTAAGCTCTAAGACAATTCTTATTCCCTCTTTCGATGACTGGTTGGTTATATCCACAATATCCGTTGTCGCTTTTGACTCGACAAGTGAATAGACATCATTTAAGAATTTTCCTATATTGGCACCAATCATTGTGTATGGGATTTCCGTAATGACAAGCTTGTCCTTTCCTGCCTTACCCTTCTCTATTTCGATTCTTCCACGGATTTTTATCTTTCCCTGTCCGGTCTCATATATTGCTGCAAGATCATCCTGATTTGCAACAATGCCTCCTGTCGGAAAATCAGGTCCCTTTATATACTGCATCATCTCGGCAGTGGTGATATCAGGATTTTTCATATAAGCAATCACACCGTCCACCACCTCGCCAAAATTGTGTGGTGGAATGCTTGTCGCCATGCCGACTGCTATACCCTCAGCACCATTTATCAAAAGGTTCGGCACCTTGACCGGAAGCACCTCAGGCTCTTTTTCTGTCTCGTCGTAGTTTGGAATGAAATCAACCACATTTTTGTCTAGATCAGCAAGATATGCTTCCTGTGTGATTTTTTGAAGTCTTGCCTCAGTATAACGCATGGCAGCGGCTCCGTCTCCCTCGATTGAGCCAAAATTACCGTGTCCATCGATAAGTGGCATGCCCTTTTTGAAGTCCTGTGCCAAAACAACCATCGCATCATAGATTGATGAATCACCGTGTGGATGATATTTACCCATTGTATCACCGACTATACGCGCACTCTTTCTATATGGCTTGTCGTACCTGATGCCCAGCTCATGCATATCATAAAGTGTACGCCTTTGTACAGGCTTAAGCCCATCGCGCACATCCGGCAGGGCTCTTGCTATAATGACACTCATCGCATAGTCAATATATGATTTCTGCATCAGCTCCGAATATTCGGTCTGTATTATATTGTTGTCTACATTGTTATCTATATTTCTATCCATGTCTTTCTCCGATTATAAATACTGCTTAACTATTCAGAACCACTGAGAACCAAAAGCAGAAGCGTCATGCTTACACATCCAGCTCCGCGTCATGCGCATGCTCGTATATGAACTCTTTTCTCGGTGGCACATCACTACCCATAAGCAGTGATGTCACATCATTTGCCAGGCGCCCATCCTCTATTTCAATACGCTTTAGCATCCTTGTTGCGGGATTTAGTGTGGTATCCCAGAGCTGATCCGCATCCATCTCTCCAAGACCCTTATATCTTTGCAACGTAAACTTGCCTGTATGTGTCTTTCTGTACTTGTCAAGCTCCGCATCGTCATACAAATATTTTTCCTCGCCCTTTGACGGAATAGCCTTGTAAAGCGGAGGCATGGCAACATATACATGTCCCTCTAAAATAAGCTCTGGCATAAACCTGAAGAACAGAGTCAAAAGCAGTGTGGAGATATGAGCTCCGTCCACATCGGCATCGGCCATAATGATGATTTTGTCATAACGAAGCTTTGTTATATCAAAATCATTTCCATACCCTTCCGAAAATCCGCAGCCAAACGCATTTATCATTGTCTTTATTTCAGCGTTTGCCAGTACCTTATCAATACTTGCCTTTTCAACATTCAAAATCTTGCCTCGAATCGGCATGATTGCCTGAAACATACGGTTTCTTGCCATCTTTGCCGAGCCTCCGGCCGAATCTCCCTCGACTATGAAAATCTCGCACTTAGAAGCATCCCTGCTCTCACAGTTTGCAAGCTTTCCGTTTGAATCAAAGGAAAACTTCTGCTTTGTGAGCAGATTGGTCTTTGCCTTCTCCTCAGCTTTTCTAATCTTTGCGGCCTTCTCAGCACATGATATTACCGTCTTTAAGACCTCAAGATTCTTGTCAAAATAAAGCGGTACCTCGTCATTTGTCACCTTGGCAGTAGCACGGTTTGCATCCTGATTGTCAAGCTTTGTCTTTGTCTGACCCTCGAATCTAGGGTCAGGATGCTTTACTGACACTACAGCAGTCATGCCGTTTCTGACATCTGCTCCGTTGAAATTCGCATCCTTGTCCTTTAATATACCAAGCTCTCTGGCATATGAATTGATAATACCTGTAAAGGCTGTCTTAAAGCCTGTGATATGCGCTCCACCCTCAGAATTGTATATATTGTTGCAAAAACCTAGAATATTCTCATGGAACTCGCTTGTATACTGAAAAGCCACCTCAACCTTTATATCCTCACTCTCTCCTGTAAAGTAAATGACATCATGCAGCTTTTCTATATTTTTATTTAAATCCTTTACAAAACCGATAATACCCTCAGGCTCATGATACTCAATATGCTCTGTCTCATCGCCTCGTTTGTCCTCGTATATGATTGTAAGCTTCGGATTGAGATACGCTGTCTCCTTCAGTCTGTTCTTTACATCCTCTTCCTTGAATCTTGTCTTCTCAAAAATCTCCGGGTCAGGCAGGAAATTAATCCTTGTTCCTGTTTTTTTGGTTTTGCCTAAAGTAGGGAGCAGGCCATTTTCAAGCTCCACAACAGGAACACCCTTTTCATATCTGTCATGGTGGATAAAGCCATCTCTGCTTATCTCCACATCCATATATGTGGATAATGCATTTACAACCGACGAACCAACTCCGTGCAGACCTCCACTGGTCTTATATACAGAATTGTCGAATTTACCTCCTGCGTGCAGTGTTGAGAATACAACACGCGCCGCAGATACACCCTTAGCATGCATACCTACCGGTATTCCACGTCCGTTATCCTCCACCGTACACGAACCGTTTTTCTCAAGAGTTACCCTTATGGTATCACAGGCACCTGCCAGATGCTCATCTACTGAATTGTCCACAATCTCATATATCAGATGGTTTAGTCCCTTGGTTGTGACACTTCCTATATACATACCCGGTCTTTTTCTGACTGCCTCAAGTCCTTCTAAAATTGCTATGCTCTTCTCATCGTATGTTTGCTTCTTGGCCATACTTGTCTCCTACTTCTTTAAATTGCGTAATAATTATATTATCTGCCCTGCCTGCTATCCTTGATATGCGCTAACACCATCGTTGCTATTTTAAATATCATAGCATCATCAAAGGTTCTGATATCAAGACCTATCGACTTCTCAATACGCTCTAGCCTGTACACAAGCGTATTTCTATGCACATAAAGCTGTCTTGCTGTCTCTGAAATGTTCAGATTGTTCTCGAAGAACTTGGAGATTGTAGACATTGCCTCCTCGTCATCAAGTATCTGTGGCACCTCATCACCAAAAACCTCACGGATAAACATCTCACACAGACTCATTGGAAGCTGATAAATAAGTCTTCCTATGCCCAGCCTGTCATATGCCATAATTTCCTTTTCCACGTAAAACAGCCTGCCGACCTCAAGCGCCATTTTTGCCTCCTGATAAGACTCTGCAATCTTTGGAAGAACATCCGTCGGATTGCCATAGCCCACCCGTACCTTAATCATAGCCTCTGCAAGCAGATTGTCAACCAGCAATAGATGAAAGCTTTTCCTGAAGCTTTGGTGAATCTATATCCTCAACATCCTTTACCAGCACTATATTATGCTCATCCATCGCCACCACAAAATCACCGCTTCTGATATCTGCCAGATTCTTTACAAGCTCAACTGCTATCTCATTGCTGTTCTTTCCGGTATCTATAACATATACTACTCGTTTTCTGTTTTCTATATGTAATTTCTTGGCACGATTTATTATATCAGAACCAAGCATATTGCCAAGAAGAATATTCTGAATAAAATTATTTCTGTCATATCGCTCTGACTCACCGAGCACAAGTGTACGAAGCTGACAAACTGCCATCCTGCCTATTACAAGATTCTCACTCGTATACGGGCAGAACATTACGAGCACATACTCAAGCTCTGAATCAATTTCAACCGCAAATGCAATTGCATCGTTTTTTCCCCTAACATCCTCTTCGGATACTATAAACTCCTTCACAAAAATGTCGCTATGTTCCGGCTCTTCCACCGTACCTGTCAGATGCTTTCCCTTGGCTGAGTATAAAATCGCATCAAACGAAGTAATATTTTTTATTTCCTCAAGTGATTTTTTCAGTTTCTGATTCGTAATCATATTCTTATCCTCTCATTACTGTTCTGACGTAGGCAAGTAAAAAGCTTCCACAAGTCATAAGCTGTAACCCTGTTATAATTTAACACCGTAACTTAACTTTTCAGAACCTCACACACATTCGCAAAAGAAAACCGGGTGTAAATTATACACCCGGTCTGTCAATTTACAACTATTTAATTTTAACGAACTAGTTGGTAATTGTCAATTCAGTTTCTTTATCAAATACATGAATCTTGTGTGGATCAAATGCAAGCTCAATGTGATCACCGTAACGAGCCGGTGTATCTGAATCAACTCTTGCTGACATATTTGCGCCTGCAACTGTGAAGTATAATAATACCTCTGCACCAAGTAACTCATATCCTGTAACATCTGAATCAATCTTGCATGAAGCAAATTTATCAAGATGCTCTGCTGAATCGTAGATATCCTCCGGTCTGATACCGAATACTACGTTCTTTCCAGCATAACCGCCATCGATAAGCTTCTTAGCCTTTGCCTCTGGAAGCTCAACCTGGTATTTATCGAATTTAAGGAATGCCTTTGCTCCCTCAACAACACACTGAGCATCTACAAAGTTCATCTGTGGTGATCCGATGAATCCTGCAACGAACAGGTTGTTTGGCTGATTGTAAAGCTTCTGTGGGCTGTCTACCTGCATGATAACACCATCTTTAAGAACAACGATTCTTGTTCCAAGTGTCATAGCCTCTGTCTGATCATG
>OHPW01001920.1_pt1 | contig 10067 bp, 8 predicted proteins | sample 1577771 | NCBI WGS metagenome assembly OHPW01 (sample SAMEA3879608, study PRJEB24766) | human gut metagenome | biome: human-associated habitat; feature: feces | place: USA | collected 1985/1987
ACATGTTCTCTCTGTTCTACATCCATTTACAGTTTTTCCTCCGTTGTATCTGCCGCATTCTGCAGTAAGATATGCTCTCCCTGCACCAGGGGATAATGCACGGGAATCTCCCCATCCAGGTTCTCCCGGTACATATCTACGGCTGTGATCTGGTGGTTCTCATAGGTAGTGTAATAATAAATCCCCCTGTCTGCATTACAGCAGGAAGTATAAATAGTGATCTCATACTTACCGTTTTCCAGACGGCAGCATCCTCTCGTCTGAGCCACGCTTCCTAAGATATGGAAAAACTGACTGACGCTTTCAGACTCCAAGGTTCCCGATACAGAATTCATTTTCGTAAAAGCCACCCGGACAAAACGGGAGGCAGAGGACAGATCGCCGGGCAGCCCCATGGCTCCCATGCCACGGCTGTACGGCTGCAGCTGAAGCTGCTCTGAGAAACGGTTCACCGGCTGATCCGGAGACAGATAACTGTAGTCATTCAGCCGGAACAGCTGCTTGTCAAAGGGAGGATTGTTCGTCAATACCCCTACGGGATTGTCATAAATGTTCAGTCCCTCCCCGACTGCCTCTATCGTGATCGCCTCGTCCCTGTCCGCCAGTATCCAGTGCAGCTGTGATGTCGGAAACTGCTCGCTGAACCGCGTATCCACCAGATTGATGTGGGCTAACAGCGTCCGGGCTTCCTGCACCGTAGCACACTGTCCCAGGATCCAGGGAATGAACTCGAACTGTGCAATGTTGTCTCTGCCCTCCCGGGGCTTACGATATACGGCGTTGCCCGCGAAATTAAGACCTGCCATGCCCAGGCCCTTCTCATTGACCGCATCATAATACAGCGGATAATCCCCCACCATATGAGCGATACCGATCATGGCATAATGCTCAGTCAATGCATTCTGATGCCGTAACTGAAAAGAGTAATTACGCGGTGTCACCACCACTTCTTCTCCGTAATTAAATTCATAATCAAAAGTTCTGCCAAAATAAAAATCCTGCGATCTATAAGTTGCTGCTGTGCACATAATGGTCTCCTTTACTGTTTTCAGATCAATGTAGATTACTCTTAGTCTATAGCATTTGCAGAATGATTGCAAGTATGCGAAAAACGTTGACGCATCGTAAAAAAAGTGTTAATATTAAGGGACAAAAAGAGTGCTACCGTACAGCAACGGTTCACCTAAGTTAATAGTTACTTATCAAAAAAGCATCGGGCGGTTGCTTTTTTGATGTTTATGTTTCTGAGCAGTCTGTACGATACTGATAAGCGTTACGATGATACTGTTGATCGTAACAACAATACCGACAATCCCAATCACTGTTTCTGCCATCTTATGTACCTCTCGTTAAATTTCCCATTTGTGCCACCTCCGATAATACTATCATAGATACCTTTGATCCGGAAAAATAAGTAACGAAATATGCTATGTGGAAATTGGCTGTTTTCCCGAAAATAAAATTTGTGCAAAATAACCAATAGTTGCATTTTCTGCGTAAAAATGCGAAAATATAAGTTAACGCATTGATTGCAAGAAAGTAAGGAGAAAGCTATGTATATTATCGCAGGGCTGGGAAATCCAGGCAAAGAATATGAAAATACCAGACATAATATCGGGTTTGATGTCATAGACAGATTAGCAGAGGAAGAAAATATCGCCGTCATGGAGAGTAAGCATAAGGCACTGATCGGCAAAGGCTACGTGGCAGGGCAGAAGGTGATCCTGGCGAAGCCCCAGACCTTCATGAACTTAAGCGGAGAGAGCATCCGGGAGATCGTGGACTATTACAAGGTGGATGATACCACGGAATTGATCGTGATCTCCGATGATATCAGCCTGGATGTGGGACAGATCCGCATCCGCAAAAAGGGCAGCGCCGGTGGCCATAACGGCCTCAAGAATATCATCAAAATGTTAGGGCATGATACTTTTATCCGCGTGCGTATGGGCGTGGGAGAGAAGCCGAAGACCTTCGATCTGGCAGACTACGTGTTGGGACATTTTCCGGCGGAGGAACGAAGCATCATGGACGAAGCGGCGAAGACCGCAGCAGAAGCTATCCGTATGATCATCACTGAGAATGCGGATACAGCCATGAACCATTTTAACAGTAAGAAAGCGTAACGGTTGTATAGTAAGAGGAAAAAGCGATGCAGGCACTGATTGCGCCACTGAAAGAACTGGCGGAATATGATGAGATCCGGAAAGTGACCAGACAGGGAAAAGGAACCGTAGCTCTGTCCGGCTGTGTGGACTCCCAGAAACTTCATATGATCTACGGACTCAGCGATGGCCTGAAATACAAGGTCATCGTTACTTATAGTGACTTAAAGGCCAAAGAGATCTACGAGGAATACCGCTTTTATGACAGAAATGTCATGCTATATCCGGCGAAGGACCTGATCTTTTTCCAGGCGGATATTCACGGTAATCAGCTGGTGCAGGAGCGGATCAAGACCCTGCGCAGAGTCGTGGAGGGTAAGCCGGTCACCATTGTCACCACCTATGCGGCACTGATGACACCGCAGGTATTGTGGGAGGAGAAAGACATCATCCGCACCGAGCGGGGCGGCAGTCTGGACGAGAGCAAACTGGCATCCAGACTGGTGGCTATGGGATATGAGAAAGCCTATCAGGTGGAAAGCCCGGGGCAGTTCTCCATCCGTGGCGGCATTGTGGATATCTTTGATCTGACGGAGGAAAACCCCTATCGTATCGAACTGTGGGGAGATGAGGTGGAGTCCATCCGCAGCTTCGACATCCTGAGCCAGCGTTCCATTGAGAAGCTGGAGAGCATCACTGTCTACCCGGCGACGGAGTTCGTGTTGTCTGAGGAGCAGATCCGCAAGGGAATCGCCAGACTGGAGAAGGAAGCCGCCAAACAGGAGAAAATTTTCCGGGATGCCCATCAGCCGGAGGAAGCTCACAGGATCGCCACCCAGGTCAGCGAATTGAAAGAGCAGCTGCTGGAGTTCCAGAGTAAGATCAATCTGGAAGGCTACATCCGTTATTTTTATGAAAATACGGTAACCATGCCGGAACTGCTGTCAGATATGGCGGGGCGTTCTCTGGCCTTCTATATCGACGAACCGGCGAGAGTGAAGGAGCAGGCGGATGCCATCGAACTGGAATTTCGGGAGAGCATGGAACAACGTGCCAGAAAAGGTTATGTGCTGCCGGGACAGATGAATATTCTCTACAGCGGAGAACAGGTTGCGGTCACATTGGAGAAAAATGCCGTGGTGACACTGGCTACCATGGAGACCAAGTACGGCTATTTCAGGACAGAGAAGCACGTGGATATTGCAGCCCGCAACATTGCCCCTTATAACAACAGCTTTGAATCCCTGGTCAAGGATCTGAAAAAATATAAAAAGAACGGCTACCGGGTGCTGCTTTTGTCCGGTTCCCGTACCAGAGCCAGACGTCTGGCGGAGGATCTGCGGAACACAGAGGATGCCGGACTGACGGCAGTATACACGGAAGACCCCATGCGGGAGGTACAGCCCGGGGAGATCCTGACCTATTACGGTCATGTCAATAAGGGCTTTGAATACCCCTGGCTGAAATTCGTGGTGCTGTCCGAGAGTGATATTTTCGGAGCGGAGAAGCGTAAGAAAAAGAAGAAAAAGCTCTATCAGGGGCAGAAGATCAATGATTTCAACGACCTGAAGATCGGGGATTATGTGGTACATGAGACCCACGGACTGGGCATCTATAAGGGCATCGAGAAGGTAGAGGTAGACAAGGTCGTCAAGGATTACCTCAAGATCGAATACCGGGACGGCGGCAACCTGTACATTCTGGCCACCGGGCTGGATGTGATCCAGAAGTATGCCTCCGCCGATGCGGCGAAGAAGCCGAAGCTGAACAAACTGGGTGGTAAGGAATGGGAGCACACCAAGACCAAGGTGCGCAGTGCGGTCAGCGCCGTGGCAAAGGATCTCGTGGAGCTGTATGCGGTGCGTCAGCAGAGTGAGGGCTATGCCTTCGGAAAAGACACGGTATGGCAGCGGGAGTTTGAGGAAATGTTTCCCTTCGAGGAGACGGAGGATCAGTTGAATGCTATCGCTGACACCAAGGCCGATATGGAAAGCCATCGGATCATGGATCGTCTGATCTGCGGAGATGTGGGCTACGGCAAGACAGAGATTGCGATCCGCGCTGCCTTCAAAGCGGTACAGGAGGGCAAACAGGTGGTCTATCTGGTGCCCACCACCATTCTGGCACAGCAGCATTACAACACCTTTGTGCAGAGAATGAAGGATTTTCCCATCAACATCGCATTGATGAGCCGCTTCCGTACGCCATCGGAGATCAAAAAGACGGTGAAGGATCTGGAAAAGGGCATGGTGGATATCGTGATCGGTACCCACAGAGTATTATCTGCGGATGTGAAGTTCAAGGATCTGGGTCTGCTGATCATTGACGAGGAACAGCGTTTCGGTGTGGCCCATAAGGAGAAGATCAAGAAATTAAAAGAAAACGTGGACGTGCTGACCCTGACGGCAACCCCCATTCCCCGGACACTGCATATGAGCCTGATCGGTATCCGGGATATGAGCGTGCTGGAGGAGGCCCCCAATGACCGACTGCCGATCCAGACTTTTGTCTGCGAATACAATGACGAACTGGTGAGAGAGGCCATTGTCCGGGAAATGGCCCGGGGCGGACAGGTCTACTATGTCTACAATCGGGTGAACAATATTGCGGATATCGCGGCACAGATCGCAAAGCTTGTGCCGGAAGCCAACGTTGCATACGCCCATGGACAGATGAAGGAACACGAACTGGAGCGGATCATGTTTGATTTCATTAACGGAGAGATCGATGTGCTGGTGTCCACCACCATCATAGAGACCGGACTGGATATTTCCAATGTCAACACCATGATCATCCACGATTCGGACAATCTGGGATTGTCCCAGCTGTATCAGCTCAGAGGCCGTGTGGGTCGTTCCAACCGGAATGCCTATGCTTTTCTGATGTACAAGCGGGATAAGATGTTAAAAGAAGTGGCGGAAAAGCGGCTGGCGGCCATCAAGGAATTTACGGATCTGGGCAGCGGCTTCAAGATCGCCATGCGTGATCTGGAGATCCGCGGCGCCGGTAATCTGCTGGGATTAAGTCAGCACGGACATATGGAGGCCGTGGGATATGACCTGTACTGCAAGATGCTGAACGAAGCGGTGCAGAACCTGAAGGGCATTCATACGGCAGTGGATTTCGCTACGGTGATCGATCTGGATGTGGATGCTTACATTCCGGCGGAATACATTGTCAACGAGACACAGAAGCTGGATATTTACAAACGGATCGCCGGCATCGAGACGATAAAAGAGCGGGATGAAATGAAGGATGAACTGTTAGACCGCTTCGGCAACATCCCCAAGGCAGTGGACAATCTGCTGCGGATCGCCCTGATCCGTATGGCGGCCCACGGTCTGGACATGACGGAGATCAAGGGCAAGAACGAACGCATTACCTTCAACTTCCGGCCGGATGCGAAGATCGATCCCCGCAAGATTCCGGATTTCCTGAAAAAGCATAAGGATGAATTAAGCTTTACCGCTTACGGTAATCCGTTTTTTACCTATAAGTATAAAAAGACGGGACTGGTGGAGACCGATGCGGAGCTTTTGATGGGCAGAACCGAGGAATTATTGGAAGAAATGAAAGAATTGGTGCTGGAAACAGAGCCGGTTCAGAATAATTAAGAGAGTTTTATAGGACTTTAAAAATGATACCTTTTTATCAGAACAGGGAACGAAAGGATTCTGATAAGGAGGTATTTTTTATGAAAGGATATGTGACTGCCAGCGGATATATGGGATATGTGGAGAATGAATATATCTTATTTGCCAGCGAGGATGATTATTTTGAATATGTGGATTCGTTAAATTTTTAATTAATGTCCAGTGTCTTTACCGGGGCTGTGTATATGTGATATAGTACAAATGTAAAGAAAAAATGTAAGGGGTTTCAACGCTGCGCTGTAAGGAGTAACGGTGAAATTCTGATAAAGCATTTGGCAAAATATGCAGATGGGAGTTTATATTATGGAACTGACTGAGAAGAAGGAATTTGACCTGCTCTCCCTGGGAGAGATCATGCTGAGATTATCACCGCCCGACAATGAGCGTATTACCAGAGGCGACAGCTTCAGCAAGCAGGCAGGAGGCGCAGAACTGAATGCCATTACCGGTGCGGCAATGCTGGGATTGCGCTGCGGTATCATTTCCAAGCTTCCGGCCAATGACCTGGGTGTATATATCAAGAACCGTGTACGTCTCTGCGGTGTCAGCGATGACTATCTGGTATACGATGATGACAAGGATGCCAGATTGGGCGTGTACTACTATGAGAATGGTGCTTATCCCAGAAAGCCCCGTATTGTATATGACCGTAAGAATACCTCCATCAACAAGCTGACCGTTGATGACTATGATGACAAGATCTACAGCGATACCCGCTGCTTCCATACCAGCGGCATCACACTGGCTCTCAGCCCGGAGCTGAGAGCTACCGCTGTTGAGATGATCAAGCGCTTTAAAGCACAGGGGGCCATCATCTCCTTCGATGTGAACTTCCGTGGGAACTTGTGGACCGGCGCCGAGGCGAAGGAATGCATCGAATTCATTCTGCCTTATGTGGACATCTTCTTCTGCTCCGAGGACACGGCGCGTTTGACCTTCCTGAAGGAAGGCGATGCCAAGAGCATTATGAAGAGCTTCACGGAGGAGTATCCAATCTCCATCGTGGCATCCACACAGCGTATCGTACATAGCCCGAAGCGTCATACCTTCGGCTCCATTATCTACAGTGCCAAGGATGATACCTATTATGAGGAAGCACCTTACACCGATATCGAAGTCGTAGACCGCATCGGAAGCGGTGACGCTTATATCTCCGGTGTCCTGTACGGACTGTTGGCACATCCCGGTGAGTATCAGAGAGCACTGGAATATGGCAATGCCATCAGCGCACTTAAGAACACCATCCCCGGTGACCTGCTGTGCACCGACTTAAAGGAGATCCAGGGGATCATCAAGGAGCACAAGTCCACCGGACGTATTGCGGAGATGGACCGCTAAAGCATTTCCTCTTCTTATCTGATCGAACAAATAGAAAACACAAAGCTCTGCCATGTTAATTTAAGTGCATGGCAGGGCTTTTTCTGTTTATTTTTAACAAAATTGAACCTAAAATATATTAAAAAGTCTGCTATACAAGATTAAATTAGTTTGATATACTAAAGACTGATATAGAACTAAAAGCAGGATATTATCAGACGGAAGATTCGAGAAACGGAAGGGAGACAGCAATTTGGAAAAGGAAGACCATATCCGGCAGAAAGAACAATGGAAACAACTGTCTCCTTCTGAAAAATGGCAGTATTTTATGGACTATTATCTGTGGGTTACCATAGGTGTGGCAGCGGGGATCGCTATTGTTATTTTCCTGATCGTACATTTTGCCACCAAGACCAGCTTCATCATGGGAGTCATGGCAGTGAATACGGACGGAGAGCACATCGAAGCCACCGGTCCGGATTATTTTACGGATTTCCTGCGCGAACACGGTGTGATATCCAAACGGGATGTGGTGAACCTGAATGATACGATCTGGATCGATCCGAACTCGGATTCCGATGTGGATTCCACGAATCTCAGCACGATCCAGGTATTGTTCATGACCCGGTCGGTGGATGTGTTTTTTTCTGACGAAGAGTTTTTGAAGCTCATGGGCGGCACGGATTATCTGGCGGATTTAAGGGATTATCTGCCTAAGGAACTATTGGACAGATATGAAGATCAGCAGATCATGGTGTTAAATACCATGACGGGAGAAACGATTGTGGCGGGGATCCGGCTTGAGAACAACGAATGGGTGAGGAAGACCGGATGGTATCAGGAGAACGCAGCCGTGGGGCTGGCGGATGGCATGAAGAATCCGGAGCTGGCAGTGGCACTGTTGGAGGAAATCCTACAGTAGTTCCGTCACGGCTGCCTGCGCCTGCGGCAGATGATGCGCTGTGGGAACGTGGATGACAGAGCACGATGGGAACAGAAAGAATGGAGTATAAATAGGGCATGGAAAACATGGACGCAAAAGGAAATGACAGAAAACACTATCGGGGAATCGAGAAACAGACGGATAATCCGTTTTTGAACCTGTATCACATTGATGCCCTGGGACGGGACGGAACGCCGTTTCATTATTATTTTGCGTCCCGAAATGATGAAAACAATATCAAACACAAGACCCACAGTATGCGCCCCGAGGGCATGGCGGTCTACGCAGTGACAGAGGACGGAGAGAAACTGGTGCTGGTGCGTCAGTACCGGTATCCCGTGAATGATTATCTGTATGAATTGCCGGCGGGACTGATCGAGCCGGAGGAGACCGCTTCGGAGGCCGCCTGTCGGGAAATGATCGAGGAAACCGGCTGGAAACTGGAAGTCTACGAAGGCGGAGAACCGGCTTTCCGAAGAGGATTTTTCCTGGCACAGGGGCTGACAGACGAGAGCGGCAGCATGATCTTCGGAATCGTGACAGAGAATGTGGGACAGCAGATGGAAAATACCGAGGATATTCAGGTGATCCTGGCAGACAGACAGGAAGTACTTCGTATCCTGCGGGAAGAACGGGTGTCCATGCGTTGTGGACTGATGCTGATGCAGTTTTTGACGACAGAACCGGAAGCACCGTTTGCTTTTTTATATCTGTGACATTGACAGATGCAAATACACTGTCATGGATATTATTTGGAAAATTTGGAAAAATGATTTTGCAAAAACGGTTTTTTAAGAATAAACATTGATAAAGAAAGAGGCGGATTATGGCGATCAGATACATCGAGCAGGACAGAACCTTCTGGTTGGACACGGAACACACCAGCTATCTTCTAGCAATTGTAGATCAGGAGAATTTTGTGGGACACGTATATTACGGTCAGAAATTGCAGTATACCGAGAATACACCGGCACCGGTATATTTGCTGCGTACGGGAGAAGCACCCTTCGTCCCGTCACAGAATAACAGAGAGCGTGTGTCATTTCTGGATTCCTTCCCCGTGGAGTATCCAGGGAACGGTCTGGGAGATTACAGAGAAAGCGCCATTTCCGTGCGGACAGCACAGGGACATGTAGGAGTGCAGTTACAGTATGTCTCTCATGAGATCGTAAAGGAGAAGCCGGCACTGCCGGGACTTCCTTCCACATTTCCGGGGGATGAGGACTGCGATACCCTGATCCTACATCTGGCGGATCCGGTCATCGGTCTGGCTGCAGACCTGATCTATACTACATTTGAAGAGGAAGATGTGATCACCCGCAGTGTGATCCTGAAAAATACGGCAGGGCAGCCTATTTATGTGACAAAAGTTATGTCTGCCTGCCTGGATCTGGATTGCACGGATGAAAAGTATGACATCCTTACCTTGCACGGTTCCTGGGGGAGAGAACGTCAGATGGAAAGGAGAAGCCTGATGCATGGTAAGCAGAGCGTTGGGTCTGTCAGAGGAGAATCCTCCCACCAGGAGCATCCGTTTATTGCATTGCTGTCAGAAAATGCAACGCAGGATACCGGTGAAGTCTACGGCATGCATTTTGTATATTCCGGTAATTTCCTGGCACAGGCAGAGCTGTCACAGAAGTATCTGCATGCAGCAGCCGAAATGGCGGTTGAAATGAACTGTGAGGAGATTTTTATCGCTGATCTGATTCAGGAGGCAAATATAAGCCTTCTAATGGCTCTGGGAGAGGAAGAACCGGACGCTGATAAAAAGCAGACCATATTTGCAAGCTGCCAGAATGATGAATTTAAAATAAATGGTTCTGGAACGCCGGTAGTCGTTACCATATACAAAAGTCCCATTCCATGGATCATTCGCAAAACCAGCGAGTGTTATCCAAAAGACATGTCCGATTTGTGGGACCAGACAGAGCAGAAGCTTCCGGCCGAAATGGAAAGTCTTTCAAATGGTATGGAAGTGGCCTGGTACCGCTATATGTTCCGGAAAGATGAAACTAATCCGGATCCAGAAAGCAATGCTTCCGTGAA
>OHPW01001921.1_pt1 | contig 10060 bp, 12 predicted proteins | sample 1577771 | NCBI WGS metagenome assembly OHPW01 (sample SAMEA3879608, study PRJEB24766) | human gut metagenome | biome: human-associated habitat; feature: feces | place: USA | collected 1985/1987
TATGAATGATTTATTATTTGGTAACAATAATGCAGAAATAGTTAAGAGGTTATCAAAACGTTATTTTAAGAAAAATAGAATCCGGAATATTGCGGCAATATTGGCGATTATGTTGACCGCATTTCTATTTACTTCTGTTACTTCATTGGCATTTGGTGTAGTATCTTCCTTTCAGTATTCCTTGCAGATGCAAAAGGGTAGCAAGGCAGATGGAACATTGGGGTATATGACAGAGGAGCAATTTCAACAGCTTGTAGATAGTGATTTTGTAGAGATAGCAGGACATAGGTGTGTTGTTGGTTATGCAAGTAATGCGCAGGGGCATTCTGTTGAAATTAACTATGCTGATGACATACAACAAGAACTAACTTTTTGTAAACCGACACATGGTAAATCGCCACAAAAATCAAACGAAATTGCAACTACGGAATTGGCTTTAAAAGCACTTGGTGTGAAGCCGGAAATTGGTGCCTCAGTTCCTTTGGAGATTGAATTACGCGGAAAAATTTACCATTATGATATGGTGCTTTCAGGATGGTGGGAGGCAAGCAATGATTCTCTTAGCGTTGCAATTATTTCTGAACAATTTTTAGAAGAAAACAAGGAACTGTTAAAAAATACCTATGCAGTAGACCATGAAATTGCAGGTGTTACTTTTTCAGATGTTGTATTGAAAGACAAAGTAAATATTAAGAATCAATTAGACGAGTTTGTTTATTCTATTGGTGGAAATCCAGAGGATATGAATGCAGATAATTTTATTCTATCAACAGAGAATCAGATGTCAAAAGGAATGATTACATCAAATTCTATTTTATTTGCAGTGATATTTATTTTGATGTTTGTTATATGTGGTTATTTACTAATCCATAATATTTTTGATATTTCTGTTATGCAAGATGTACGTCAATATGGATTGTTGCGGACATTAGGTACTTCTACACGTCAAATTAAGAAGATTGTTAATCGCCAGGCAGTTATGCTTACACTGATTGGATTACCGATTGGATTGATTATGGGATTTTTTGTAGGATGGATATTGCTTCCAACAGCAATGCGACTTCTTAATCTTGAACATGCTATGACAGGTACAAAAATTTCTACATCTCCGTTGATTTTCATTATTGCAATTGTATTTACAATTTTTACAGTCTTTATTAGTACACGGAAGCCAGTAAAAAAAGCGGCAAAAATTTCTCCAATAGAGGCGATTCGTTATACGGATCAGGGACATTATAAGAAAAGAATAATTAAGCGTACTAATGGTGGAAAACTGGCTCATATGGCATTTTCAAATTTGGGGAGAAATAAGAAACGATCGGGCTTTATTATCATATCTATGTTGTTGTGTATTGTACTGCTCAATTCAATTATTATAATAACACAGAGCATGGATGAGGAAAAAGTCATTAAGCGTACTACTAAGACTGACTTTACGGTTTATAATTCAGTTGCGCTTGATATGAGTCAAGGATTTCGATTGCATGAAGATACACTTTCTCAACAGGCGGTGGATTTGATTCGCAAACAGCCAGGAGTACAAAATGAACGGTATCTTTATAGAAATACAACAGATGATAGAAATGTATTGGTAGATTATGGATTTGAAAAATTAGTTTGTGAGTCCACATTTTTAGATGATTCCGGCATCGTGTGGAAGGATTGTAACGGATATAATTTAACGACAGTCAATGAGAGTGAAAATCGTTGTTTAGGGAATATCATGGGAGCTTCTGAAAATTTTTGGAATGATATTCTTGTTTTTGAAGGTGAGAAAGATAAGAATGTTCTGAAGGAGAAAATGATAACAGGAGAATATGTGATTATAGGATATACTATGGATCGCTCAACGGAAGAACCAAATAGCACGCCGATGACAGATGAATTACAAGTTGGAGACCGTATTTCTTTTTTCAAAGACGGTGAACTGGTTAAGACATGTACGATTCTTGCGAAAGCAATTATGGTAGGGACAGAATTAGAAACGCCAATGGGAACTTCAGCACAAATGAATATTGGAGGGGATGCTCCTTTTGTTTATATCTCAGATAACGCATTCAAACAAATTTATGATGTTCCGACATTATTGAGTTACGGATTTAATGTAGATAAAACAATGCAAGCACAGATGGAAGAATTTTTAAATGACTATAAGGAAAATGATTCATCTGTTGCTTATACATCTACAAAATTGTTAAAGGAGCAGATGTATGCACAGAGGGATATACTTCTAATTGTAGGCGGTATGATAGGAGCTATTATGGCATTTGCCGGACTGATTAACTTTACCAACATGATGGTTACTAATATCATCACCCGTCGCCATGAATTTGCAGCAATGCAAAGTATCGGTATGACAAATCGTCAGCTCCGCAGACTGATTATGGACGAGGGCTTATATTATGCGGCAGGTGCGGATGTGATCGGCGGTTTGCTTGCAGCAATTTTAGGAGTGACGGTTTTAAAGAATGTTCTTAATTCTCCGTCTATGTGGTATTTTACCTTGCGGTTTACATTGGTTCCGGCTCTTTTCATTGCAGTAATCTATTTAATCTTAGCGGCAATCATTCCGGTGGTTGTGCTGCATTTCTTTAATAAAGGAAGTGTGGTGGAACGGTTGCGGACAGAATAAACAATCAGAAAGAATCAAGGCAGGTGATGCGGATGGGAAAATCGTAATTTTATCTGTTCCAGACACCAAAGAAGATATACTGAAGAAAATCCTGAAGGTAGTCGAAAGATCTACCGATGATATAGATATAGAAGAACGGGAATTTCCTTCAGAAACAATGGAACGTGGGGAGCTGCAGATTTCATTTTCTGAGAAGAAGGTTTACCAAAATGGACAGGAGATTCTACTAAACCGTCACGAATATGACACCTTAGTATATCTTGCCAGGCATCCGGGATGGGTTCGATCCAAAGAACAAATCTATGAGGCAGTCTGGACAGAGGAAGTAGAGAATTATGAGAATGCGGTCATGTGGTGCATCAGCCAGCTTCGTAAGAAGCTGGAGCCGGATCCGGACAGACTGCAGTACATCCATACCGTAAAAGGTGTGGGATACAAGTTTGAGTATAGGAAAAACAAGAACTGAATATAACAAAGAAGGCAGGGCAGAAATGTTCTGTCTTTTTTTGTTGCGATTTTATGTATATCTCCGTACAGAAGTAGTATCAGCACAGCTCCTAAAAAGTATGCTTTTTGAGAGTAGATGCTGGAGGCTATTTTTTACTCTCAGAAAGTATATAAATGGAGTTTTGGGATATGCTAAAAGATTTGTGAACTTTTTGGGAATGTATAGGAGGAAGAGATATGGCATATTACGGGTATCACAGGACCAGTACCAAAGAACAGCATTTGGATAGGGGGATTATAGAAATTCAGAGATTCTGTGAGAGTCAGAATATAAAACTGGCAGGAATTTTCACAGATAAGCTGACAGGGAAAAACTTTGACAGACCACGATACACTGTTCTGGTTGAAGATGTTTTACGAGAAGGAGATACGCTGATTATCACAGAGCTTGACAGACTGGGTAGGAATAAGCAGGAAATTTTAAAGCAGCTGCAGATTTTAAAAGACAAGGGAGTACGGGTAATGGTATTGGAACTTCCGACTACACTGATTGATTTGTCACAGATGGACAACGCTTTAGCAAGGCTGATGATAGAGACGATCAATAATGTATTGATTGAGATTTATGCATCTTTGGCACAGGCGGAGATGGAGAAAAAAGAAAAGCGTCAAAGGGAAGGTATGGAGGCAAAAAAACTTCGAGGTGAATGGGATGAAGTGGGAAGACCGAGAGCCATAGAACCAGAAAAGTTCAACCAGGAATTTCTGCGGGTAATAGAAAAGGAGGTGACGCCAACTCAACTGCAGAGAGAACTTGGGCTTACAGCTTCTACGTTCTATCGTTACCGGAAAGATTTTTTTGAGAAATTTCCTCAGTTTGTCCAATTTCAGAAATAAATTGATAATTATTATATGAAGAGAAAAAAGATGGGAGGCAGTAATATGAGTAACAAAACAGAGGGAACTTTATTTTTTGATCCAGAAAGTGGGCGATATGATATTCGATTTGGAATGGATTCGTTTTATGGCGGATTACATTGTGGAGAATGCTTTGAGGTAAAAGTAAACAATACCTGGGTTCCGGTCAGAATTGAAATGGGAGACGACTGGTATTTGGTTGGTCTGCCTGTTGCAAAACTGTCGGGACTTACAGTACGGATGTAGGAGGCGTAAATGGAAGCAGAGAAAGAAAAAGTGTGTGAAGGAGCAGAGTATGCGTTTATAACTGATATTCGGATTACTTTGGAATGTCTGCATGAGGCATATCAGATGGAAGGGGATTTGATAAAATCTGGAAAAAATATTTATGCAACAATGATCTACCCATTCATCCGTATGATCAAGGAACAATGCAGTATAATGGAATTGTGTGAGGAGGAACTTCATAAGGAATTATGGAGAACCTATGAAACAGAAGAAGATAATGTAAAATTTGTAGATGCGGCTTGGCGTTTTTTAGAGTCACGTCAAAGAGAGGCGGTTTGAATATGTACGCTACACGAACAAAAGATACAGAACAATCAGCACGCTTGAGAGAAAATTATAAAATTGTGTTACGGAAATTATTTTTACGAGTCGCTTATGAAACAGGGATACGTGGGAACGATATATTAAAAATGGATATGTCGTGTATAAAGGGACGCCAGGTTATATTGGTTGAAAGCAAAAGAGGATCAGCGTATTTATACCATCAGATAAACGGAAATTATCCACAGGTGTCTCGAAAAACCCTGCGGATTATGAAAGCTCTACATAAAAAACAAGGAAACTTCTTCTGCGATTCGCGAGAACATTATATATGGAAAATAAAGAATCTTTGGGAACAACCTAAGTTTTCTTTTTATGCCTTCCGTAGAAACAGGAGAGAGTTTGAATTATTGACTCTGAAAGAACAACTTCATAAATGTAAGAAATAAAAGTGAGTAGTAGCTGAGTAGTACGGTTTATTACATTGCGAAATGTACATAATTATGTTATAATAACATACAAAGAAGGGAGCGTGAATTTATGCCAGTAATTAAACCGATTACCGAATTAAGAAATACAAATGAAATTTCAGAGTTATGCCATCAGCAACAGGAACCAATTTTTATAACCAAAAATGGATTTGGAGATTTAGTAGTAATGAGTATAGAAGCATATGATAAACTGATGAGTGAAAAAGTAATAGATAGAGCAATACATGATGCAGAGCAAGAGGTTGCCGAGGGCGCTGAACTTTTGGATGCGAAAGAGGCACTTGCCACTTTGAGGAGAAAACATTTTGGATAAATATACAGTTAAAATGTTCCCACAGGCATACCGGGATTTGGATCAGATTTATGAACAGATAGCATTAAATAGTAATTATGATAATAGTGCGAGGGATGTTATAGATCGAATCGAAAAAGCCATTCTAAGTCTTGACGAACAACCTTATCGTGGGGCAGAACGTAAACGAGGATTTTATGCTTATAAAGGTTATCGGCAGCTATTTGTTTCTGAATATATTATTGTTTATGAAATATTAGAGCCAGAGAAAATAGTAGCTGTTGTAACAGTTAAATATAACAAAAATGAATTTTAATAAGAATAGCAAAACGGCAGTAAATAGTGTCTACTGCCGTTTTGCTACGGGATGAGATATGAAAAGAGCCGCTCAAAAATGGGCGGCTCGAAGTATTTGTAATTGTTTACTCTTTCTCAGATACAGGAGTGTTAATTGGCATCATTGTTTCAATTAAGGAGAGAATCTTAGCTGAATTTTGCTGAAATTGCGTCTGAAAATCTTCTGTAATATTATAGTCCAGATACAGTGAGATCAATGTGGTATTCCACGCTAGGAGCATGGTTTTTTCTGATAGGTGTTCTTCCAGAAAATGCAGATGATTGCAAAGCGTTGCCTGCGTTTTGATCCAGGTAAAGAAATAGTCATCTTCTACTGGAATATCAAAATTATGAAACCATTCACGAACGGTATGTGTTTCGGAACCATCGTCGCATTCAGGATTATTAAAGATTATTCAATAGATGATTCTTTCAGATTTTCCGAAATGTTGCCATCGGTAGGAAGCACAAGATACCTGCCAATCGGGAACATGGCACAGACTGCCGGTTTGACATCGGGTACCATACATACATTTCCGGTTTTTTAATAGCGGACAGCGTTTGATAGTTCCCTGTGGTTTTTGGCATACTACCAGGAAACGGGAGTTACATCTGATATAAGCTTCACAATATTGTGTCAAAGCAGCCTTCGGTGTGATTCCAAATTTTTTCGCTATATTAAATAAATCTTTCGGGGATAAAAGAATATCATCCCGATGGATACAACACTTTCCGCATTGGGTATAGTGAAAGGTAAAAGTATCATCGAGACACAGTGTACACCTTGTTCCAATTCATCTTTTGTCCGTTCTGTATTGAGTTACAAGACTCATCTATTCTTCATTTCTCGGATAGGAAAAACTGTAACTTTATATGGAATAATGATTGCTGTCTATCCTTTTTAAATTTTTTTCTCGGCAAATAATTCTCCCCTCATCAACTGTATTAAACACGCAAATAAAGTACGCACGCATGACTACATATAGATATCGGCTAATCATCTTTGGTGTATCTTCTTTTAAGCTACATTGACAAATAGTATACATATAAGCTTTCATGCCAACACTATAGCATTCATCATAAATATAGTTATTTTGGTAAATTGCAAATTTTTTTCTCAGAATTTTAAAACAAGATTCTCCAAACTCTTGAAAAGGATATTTTTGATATAATTTCTGTACCTGTATATTATTTGTCTGATGAATCCGTTTAATCGTTTTGTCAGCATATTGAAGAATCCGTTTGCACAATAACACACGGTGTTTCCTGTAATACTGTCTTTCATAAGCACTCTTTCGCTCTCTTCGTATTTTTTCTCTTCATTTTTTTAAATGTTTTTCTCCCTTATTGGGATTATACGGCGAATATTTTCCATACCACAACTTTTCTTCCTCGTCCCATTTTCCAATATAATGCGCTGGTAAATTTTTCTTTTGTGTTTTTATTCTTTTCTGTAAATCGTAATTCTTTGTTCGGCCATTTTTTCCTACATTAATCATTTCTTTTCCTTCTAGAAAAAGTACAATTTCCGAACAATCCTCACTAATCAAAATAGACATTTTATATTCTGGAAAATGTTTTAATAGTTTCGAATTAACTGCAAATTCCCCGTTTGTCCATACACTGAGCATTTCTTCTGGTTCTTTTCTACTGCTAGCTTTTATCTGTACAAAGTTAGTAAAATCATACTTAGATTCTTTCGTTTCTTCATTTGTTTCTTTTGACCCTTCAGGTTTATAGTACTTTCCGTCTTTCGTTCTTAGCAGTTCCCCCTTATTTTTCATGCGATATATGAGATTTCTTAATTTTTTTTCGTCATAGTTTTCTTCTCCTAGCTGAGTGATTGCTTCTTCTGCAATCTCATGAAATTCTTTTTTTTGTCCGTTCTCAAAAATTTTTTCTACTAAGTTAAAATATAATTCATTTCTTCTCATTTTGAAGTTTCCTTTCTAAGCTAGGTGGATAACCATATTTTTTCTTATATGCTTTGTTAAAACCATTCACTGTTTCGTATCCATATTTGTCTGCTACTTGACTCGCACAAATTCCATTTTGAAGTTCTCTTTTTGCCTCTTCTAATTTTATATTGCTTATGTAAGTCATAATTGTACAACTTGTCTTTTTCTTGAATTCTCTACATAAATGAAATTTTGAATAGAAAAAATATTTTTCTAGTTCTTCCAGCCGTATTCTCTCATTTATATGATTTTGCACATAAGTTTTCAGTTCCTCTTTTAAGTTATCCACTCTTTTGCCCTTCGTAATTGATTAGTTTAGCGAGCTACATGACAATTATACATTTTGAAATTAAATTTTTCTGTTCCAAAGTTGCTGTTTTTTCAATATTGACTATTTGGTATATTTATAAAAGTTAAAATTCCCCATTTCATTTGATAGGTATTTGATGTAAAGTGAATCACGAGGACTTCTCTTCTTTTTTGTTTTGTATGATTTTTTTGCTGAAGGAATGTGGAGATAATGCTTTTGGAGTAGTGTGTGGGTTAAAAGCTGGAGCAGTAGGTACTTAATTTTGGTTTTATAAACAAGATTACAATTCTTACTGGTCATTGGTAACTGGAAAAACTGCCTTTGCATTTATGAGAGTGTATGGCAATGCTCCTGGATATTGTTTATATCAATTATCAGGATTACAAGAAGGACATAAAAAAGTTTCTTATTAGTGAAACAGGGAAGAAATCTAAAGAATTGGTTTACGAAAAAGGATGTGGGACGAAATTTGACGAATGCTTTGCTTAACAGGAGTCTTTTTTGATTTTAAGAGCGTTTGTGGAAATGTCGTGAGGAATCAGAAAAAATTTCTGTACATTTTCTGTCCCCCATGCTATCATAAACAAAGAAATACCCATACAGCAGGTAGCTTGGTTGCCTGTAAATACGATTTGTACAGAGGATAAAAATATGGAAATTCAGGATAAGATGAGAAAGCCGATGTTGGAGGCAAAATATCTGAATGTGGAAAATACAGACAGATACCGCCCCATCATCCGGCTTTTTTATTTAAAATATGAAAAACTGAAATACTGGCTTTATCAAGAAGAGGTTTTTGAGGAATTAAAAGAGGATCCGTATTTTGCGGATTATACCATGGAACAATGCCAGCAGGATCTTGCAGCCCTGGCCTCATGGGGAAATCTGGTTACCATTCAGGATACCAGAAAGGTGACTACCATTGAAGAGTTCAGGAACAAAAAGTTTCGGTACCAGTTGTCGGAGACAGCTGTGGAAATCGAGCGCATGGTTATAAGAATCGAAAATCTGTTTATTGAGGGCTCTTCACTGGAGCCTACGCTGTTGGAGCGGATTCGGATCAATCTGGGAAAACTGGAAGAAATGTCTGTGAAAGAGGATGAAAAACTTCATGCCTGGTGGAATGATTTGAATAATGATTTCATTCGGTTAAACCAGAATTATCAGGATTATATGCGGGAGCTGAACAGTGTAAAAGCAGAAGAGATGATGAAAACCAGAGAGTTTCTTTTATTCAAAGATCGCCTAATGGAGTATCTGCGTTCCTTTGTGAAAAGCCTGCAAGTGAATGTGACGGCTATTGAACAGGAACTGCGGAAGGTGCAGGAAGAGACTGTGAAGAATGTTTTGAAGAAAGTCACCGCGTATGAGCTTTCTATTCCTCGTATGGATGTGGAAATTGATGAACAGATGATTTATGAAAAAATGAGCGGTCGCTGGGAAAGTATGGTGGAATGGTTTGCAGGAAAAGACGGGCAGGAATCAGAAGCAGGGAAGGTGTTTGATACCACCAACGAGATTATTCGGAAAATTACTCGCTATGCAACCCGTATCAGCGAGATGAGCAATCAGGGCTCCAATCGGCGGGAGGAATATAAAAAGGTGGCACAAATGTTTGCAAAATGCAGAGATATTTCTGAGGCGCACAGGTTGGCAGCAGTGGTCTTTGGCGTGGAAAAACCGCTGCATTTAAAGGGCGAAATGCACAGGGAAACAGATAGTATTAACAGCAGTGTGTATGAAGAGAATCCTCATGTAGTTACGGTAATTCCAAGAGTCCGCACTTATCGAGAAAAGGCGAAAAGAAGTGGGATTATAGACCGCTCAGAAGAGAAAGAAGCCATGCGTAAGGCTGAGATACAGAGGTTGGAAGAGGAACGGAAATTATTAAGAAGCTATATCAAAAACGGGCGGTTGGAGTTTGCAAATCTTCCGGTGATTGAACCTTATGTACGGGATATGTTTCTTCTGTGGATGTCTAAAGCACTGGAAAAGAAAAACCACAGAGCTAAGACAGAAGACGGTCAGATTTATTATATTGAACAGGCAGATACAAAGGAATACTGTACGTTAAAATGCACAGATGGAGAGTTCCAAATGCCTTGTTATACCATGGTATTTGAAGAA
>OHPW01001931.1_pt1 | contig 10024 bp, 8 predicted proteins | sample 1577771 | NCBI WGS metagenome assembly OHPW01 (sample SAMEA3879608, study PRJEB24766) | human gut metagenome | biome: human-associated habitat; feature: feces | place: USA | collected 1985/1987
CTGAAGGAGGCTAAGGCTATCGTTGATGGCGCTCCCAAGGCTGTCAAGGAGAAGGTCTCCCAGGCTGAGGCTGACGACATCAAGAAGAAGCTGGAAGAGGCTGGCGCTAAGGTTGAGGTTAAGTAATTTAACCCCTTCTCTTACCGTTCTTTCTTGAACATCAAGAGGTCTGCACCGCAAGGTGCAGGCCTTTTTTTATCTCGTGAAAATGCAATCCCGGAAAGTCCGCAGACTTTCCGGGATTGCTCAATAAAAATATTTTTCCGCTGAATATGCCCAAAGCAAAGCGGAGGACATTCCCGATCGTTCTCTTATCAAAAAAGGCTGCCGCACAAACCTGTGCAGCAGCCTTTCGTGTTATTCTTCCGGTGCAGCCTTGCACTCCTCCACATAGGCTGCGATCTTGTCGATCTGGATCTGTGCCACGGCACGGCCGGTCTCGTACACGCGGCGCAGCTGGGCGGGGTCGCGCTCCATAGAGGGAATCTCCAGCGGGATGGGCGGGCGGATGACGAATGCCCGGCCGGACTGCTCCAGCATGGAAATATAGGCCAGCGTCTCATTGTAGCGCTGGTGCCGGTCTGCCACGGCCTCCACAAAAGCGGGATAGCGCACATACCTTGCCCGGATAAGGGGCAGCATCTTGTTTTTCTGCTTTACAAAGCCCTTGGGCTGGGTCAGGATGATCAGATTGCGCTTGTAGCCGATAGACTCGAAAAAGCGCACGGGAATGGAATCCGCAACACCGCCGTCCAACAGCTGATAGTGGCCGATCTTTACGATCTTTGCTGCCAGCGGCATGGATGCCGATGCCTGCATCCACCGGATATCCTCGGCGTCGCCGGTGCGGCACTTGTGGTAGATGGGCTCACCGGTACGCACATCGGTGCACACCACAAAAAAGTCCATGGGGTTCTCCCGGAAAGCCTTGGTATCAAAGAGATCTAGTTTTTCCGGCACGGTATGGTAGCAGAACTGCTCGCTGTACAGGTTGCCGGTGCGCAGCAGGTTACCAAAGCTGGCGTAGCGCTTGTCATTGCAGTATTCTGTGTTGTAGCGGATGGTGCGCCCGATCTGGTGCGACTTGTAGTTGCAGCCGAACACTGCCCCCGCCGACACACCAATGGCACCGTCCAACTGGATGTTATGCTCCATCAGCACATCCAGTACGCCAGCGGTGAACATTCCGCGCATAGCACCGCCTTCCAGCACAAGTCCTGTTTTCATACCATTTTCCTCCTCGTCCGGTCAAAAATCCCGGATATTACCCTTCTCCTACAAGAATAGTATACTCGAAAACCGCGAAAGAACAAGGGAGGATAAGCCAAAAATGACCTGACAACCTCGCGAAGTTTCGGTATTTTTGGACAAGGTCATACTTTTAGAAAAAACGAAGAGGTTTGGTGCCGTATTTTTACGAATTTTGGCAAGAAAACCCCTTGTCAAAGCGGGATGCTTCCGGTATACTAGGTGAAACATTATATGATGGGTGCGTGTGGCGCGCGCCCGGGAATGGAAAACAGGCGGGCGCTTTTCGCGGCGGGCGAGCCGGAGACAGAAAACGCACCTGCAAGGGTTGGAGGATATACTTTATGAAGATGCTGGAAGATCGTATCCGCAAGGACGGCATTGTGCGCGAAGGCAACGTGCTCAAGGTGGACAGCTTTATCAACCACCAGATGGACATCCCGCTGTTCCGCGAGATGGCACGGGAGTGGAAGCGCCTGTTTGCGGGCAAGCCCATCAACAAGGTGCTCACCATCGAAGCCAGCGGCATCGGCATTGCGGCTGTGGTGGCCAGCGAGCTGAACGTGCCGGTGGTGTTTGCCAAAAAATCTATGAGCATCAATCTGGACTACGACAACTACAAGACTCAGATCCAGTCCTTCACCCACAAAAAGATCTACAACGTCATCGTCTCTAAAAAGTTCCTCACCCCGGAGGATCATGTACTGATCATCGACGATTTTCTGGCCAACGGCTGCGCCCTGATGGGTCTGCTGGAACTGGCCGAGGAAGCCGGCGCCACCGTAGAGGGCATCGGCATCGCCGTGGAAAAGGGCTTCCAGCAGGGCGGCGAGCTGATCCGCAGCAAGGGCATCCAGCTGGAAAGCCTTGCCATCGTGGACGCCATGGACAGCACCACCGGCGAGATCACCTTCCGTCCCCAGCCGAACCAGAACTAAAAATCATTATACATTTCAGCGTAACGGAATGTCTGCGGACGTTCCGTTATTTTTTTGCACCTGCCGCTTCCCTTTACGACCCCTCCCGTGAAAAGGCAATTCTGGAAAATCCGCAGATTTTCCAGAATTGCAAATTAAAAATCATTCTTCCACTGTTTATGCGCAAAGCGAACGCGGCGCGCATTCCAAATCGTCACGCCCCATCAAAGCTGTCCCCATCGGCGGGCAGGGCGGCAGTCGGCGCGTCTGCGCTGCCGGTGTCCGCTGCCCGGGGGACGCCCTTGTACACCAGCGTCTGCTCCAGCACTTCGGCACAGACCGGTGCCGAGAGACTGCCGCCGGCGGTGGTCCAGCTGTGGGGCTCATCCAGACAGACCAGACACAAAAACTGCGGGTCATCGATGGGTGCCACCGCCACAAAGCTGGCGATACGGGCTTTCTCGTCGGTGCTGTCCAGCTTCTGGCTGGTGCCGCTTTTGCCGCCCACCCGGTAGCCCGCGATCTGTGCGTTGCGTCCGCCGCCGTACAGCACCACCGCCTCCATCATCTCCCGCATGGCGGCGGAGGTGGCGGGCTGGATCACCTGCCGCTTGCACACCGGGGCATTGTGCTGCAAAACGCTGCCGTCCGGCGCTAGGATGTCCGATACCAGATACGGCTGCATCAGACGCCCGCCGTTTACCACCGCGCAGACGGCAGCAGCCATTTCCAGATAGGAAATTTTGCTGCTCTGCCCGAAGGCACAGGACGCCAGCTCTACCGGCCCCATGCGGTCGGCCGTGTAGTACAGGCTCTTTTTCGGCTCGGCGGGCAGGTCGATGCCGGTGGGCTCCCGTAGGCCGAAAGCGGCAAAATAATCGCAGAAAGCCTGCTTGCCCAGCCGCGCCCCGATCTGGATGAAGCTCTGATTGCAGGAGTTTTCCAGCGCCTGTGTCACGGTCTGGCTGCCGTGGCGTTTGTGGTTGGCGCAGTGGAACCGCGTGCCTGCCACCGAGATGGAGTCTCCGCAGTAAAAGGTGGAGTGCCGGGTGATGGCACCGGCATCCAGCGCCGCCGCACAGGTGATGAGTTTGAACACACTGCCCGGCTCGTATAAATCGCTTACCGCCTTGTTGCGCCACTGGGTCTGCTGTGCCAGCTGCAAGGCGGCGGCGCGCTCTTTACCGGAAAGAGCGTCCACGGTGGCGCGCGCGGCCTTGTCGGCGATCACCCGGGGCTGGTTGGGGTCGTAGGCCGGGGTGGTGGCCATGGCCAGCACTGCCCCGGTGTTTACATCCATCACGATGCCCACGCTGCGGGCAGCTACATGGTGCTCCTGCACCGCATAATTCAACGCATTTTCAAGGTAATGTTGAATATTTGCATCGATGGTCAGCCGCAGCCCGCTGCCCTCCACGGGCGTAAGTTCCGTCTCGTAGCTCTGCGCCAGCGTGTAGCCCCAAGCATTCACCGCAGTCAGCACCACCCCATTCTGCCCGGTAAGGGTGTCGTTATATTTCAGCTCCAGCCCGCTGACCCCGGCGTTGTCCACATTGGTAAACCCCAGCACCGAGGCCAGCAGCTCCCCCTGTGGGTACCAGCGCTTGGAGTCCTGATTGATGCGCACGCCGGTAATGCCGTTTTCTGCGCAGAAATCCCGCACTGCATCAGCAATTTCCCGCTCCACCCGGTAGCGCAAAAGGCAGTCGTTGGAGCGCCGGTCGCTGAACTTTTCCAGCAGTTTTGCCTCGTCCAATTCCAGTATCTCCGCAAGCCCTTTGGCGGCAAGGGCAAGCTTCTCCTCCGGCATCTCCCGGGGGCTGGCGCGCAGGGTCCAGCAGCTGCTGTTGGCAGCAAGCAGCGCACCATCGGCGCTGTATATTTTGCCCCGGTCAGCGGGCACAACGGTGTCCCGCAGCTGCTGTCCCAGCGCCCGCTGGGTGTACCAGCCGCCGGTGCATAATTGCAGCCAGAACAGTCGCCCGATGAGCCCTGCAAAGCAGATGGCGCACAGCCCCACCGCAATGAGCCGCGCCCGCAGACGGAACGCCCGCTCCGGTAAAGTGCGCAGGGCGTCCGTGGGTTTTGAGCCGCGCATGGCAGCACCCCCTTTGCGGGCAGTTTATGCGCCCGGCAGCAGCGTGTATGACTAACCGCCCCCGCACCCGCGTACAATAACAGAAACGGAGGTGACCGGGATTGCACAGAACTGCTGCCCGCAAAGGGCTGCTGCGGCCGCTGCCGCCCATGGACCTGCCCTTTCTGGTGCTGGTGCTCACGCTGGTAGCCTTTGGGCTGGTGATGCTGTGCAGCGCCAGCAGCGCGGTGGCACTGTACCGGCGGCAGGACGCCTTTGCCTATGTGCGGCCGCAGCTGCTGTACGCCGCCATGGGTCTGGCGGCGATGTGGATGGCCAGCCGGGTGGACTACCACATCTATCACAAGCTAGCGTGGCCGCTGCTGGCGCTCTCGCTGGTGCTGCTGACGACGGTGCTGTTCATGCCGGAGTATAACGGCTGTAAGCGCTGGCTGGTGCTGCCGGGGCTGGGCACATTACAGCCCAGCGAGATCGCCAAATTTGCGGTGGTGCTGGTATTTGCCCATATCATCGCCCTGAACCACGACCGCATGGGCAGCTTTGCGGTGGGGGTAGTACCCTTTGCGCTGGTGCTGGGGGTGGTGGCAGTGCTCATGCTGCTGGAACCCCACCTTTCCGGCACGGTGCTGATCTTGAGTATCGGCGCGGTGCTCATGTTCGTGGGCGGCACCGGGCTGCGGTGGTTCATGCTGGCGGGGGCGGGCGGCGCTGCCGCCATTGGCACGGCCATCGTGCTCATGCCGGAACTAGTGCCCTATGCCGCCGACCGGCTCAACTCTTGGCTCGACCCCTTTGCCGACCCGCTGGGCGATGGACACCAGACCATCCAGAGCCTATATGCCATCGGCTCCGGCGGGGCGGCAGGGCTGGGGCTGGGCAACAGCCGTCAGAAACATCTGTTCGTGCCCGAGCCGCAGAACGACTTCATCTTTTCCATCCTCTGCGAGGAACTGGGCTTTCTGGGCGCGTGTGCGGTCATCCTGTTGTTCAGTGCGCTGCTGTGGCGGGGCATCACGCTGGCGGCGCACGCGCCGGACCGCTTCGGGGCACTGCTGGTGGTGGGTTTTGTGGTGCAGGTGGCGCTGCAGGCGGTGCTGAATATTGCGGTAGTTACTAACACCATCCCAAACACCGGCATCAGCCTGCCCTTTTTCTCCTCCGGCGGCACCAGCCTGATGATGCTTCTGGGCGAGATGGGCATCGTGCTCTCCGTCTCCCGGGGCGAAAGCTGATAAAGACCGGCATTTCCAGCCGCAAAGGGGAAATATCGGTTCAGGAAAGCCGAAAAAAGCGGACAAATGACCGGACAAATCCCGCAGACAGCGGGAAAGCCGTTTCCGGCGCATTTCTTTGACCAAAGACCCTCGTTTTGCATACCATGGGGTATCTTTTGCAGAACGGGGGTCTTGGCATGGCTGGGGATTGGATCATTACGGGCGGACGGCCTTTGCAGGGCAGGGTGGAAGTGCCTGCGGCCAAAAACAGTGTGCTGCCGCTGCTGGCAGCTGCGCTGCTGTGCAGCGGGCCGGTGCGGCTGCAAAATGTGCCGCGCCTGACCGACGTGGGGGACTGTCTTGCCCTGCTGCGGGGCGTGGGCTGCACAGCAGGCTGGCAGGGCGCAGCGCTGGCGGTGCAGGGACAGCCCATGCGCACCGACCTTGCACCGGAGGCCGCAGGCAGGATGCGGGCGTCTATCCTGTTCTGCGCGCCGCTGCTGGCGCGGCTGGGGCGGGTGAGCACCGTGCTGCCCGGGGGCTGCCGCATCGGGGCAAGGCCCATCGACCTGCATTTGCAGGGGCTGGCGCAGATGGGCGTGCGGCAGCTGCCCGCTGCGCCCGGACAGCTTACGCTTTACGCCCCGGCGGGGCTGCGGGGCGCGGAGATCTGTCTAGCTTTCCCCAGCGTGGGCGCAACCGAGACGCTGCTGCTGGCCGCTGCCACAGCGCAGGGGCAGACCGTGCTGCATGGTGCCGCAAAGGAACCGGAGATCGTGGATCTTGCCGCCTTCCTCAACGCCTGCGGCGGCTGCGTGGAGGGTGCGGGCACCGACACCATCCGGGTGCAGGGAAAGCGCTGCCTTGCGGGCTGCACCTTTGCGCCGATGGCAGACCGCATCATCGCCTCCACACTGGCCTGCGCAGTGGCAGCGGCGGGCGGCCGGGTGGAGCTGGCAGGCTGTGCGCCCGGGCTGTATGCGCCGCTGCTGGAAATTCTGGAACAAATGGGCTGCACCGTAGAGCGGGCACACGATGCTGCCGCCATTTCACGGTTCGGGGCGCTGCGCGGCGCGGGAAATGTGCACACCGCACCCTATCCCGGTCTTGCCACGGACGCCGCCCCGCTGCTGGCGGCGGTGATGCTCTGCGCACAGGGCGAAAGCAGCCTGCAGGACAGGGTGTTTGAAAACCGTTTTGCCTGTGCCGGGGGCTTTGCGGCGCTGGGGGCTAACGTCCGGGTGGCAGAGCGCACGTTGTATGTGCAGCCTGCCGGGGCGCTGCACGGGGCAAAGCTGACCGCACCGGACCTGCGGGGCGGGGCAGCGCTGGTGGTTGCAGCGCTGGCTGCCCGGGGCAGCAGCCGCCTTGACGGGGTGGAACTTGTCCGGCGCGGCTATGCGGAGCTTGACCGGCTTTTGGCGGGGCTGGGCGCACAGATTTGGCAGGAAATTCCCGCCCGGAGAGGGCTTGCGAAAAAAACACCCATGAAAAAGCAATTTTGTCTTGCAATCGGAGCAAAAAAATGATACGATACAGTTATATAAGTATCGTATGATAGTTTCTGTGCGGCTTTTGCGCAGTTCCACATAAAAATCCGATGGAGGACAAAGTTATGGCATTGATGCTCGACGAAGAACTGGACGAAAACGTTACGACGATCAAAGTGATCGGTGTAGGCGGCGGCGGCGGCAACGCCGTGAACCGCATGGTGAGCGACGGCCTGCAGGGCGTGGAGTTCATCGCCATGAATACCGACCAGCAGGCACTGGCCAAGAACCATGCCTCGGTCAAGGTGCAGCTGGGTTCCAAGCTGACCAAGGGTCGCGGTGCGGGTGCAGACCCGGAGATCGGCCAGCGCGCCGCTGAAGAAAGCAAGGACGAGATCGCCAATGCCCTCAAGGGCTCCCAGATGGTCTTTATCACCGCCGGTATGGGCGGCGGCACCGGCACCGGTGCAGCACCCGTTGTGGCCGAGGTGGCACATGATCTGGGCATCCTGACCGTTGGCATCGTTACCAAGCCCTTCTCCTTTGAGGGCAAGCGCAAAATGGGTCTGGCTGAGCAGGGCATTGCCAACCTGCTGATGCACGTTGACAGCCTGATCGTCATCCCCAACGAGCGCCTGAAGATGATCAGTCAGGAAAAGATCACCCTGATGAATGCCTTTCAGGCTGCCGACAACGTGCTGCGTCAGGGTGTTGAGTCCATCTCTGCCCTGATCAACGTGCCCGCCTTCATCAACCTGGACTTCGCGGACGTCACCGCCATCATGAAGAACGCCGGCATGGCCCACATGGGCGTGGGTCGGGCCGCCGGCAAGGGCAAGGCCGAGGAGGCCGCCAAGATGGCCATTTCCAGCCCCCTGCTGGAGACCTCCATCAACGGCGCCAAGGGCGTGCTGGTCAACGTCACCGGCTCCATGGACATCGGGCTGGAGGAGGTGGAGACCGCCGCCAACCTGGTGCAGGAGGCCGCCCACCCAGACGCCAACATCATCTTCGGCGCGGCCTTTGACGACAGCTTGGAGGACGAGCTGAGAGTCACCGTCATCGCCACCGGCTTCGCGGAGAACCAGCCTGAGGAGGCCCAGCCCGCTGCCGTCCAGCAGACTGCCGCCCCGGCGGCCCAGCCCGCAGCAGCCCAGCCTGCCCCCCAGCCCGCCGTCTCCCAGCAGGCCCAGCAGCTCAACGAGTCCGTGGACCAGGAGGCCAGAGCCGCCCGGGAAAGCATCGACCGGGCCTATGAGGACATCTTCCGGATTTTCTCCAAGGACAAATAATCCATAATAACCACAGCGCCCACTCCGTTCCGGAGCGGGCGCTGCTTTTCACCACTTATTTTCCACCTTTTCCGCAAATCCGATCATATCCCGGACCCGGATCACGGTTCCGTCGTCCAGGGTGGCCGCGCCGGTGAAGCGCCCGAACACCTGGTGCTGGTCTGATTTGATGAGCTTCACGTCCGTGCAGGCGGCCCGGTCCAGAATGGGGACAAACTTCATCTCGAACCGCCCGTCGTCGGAAGTAAAGCGCCAGGGGGACAGGAAGTCGTCCCTCCCCTCCCGCTGGGGGATATGGAACCGCACCTGGCTGAGCTTGTGGGCCTTGCCGCCGTAAAATAGCATATTCTCGCTGGCGGCGGAGGTGTCGCCGAAGCCATACCCGATGTTCCATCCGAAGGGCACGCCCTCCACCTGGCCGGAGGCGCTGCCCCAATACCAGGTGTTGTGATAGGTCCACACCCCCCGGCCCCAGTCCAGCACGCCGAAGGAGTCCGCCGGGTCAAAGACGTAGGTTTTCTCCCCCAGCTGCACCTGGCCCCGGGCCCGCATACAGTTGATCTTCTGGTTGAAGTAGAAGCACCCGGGCTTGTCAAAGGGCGTGCAGATGACCATGGATTCCTCCGGCTCCTCCGTCAGGACAATGGACCCGTCTATGGTCTGGCCGTCCAGGAACTTCTCCATGTGAAAGGTCAGCTCCCGGCCCTCCGGCACATGCCGGAACACCAGGGCATAGCCCCTGCCGGAGGTGGCAGTGGTGCCGGAGGCAGAGCTCTCCGGCAGACCGGTCCGGCCCATGGGAAAGGCCCGCATGGGGCTTTTGGTCCGCTCCCAGCGCTGGTCAAAATGCAGGAACGAAATGGAGTCCAGGCCCATGTACCCGTTGTCGTCGATGGTCAGGGCCACGGCGAAGTGGTCGTTGGCCACCAGGTAATAGTCCCACTCCTTGATGCGGGACGCCGGGGCCTTGATATCCGCCCGGCGATAGATGGGCAGAAGCCGCTTGGCATAGCCCGGCTCCCGCAGATTGCCGCTGCCGTCCAGCAGGGGCCCCGAGGTGGTGATCTCATGCTGCATCATAGTGCCCTCCCGTTGCGTTTTCTCCATTCTATCATATGCCGCCGCATTTTTCCACAGGGACTTCCCTTTTGGGAAAATTTCCTGTATACTGGACCCATCACACAAGGAGGCGACCCATATGACGCAGGAAACCATCCGCCCCGGCCGGTGGCGGCATTTCAAGGGCAATGAATATCAGGTGCTGGGCCTGGCCCGGCACTCGGAGACGCTGGAGGACATGGTGGTATACCGCGCCCTGTATGGTGACGGCGGCCTGTGGGTGCGGCCCGCGTCCATGTGGCTGGAAGCCGTGGACCGGGACGGGTACCGCGGCCCCCGCTTCGTGCGGATCGGGGACTGAGCCATGGACTATGCCGTGGTGCACTCCGGCCGCCGGACCATCGCCATCCAGATCCAGCGGGACGGCCGGGTGGTGGTCCGTGCCCCCTATGCCGCCACGGCGGAGGATATCCGCCGGGTGGTTTTGGAGCGCTGCGCGGATTTTATGCCTCAAAGGGATAAAGAAAAATGGCGGGCCGCTCTGGAAGCGATCCCAACGGTGAGCGCCGACCGGCGGGAAGCCGGCGCGCGGGTGATGCTTTCCTGCATCGAAACCATCACCGCCAAATACATCCGGATCCAGGACAACCCGATCTGGGAGCGGATTGACGGCTATATCGACGAGCATATTCACGACAGGATCACC
>OHPW01001934.1_pt1 | contig 10009 bp, 10 predicted proteins | sample 1577771 | NCBI WGS metagenome assembly OHPW01 (sample SAMEA3879608, study PRJEB24766) | human gut metagenome | biome: human-associated habitat; feature: feces | place: USA | collected 1985/1987
GAGAACTTATAACTGAATCCCGTTTCTATTTACACAAAATTATGGATACTGCCGTATCGCCTGATGCTTTGCTCTTACCTACTTGTTGCTTAACTACTTATTATTTAGCTAATTAATGCTTAGTTGCTTACTACTTGGCTGCTTGACTACTCACTACTTACTACTTACTACTTAACTACTCGCTACTCACTACTTACTACTTACTACTTGACTACTTAACTACTTGACTACTTGACTACTTAACTACTTGACTACTTAACTACTTGACTACTTTGCAAGTGAAATGATACCGGCTATTTTTGTACTTCATTAATTTTCTATGTATTAAATTTCCTGCCAACCGAAAAAACTTATTAACTTTGCGAATCTTTTTGAGAAATAATAAAAACTTAATGATATGAATATCTCTTATAATTGGCTGAAAGAGTATGTCGACTTCGATTTGACACCGGAAGAAGTGGCTGCTGCGCTTACTTCCATCGGATTGGAAACAGGAGGTGTGGAAGAAGTTCAAACCATTAAAGGTGGCCTGGAAGGTCTCGTTATTGGCGAGGTGCTGACATGTGTGGAGCATCCGAATTCAGACCACTTACACATCACTACGGTTAATTTGGGAAATGGCGAGCCCACCCAGATTGTATGCGGAGCGCCCAATGTAGCTACCGGACAAAAGGTTGTTGTTGCTACCTTAGGCACGAAACTCTACGATGGTGATGAATGTTTTACGATTAAAAAATCAAAAATTCGTGGTGTAGAGTCTATCGGTATGATCTGTGCAGAGGATGAAATCGGTATCGGGACTTCTCACGATGGTATCATCGTCTTGCCCGAACAGGCTGTTCCGGGCACATTGGCCAAAGATTATTATAATGTAAAGAGTGATTATGTACTCGAAGTGGATATCACGCCCAATCGTGCGGATGCCTGTTCGCACTATGGTGTGGCACGCGACCTGTATGCCTACCTGATTCAGAATGGCAAGCAAGCTACGTTGAAATGTCCGTTGGTCGATGCTTTTGCAGTAGAAAATCACGATCTCGATATAAAAGTAACGGTAGAGAACAGTGAAGCATGTCCCCGATATGCCGGTGTTACTGTAAAAGACGTTACTGTAAAAGAGAGTCCTGAGTGGTTGCAGAATAAGCTTCGGTTGATTGGGGTGCGTCCTATCAATAATGTGGTGGACGTTACGAACTATATCGTTCATGCTTTCGGACAGCCGCTACACTGTTTTGATGCAGATAAAATAAAGGGCGGGGAAGTCATTGTAAAGACTTTGTCCGAAGGTACTCCTTTTGTTACATTAGACGGTGTAGAGCGTAAATTGAATGAGCGTGATTTGATGATCTGTAACAAGGAAGAGGCGATGTGTATTGCCGGTGTGTTCGGCGGATTGGATTCCGGTTCTACGGAGGCAACCACAAACGTTTTTATCGAGAGTGCTTATTTTCATCCTACTTGGGTGCGTAAAACGGCTCGTCGTCATGGATTGAATACGGATGCTTCTTTCCGTTTCGAAAGAGGTATCGATCCGAATATAACTATTTATTGCCTGAAGTTGGCGGCCATCATGGTAAAAGAGTTGGCCGGCGGTACCATCTCCAGTGAGATTAAGGACGTGTGTGTGGCTCCTGCGCAAGATTTTATCGTAGAGTTAGCATATGAAAAAGTAAATTCTCTGGTTGGCAAAGTGATTCCGGTGGAAACAATCAAGAGTATTGTGAAAAGTCTGGAAATGAAGATCACGAATGAAACGGCTGAAGGCTTGACATTGGCAGTTCCTCCTTATCGTGTGGATGTGCAACGTGATTGTGATGTGATTGAAGATATTCTTCGTATTTACGGGTATAATAACGTAGAGATACCATCTACCTTGAAATCGAGCCTAACTACCAAAGGAGAGGAAGATAAATCAAATAAACTGCAGAATTTGATAGCTGAGCAGTTGGTTGGTTGCGGATTTAATGAAATACTAAACAACTCTCTGACACGTGCTGCTTATTACGACGGGTTAGAGTCTTATCCTTCCAATCACTTGGTGATGCTGATGAATCCGTTGAGCGCTGATTTGAACAGTATGCGCCAAACATTGTTATTTGGAGGGCTCGAAAGTATCGCTCATAATGCGAACCGTAAGAATGCCGACTTGAAATTCTTCGAGTTCGGTAATTGCTATTATTTCGATGCCGATAAGAAGAATCCGGAAAAAACATTGGCAGCTTATGCCGAAGATTACCATCTTGGATTGTGGGTGACGGGCAAGAAGGTTTCCAATTCTTGGATACATGCGGATGAGAATAGTTCGGTATATGAGTTGAAAGCTTATGTAGAGAATATCTTGAAACGTCTGGGATTGGATTTACGCAATCTGGTGGTGGGTAATCTTACGGATGATATTTTTGCTGCGGCTCTTACCGTTCATACCAGAGGCGGTAAACGTCTGGCTACATTCGGTGTTGTGACAAAGAAATTGTTGAAAGCATTTGATATTGACAATGAGGTATATTATGCCGATCTGGACTGGAAAGAACTGATGAGAGCGATCCGTTCAGTGAAAGTCAGCTTCAAGGAAATATCTAAATTTCCGGCTGTGAAACGTGACCTTGCGCTGTTGCTCGACAAGAATATCCAGTTTGCTGAAATTGAAAAGATTGCTTACGAAACAGAGAAGAAACTCCTGAAAGAAGTAGAGCTCTTCGATGTATACGAAGGTAAGAATCTGGAAGCGGGTAAAAAGTCATATGCTGTAAGTTTCTTGTTGCAAGATGAAACACAGACACTGAATGATAAGATGATTGATAAAATCATGTCGAAACTCGTGAAGAACCTGGAAGACAAACTGGGTGCGAAATTAAGATAAGAATTTAAAATCAATATATAAAAATATAAACCAATGGGAAGAGCATTCGAATATAGAAAAGCTACCAAGCTGAAAAGATGGGGCAATATGGCCCGTACATTTACGAGAATAGGTAAACAAATCGCAATTGCAGTGAAAGCCGGTGGTCCGGATCCTGAAAATAACCCGCATCTGCGTGCAGTTGTTGCCACAGCAAAGCGTGAGAATATGCCGAAAGATAACGTGGAACGCGCTATCAAGAATGCAATGGGTAAAGACCAGAAGGACTATAAAGAGATGAACTATGAAGGATACGGACCTTTTGGTATTGCTGTGTTTGTAGAGACCGCTACAGATAATACGACTCGTACGGTTGCCAATGTCCGTAGTGTTTTCAATAAGTTCGGCGGCACTCTGGGAACTTCCGGTAGCCTTGACTTTATGTTCAGTTGGAAATCGATGTTTACCATCGCTAAGAAAGAAGGTTTGGAGATGGATGAACTGATTCTTGAATTGATCGATTATGGAGTAGAAGATGAATATGACGAAGATGAAGAGGAAATCACCATTTATGGCGACCCTAAATCGTTTGCTCAGATTCAGAAATATCTTGAGGATAATGGCTTCGAAGTAAAAGGAGCCGAATTTACCCGTATTCCTAATGACGAGAAAGAACTGACTGCCGAACAACGTGCTACTATTGATAAAATGGTGGAACGTCTGGAAGAGGATGAGGATGTTCAGAATGTCTATACCAACATGAAACCGGCAGAGGAAGGCGAGGAATGAAATATGTTTATAGAACCCAGGGGACTTGTAGCACGAATATCGAACTCGATGTAGAAGAGGGTGTGCTGAAAGAAGTGGCTTACTGGGGTGGATGTAACGTAGTTTGCAAGGTATTTCCCGTCTGGTGACAGGTATGAAAGTTGAAGATGTCATTGAAAAGCTGGAAGGTGTAGGTGTCAGATGTGGACGCCGTTCTACTTCCTGTCCGGATCAGTTGTGTAAAGCGTTGCATGAAATGGGATATTAACCTTGATAGGGCACATAAAAAACGGCGATACTTGAAAAAGCATCGCCGTTTTTTATGAGGAGAATTCTCATTTTGATGTTATTATCAGATTCTATTTGTACATATCCGGTGTGACCTTTACACGGAAGAGTTCTTGCTGAGTCTTATCCGATAGATAGACATATGCCATGGTTACATCCATATCTCTGTACATCTTGAGATCATCTGTGTTTTTGATGATTCCCGGTAGGTTTTCCTCCAAATGTTTTTGAGTGGTTTCCGCTATGTTCGGATCGTCTGCTGCTCCTGTCAGGGTATAATAATAAGTAAATGTATTATCTCCTCCCGTATAGCTTGTGCTATCCATTCGTGTCATTTCGTCTATGGTCATGGGACACTGCTTATTGACTTCCTGAGAGGCTATTTCGAATACTTTTTGTTTTGCTTGCTGGCATGAGGTCAGTACGAGAACGGTAAGGCAAACTGCTGTGATGATCTTTTTCATAATGATATCTTGTTTTTAATAAATAATATTTCAAAGGTAATTGTTTTTGATGAACTGAACAAATGGGCGGATTGTTTTGTTTAATATCATTAAGGTTGGCGGTTCTCATCCAACAAAACCGTGTTAAAAATTGCGTTTAATTTCATTTAATCGTAATTTTGTGCAAACATTAAAAGAAAAGAACAGAACTTTATTATGCAGAATATATTTAAGGATTTAAAACGTAAAGACCATAAACGTTATTTGGGAGGATTGGATGTGTTCAGATACATCGGTCCCGGATTATTGGTCACTGTCGGTTTTATAGATCCGGGTAATTGGGCTTCAAATTTTGCCGCCGGCTCCGAATTCGGATATTCATTGCTGTGGGTGGTTACTCTGTCTACTATCATGCTAATCGTACTTCAGCACAATGTGGCGCATTTGGGAATTGTAACCGGGCTTTGCTTGTCTGAAGCGGCTACTCAATATACTCCTAAATGGGTGTCACGTCCTATCTTGGGAACAGCCGTGCTGGCCTCCATATCCACTTCGCTGGCAGAAATCCTGGGTGGAGCCATTGCTTTGGAAATGTTACTCGATGTTCCTATAATTTGGGGAGCTGTATTGACTACTGTTTTCGTTTCCGTCATGTTGTTTACAAACTCTTATAAAAAAATCGAACGGTCTATCATTGCTTTTGTGTCTGTGATCGGCCTCTCGTTTATTTATGAACTTTTTCTTGTAGATATAGATTGGCCATTGGCTGTGCAAGGATGGGTTACACCGGCCATTCCTAAGGGAAGCATGCTTATTATTATGAGCGTGCTTGGCGCAGTAGTGATGCCTCACAATCTGTTTCTTCATTCGGAAGTGATACAGAGCCATGAATATAACAAACAGGATGACGCTTCTATTCGGAAAGTTTTGAAGTATGAATTGTTCGATACGCTTTTTTCAATGATTGTGGGATGGGCCATCAACAGTGCAATGATCTTGCTTGCTGCCGCTACTTTTTTTAAAAGTGGGATACAAGTAGAGGAGCTGCAGCAGGCAAAATCACTGCTGGAACCTTTGTTGGGCAGTAATGCCGCCATTGTTTTTGCTTTGGCTTTGCTGATGGCAGGTATTTCTTCTACGATAACGAGTGGAATGGCCGCCGGTTCTATCTTTGCCGGAATATTTGGTGAATCATATCATATAAAGGACAGTCATTCGCAGGTGGGAGTCATTCTCTCGTTAGGCATTGCTTTGTTATTGATATTTTTTATAGGCGATCCTTTTAAAGGACTGATCATTTCACAAATGATTCTGAGTATTCAGTTGCCGTTTACCGTATTTTTGCAAGTGGGGTTGACTTCTTCTAAGAAAGTAATGGGCAATTACGTCAATAGTCGTTGGAGTACGTTTATACTTTATACAATTGCGATAGTAGTTTCTATATTGAATATCATGTTGCTGTTTTCTTGAATGAAGAAAGCAAGAAACAGGTTGTCGTTGTTGGATGGCGACATTAACTTTACCCGGTAAAATTGGATGATTATGAGTAATAAACAAGACGAAATTAATTTTGCCCGTGTGGCAGACGCCATTGAATATATTACCCGAAATTACCGGGAACAACCTTCTCTGTTCGATGTAGCGGAGGAAGTGAATGTAAGTATCCATCATTTTCAGCGGCTATTTACAGAATGGGCCGGAGTAAGCCCAAAGAAGTTTTTGCAGTATATCAGTGTCAATCATGCCAAGAAGATTTTAAGAGAAGGACAGGGAAGCCTTTTCGATGCTGCTTTTGAGACGGGACTTTCCGGTACGGGGCGTTTGCACGAACTTTTTATCCATATCGAAGGGATGACCCCGGGAGAATATAAAATCGGTGGTCGTGGATTGACCATTAACTATCGTTTCGCAGAAACTCACTTTGGGGAAATGCTGGTGGCATCTACCTCTAAAGGGGTATGTTATATGGCTTTCTGTGATGACCGGGAGCAGGTGTTGGACGAGTTAGGACATCATTTTCCGTATGCTACGTTCGAAAAGCGTCCGGATGAATTTCAAGAACGTGCCCTTGCTGTCTTTTCTATGGATTGGACGAATATAGATGAGGTGAAACTTCACCTACGGGGTACTGAATTCCAACTGAAAGTATGGGAAACATTGCTTAAAATACCGATGGGGGCATTAACCACCTATGGAGATATTGCCTGTTATCTGGATAATCCGAAATCCTCTCGTGCTGTGGGGACGGCAGTAGGAGATAATCCGGTTGCTTTTCTTATTCCTTGCCACCGTGTGATTCGCTCTACCGGTGCATTGGGGGGCTATCGTTGGGGGTTGACTCGAAAAACTGCTATGATAGGATGGGAAGCAGCAAAGATTGAGAAATAAAAAATAATGGAATAGCATATAATAGATGTTTTTATGAAAATAATAACTTATAATGTGAATGGCCTGCGGGCCGCAGTAACCAAAGGTTTGCCCGAATGGCTGTCACAGGAGCAGCCGGATGTTCTCTGTCTGCAAGAAACTAAATTGCAACCGGAACAGTATCCGGCAGAAGCGTTTGAAGCATTGGGTTATAAGGCCTATCTGTACTCTGCACAGAAAAAAGGATATAGTGGGGTGGCTATCCTTACCCGCCGTGAGCCCGATCATGTGGAATATGGTATGGGAATTGAAGAATATGATAATGAAGGCCGTTTTATCCGTGCGGATTATGGAGACTTGTCTGTTGTGAGTGTATATCATCCCTCAGGAACAAGTGGCGATGAACGTCAGGCATTCAAGATGGTATGGCTGGAAGCCTTTCAGCAGTATGTGACAGAATTGCAAAAGTCCCGCCCTAAGCTGATTCTTTGCGGAGACTATAACATTTGTCATGAACCGATCGATATTCATGATCCTATCCGAAATGCGACAAATAGCGGTTTCCTACCCGAAGAACGAGAATGGATGACTCGTTTCCTGTCTGCCGGTTTTGTCGATTCTTTCCGTACGCTTTATCCTGAAAAGCAGGAGTATACCTGGTGGAGCTATCGTTTCAATTCGAGAGCGAAAAATAAGGGATGGCGCATAGATTACTGTATGGTCAGTGAACCTGTACGACCGATGTTAAAGGCTGCACGTATATTGAATGAGGCGGTACATTCCGATCATTGCCCGATGATGTTGGAATTGGAAGATTAGAGGATTCAGAGTATGGTGATACTCAGTTTGCGGCTATCTCCTCCATCACGAAACTCACATAAATAAATTCCCTGCCAAGTGCCCAGGTTCAACTTGTGGTTCTTGATAGGGATAGTTACTGAACTACCTATCAGAGATGCCTTTATATGCGCGCTCATATCGTCCGGGCCTTCCAGTGTATGCACAAAGTAAGGTGCGCCGTCCGGAACAAGTTTGTTGAAGAACGTCTGGAAATCGTACCGTACATCCGGATCTGCATTTTCATTGATTGTAATTCCTGCCGAAGTATGCTTGATAAACACCACAAGCAATCCACTTTCAGGTAATTCAGGCAGATGGGATATGATGTCACGCGTCACCAGATGGAAACCGCGTGGATAGTGTGGTAACTGTATATCGAGAGTGATAGCCATAATATTACTTCATTTAAATTACTTCTGCAAAGATACTTTTTTATACTTTTGCACAACTAAATGATAGAAATAAAAAATGGAAGATAGAATACAACGAGCTACTCAGCTTTTCAAAAGCGGTTATAATTGTTCGCAGTCCGTAGTAGCTGCTTTTGCCGATATATATGGATTTACGGAAGAACAGGCGTTACGTATGGCAGCCTCTTTCGGTGGCGGTATCGGGAGAATGAGAGAAACTTGTGGCGCCGCTTGCGGTATGTTTCTATTGGCAGGACTGGAAAAAGGTGCGGTTGACGGTGCTGATAAGGAAGGGAAGGCGGCTAACTATGCTTTGGTACAAGAACTTGCGGCTGAATTTAAGAAAAGAAACGGTTCATTGAATTGCGGTGAACTGTTGGGGTTGAAGAAAAGGGCGGAAATTTCGTCTGTTCCGGAAGAACGGACCGAACAATATTATGCTAAACGGCCGTGTTCCAAGATGGTAGAGGAAGCTGCAAGAATTTGGGCGGAATACCTTGAAAAAAATCGGAAACAAGGCTAAAAAAGCTGTTTTTATTACAGATTTTGCAAAAAAACGACCAATAAAGTGTTATATAACATAAATATAACTATCTTTGCAGTTGAAATAAAATCTGAAAGTTGATATAACTTTCGATTTTTACATCATGTCGAACTTAAATTTCTAAAGCAAATGTTGAAAGAAAAAGCAGGTGAAATTGCAGGTAAAATCTGGAATGCACTGAACGGTACAGAAGGTCTGACCGCTAAGCAAATCAAAAAAGCAACCAAGTTAGTAGACAAAGACTTGTTTTTAGGTCTTGGTTGGTTGTTGAGAGAGGATAAGATCTCTACTCAGGAAATTGAAGGTGAACTTTTCATTCAATTGATCTAAGAAGGTAAATCACTTACTTATAAAAAAATGCGTTGATACATTCTGAATGTGATCAACGCATTTTTTTGTATTCTAATAAATAGAATGTGTTCTGAATGTTATTTATGGTAAGTCGATGGTATTATCTTGTTGCCGACCTTTGCTCTATATAATTAATAACTTGTTTTACATTCCCATTTTTTTCTCTAAATTTGCAAACGAATTGAAGGAATAAGAAAGGAGACATGTAAATGTCCGGCAAGAATTCTTGTTGACGAATCATTAAAAAAATAAGAAATATAATAGGAAAAGAATGAAGAATATACGTAATTTCTGCATCATTGCTCACATTGACCATGGTAAATCAACGCTGGCGGATCGTCTGTTGGAATTCACTAATACGATACAGGTAACTAACGGTCAGATGTTGGATGATATGGATTTGGAAAAGGAGAGAGGCATTACCATCAAGAGCCATGCTATACAGATGGAATATACCTATAAAGGTGAAAAGTATATTCTGAATCTGATCGATACTCCGGGACATGTCGATTTTTCTTATGAAGTTTCACGTTCGATTGCTGCTTGTGAAGGGGCATTGTTGATTGTAGATGCTTCGCAGGGTGTGCAAGCTCAGACGATCTCGAATCTTTATATGGCTATTGAGCATGATTTGGAAATTATTCCTGTTATCAATAAGTGCGATATGGCAAGTGCCATGCCCGAGGAAGTGGAGGATGAAATCGTAGAGCTGCTTGGTTGCAAGCGTGATGAAATTATTCGTGCATCTGGTAAAACTGGTATGGGAGTTGAAGAAATACTATCTGCTGTTATCGAACGTATTCCACATCCGAAAGGAGATGAAGAAGCACCGTTGCAGGCGCTGATTTTTGATTCCCTCTACGATCCCTACAAGGGCGTGATTGTCTTTTTCCGAATTATGGAAGGACAGTTAAAAAAAGGTACCAAAGTCCGTATGATGGCAACAGGTGCAGAGTTTGATGTTGTGGAGGTCGGTTATTTTGGCGCAGGTCAGTTTATCCCCAGCGAGGACGGGCTGTCTGCAGGAATGGTTGGCTATCTGACGGCTTCGATCAAAAATGTCAAGGATACCCGCGTCGGCGATACGATTACAGATGCAGCCAATCCGTGTGCAAAACCGCTTCCCGGTTATAAAAAGGTCAATCCGATGGTGTACTGT
>OHPW01001946.1_pt1 | contig 9925 bp, 5 predicted proteins | sample 1577771 | NCBI WGS metagenome assembly OHPW01 (sample SAMEA3879608, study PRJEB24766) | human gut metagenome | biome: human-associated habitat; feature: feces | place: USA | collected 1985/1987
GTTCGAACGTCGTTTGGGATTATTCCCGGTAGTTGTTTCTGATAAATACGGTATGTATGCGCTTACTACTTTTGCAGATTATCTCTTCTGTATTCCCGACAGGAAAGTAGACTTCGAAAAAGAAGATATCAACATGGGGTGGAACCTACTTTCGTATAAGAAGAAAGTAGCTGCATCTTCTTCTCTTGAAGGTTACGAACCGGAATTGGCTAATGATGAGCAAGTCGAGACCTGGTGGGCTGCACAGACTGGTAACAAAGGTGAATGGTTACAAATTGATCTTGGCGAGCCTATGGATGTGAAGGCTATTCAGGTTAATTTTGCAGATCATAATTTCAATATCCATGCTCCCCATGGACCGGTGGTATATCAATATTATATTGAAGGATCGGTAGATGGAAATAAATGGACTCGTCTGGTAAATGAAGAAAAGAATCAGCAAGATGCTCCTCACAAATTACATACTCTGGTCACACCAGCGAAAATGCAATACCTGAAAATCTGCAATTCAAAAGATATGGAAGGCTCTTTCTCCTTATTTGATTTGCGTATCTTCGGACAAGGTGATGGTAAAGTACCCGTTGCCGTAACAGGTTTCCAGGCTACGCGTGATGAGAGTGACAAACGTATCTACCGTTTTGTATGGGATTCTCAAGAAGATGTAACAGGATACATTTTACGTTGGGGAACACAGAAAGAAAAACTTACCCATTCAATGGTGGTTTACGACAATCAATACGAGGCCCGCTATTTCAATAGGGATTCAGAATATTATTTTTCTATCATTGCTTTTAATGAAAATGGTGTAGGAGCTGGTGCCTTTTAATTCATAAAAGGGCTATCCATATCGGATAAAATTGTGTATTGTAGCTTACAAACTCGTATTCGTAATTGACGAATACGAGTTTGTAAGCTACATTTCTTTTCAATTAATCTATTTATATATCCTTTTTTAATGTGGAAGCGTTAAAAAGCTGTTGAACCCTTCTTTTTTCTTTAAAAAGCCTCTTCTATTAATGTCTTTTTAAGGAGAATATTAACGGTATAGGCATACTTTTGTCTTATATAATTTTAAAACTCGAGTTTAATAAATATGAAAAATGCACAACTATGCGTAAAGTGCCCTTCACCTGATGTAATCCTCTTAAATGTGATGAGGAATAATCGCTGAAGTTAATTTTTAAATTTAATAAATTATTAATTATGGAAAGACACAAGTTACTTAATCAAATGAAAGGTAGGTATAGACTTCCACCGGAAATCTATAAGAGGTCATTTCAGTTGAATACTGAAAGAATATTCTGGAAACAATCAAATTCATGTAATAATGATGATGATATTGATGATCTTAAATCAAGAGTATCAGTGGTAGAAACGGCTATTGGCGATTTGAAAGCTGATTTAGATAAGGCTTTGAAGACTGGTGCAAGTATTGTAGAAGTCAAGTTGGACGAGAAAACTGGTATTTATACGTTGTCGTTGAGTGATGGACAAAAAATTGTGATAAAACCGGGTGGAGGTAATATTTCCGTTACAATGACTGATACGGAAGCCATCATCAATGTAAATGGTACGGAATATAAACTCCCATTGGGTTCTGCTGTCAACTCTTTAATCTATAGCCCCGAAACAATAGATGGTATTGTAGAGATTGGCAATACTGGCGCAATTGTAAAATTCCTGCCAAGACCAGCTCTAACAAGTATAGAAGGTGCAGAATTTACGATTGCTGAGTCTCATGTGTTAACTCGTGCTGCTGATGGCGAGCAATTTAAGGTTAATGGTGTGGCAAGTCTGGATGGTGGTTTCATTGTAGTTCCCATTAAGGCGTTGGGTGAAGCGGAAGCTGGAAAGATGTATGCTGTATCTCTGCAAATGAAGTTCAGAGGAACGGTCATCGGTTCAAATTACTTCAATGTGAAAGTGGCTGATGATTTTTCGGCTGTAGCCGAAGATCTAGGTGGTGTTACCATCAAGGCTGATTACGCCCCGAGAGATTTAGCCGACGGTTTCAAGGAAATGACTATAAACGGTCTTGACCTGTTGGGAACTTTGAATTTCAATAATCTATTCTCAGAACTTCCTGATAAGGCTGAATTCATAGTTGCCAGCAGTAGTAAACAACCGGGTGGAAAAGCACAGGAGAAAGTGGATATGCTTAAGGAGAGTTTAAAATCCGATGGTACTTGGAAATTCAGTACAAGGCCGGGAACCAGCTTCAATGATAATGAAGAGCGTCCGGGATTCTTGGTGAATGTGGTTGCTGACGACGTAGTGAAAGCTAAGATTTATGTGGTTATTGTTGATGAACTGGCTGATGTGGATTTCACAGCAAACGGGTTGGTCGGTAACTACGAAGCAGAGTGGGGTGGTACAGAAAAAGCTCAACCACTGGGGGCAGGAAAGCTGAACTTCCCGAGGGCTCTTTCTAAATATGAGACGGATATCCCTACCATTCATAATGGAGCAGATGGATTCTTTCCTAATTGGCTGAAGTATAGTATAAAAATGGGTGATGAAGAGTTGATTTTCAATAATGGATCAACGTTGGAAATGGGGGATCTTGCCAAAAAGTATGCGGAAGGTTGTCGTGGCATTTATTATTTCTTCCGTGGCTTTGCTGTCTATGTTCCGGCTTCTTTGGGTACTGATGGAAAATATACAGATGTCAACGGCAAGACTTATGATGCTGGTGAAGGTTATGGCTATGACGGCTGGATGGGACAATATAATGAATACATCAATGATCCGGTAGGTTTCTATAACAATATAAAGGAATGGGGCTTCGGTGACTTCACAATGGATGAAAAGACCGGTGACTTCAATTTCCCTGAAAGCTATACAGGTTATGGGCTCCGCATTGCTTTCGATGCTGGTTATGAATATGCTTACGGTGTGAAACCGCTCCATGCAGCAGGTGCAGATCAGTTAGGCATGCTCTTTATCAACCGTCGTGTGGCTCCGGAAGGTGCAACAATGCCGGCTCCCAAGCCTTAAGATTCCTCTAAGTAAACTTTAAGAGGTGGTACCCCTGTACAAGCGACGGGTACACCTCTTATCACTAAAAAATGAAGATTTCTTTAATGAACAGAAAATCTAAGCATGAAACATTATAATTCTAATAAAATAAAAAGAAGTGCATTTTTTTCATGGAAAACGATGATGATTGCACTTCTATGCCTCCTGACGGCATTGCCTATGCCGGCTCAGAACCGGATGGTTCAGGGAACCGTCATTGATAATACGGGCGAGCCGGTTATCGGAGCAAACATACGGGTGAGCGGTACTACCCGAGGAACAATCACTGATATAGACGGTGTGTTCAAGATAGAAGCCTCTGCCAAAGATAAACTGACAATTACCTTTATCGGTTATCTGGATGCTGTAGTCTCGGCAGCTAATACCGTATTGAAAGTCACTTTGCAGGAAGATAGCAAGACACTGGAAGAAGTAGTAGTTGTAGGTTACGGTACGCAGAAGAAAGCGACTTTGACAGGTGCAGTCTCAGCTGTTAATAATAAGGAAATTGCCGTGACTAAGAATGAGAATGTGGTGAATATGCTTCCCGGTGTGCGTATTACACAGAAAAGTTCACAACCCGGTGAATTCGATAATGCCATTGATATCCGTGGCTTGGGTGAGCCGTTGATCGTGGTTGATGGTATTCCTCGTGACAAGGGCTATTTCTCACGTATGGATGCCAATGAAATAGAATCGGTATCTGTATTGAAAGATGCTTCTGCTTCCATTTATGGTATTCGTGCTGCCAATGGCGTTATATTGGTAACATCCAAGCATGGTGGAGAAAGCAGTGATGGTAAGTTTGATATTACTTTTTCTGCCAACTATGGCTGGCAACAGTTTCTATATATGCCTGAAACAGCTTCTGCAGCCAACCATATGTTGTTGATCAACGAGAAGTCTTATAATGACTTTGGCACTAACTATCCCCGTCGTACCTCGCCGAAATATACATGGCAGCAGATGATGGAATATAGTTCCAAGAACAATAGAGGTACCAACTGGGCCGACGAACTGTTTGATAATAATGTACCGCAACAACAATATAACATTAGTGTGGATGGTGGTTCGAAGAGGATAAGCTATTTCTTTAATTTGGGCTATATGAAGCAGGAAGGCTCCTACAAGAGCGGTTCGTTGAACTATGACCGCTGGAATTTCCGCAGTAACGTGGATGCTAAAATCACTGACAGATTGAAGGCTACCGTGCAGTTGAGCGGCTATATGGACGAGAAGAATCAACCGTTTACTGACATGTGGACGGTCTACAAGAAGGCATGGACTTTGCGGCCTACTTCACAGGCTTGGCTGAATGGGGATCATGATTTGCCCAGTTACGACTCGGAACTTTCTGACAATGATAATCCGGTGGCTACTACCGACAGTCGTTTCACCGGTTACCGCAGAGAGAAGCGTACAAACTTCAATGGTTCGCTGACATTGGCGTATGATATTCCCGGTGTGAAAGGCTTACAGGCTAAAGCTTTCTATAGCTATGATTACAATTCATCGAACAATACGGAATACAAACGTGCCTATCAATTGTATGAAATGGTAGGTGGAGAGATGAAGACTTATGACCGTAATGCTGACAGTTATCTACGTCGGGGAACTGATCCCAGCCATGGTACCGTAATGCAGCTCTCTTTGAATTATGCCAATAAGTTCGGCGATCACAATGTGGGGGGCTTGATATTGTTTGAAGAGCAGTATAATGAGTGGGATAATTTCTACGGACAAGCGATTATGAAGTTGGATGGGGAATATCTGATATATGGTGAGAAAAGTAATCAGATTGTAGGTGCAGGTCTTGCGGGCGATAAGGTCCGTCAGGCTTTGGTAGGTAGATTCAATTATGACTATAAAGGTCGTTATATGTTGGATTTCTCTTTTCGCTATGATGGTTCTTCCAGTTTCCCGAAAAACTCTCGTTGGGGATTCTTTCCTGCTGTATCTGCAGGCTGGCGTGTCAGCGAAGAGGCCTTTATGAAAGAGTGGGTACCATTCCTCAGTAACTTGAAGATTCGTGCTTCTTACGGTGAAATGGGTGATGATGGTAGCGCCAATACCTATCCACAGACTGCTGTAGCTTATGAACTTAATCCCAGCAAATTGGGCTATGTTTATAATGGGGTTCTGATTTCCGGTGTTTCGGCAACATCTATCCCTAATCCGGATTTGACATGGTATACAGCTAAGACTTATAACCTTGGCGTAGACTTTGACCTTTGGAACCAGAAACTGAGTGGTACGTTTGAAGTATTTAAGCGTAAACGTGATGGATTGTTGGCTACTTCTTCTGCACAGATCCCTGGCATTGTAGGCGCTTCCCTTCCGCAAGAGAATAAGGAAAGTGATGAAACCTTTGGTTGGGAAATCAGCTTAGGGCACCGCAACAGAGTGGCAGGAGTTACTTATTGGGTAAACGGACAAATCAGTGCGACCAAGAATCGTTGGGATTATCATTCCGATAGTCAAGCTTCCAATTCTATGGATAACTGGTATCGCAGAGATGTTTCCGGTCGTAATAAGGATATTTGGTTTACTTATGAGGAAGGTGGACGTTTCGGCAGTTACGATGATATCCGTTATCATGGTACAACAGGTGCGAATTACGGTCAAGGTACCTTGCCAGGTGACTACTATTACAAGGACTGGAATGGTGACGGTATTATAGACGATTCGGATAGACATCCGATGGCTACCTTCAACTTGCCGGTATTCAACTACGGTATCACACTGGGGGCTGCTTGGAAAGGTATCGATCTTTCTATGAACTGGCAAGGTTCAGCTGGTGTATACAGTTCCTATAGTGAAGTTTTTACTGAGGTAGGACCATTCAACGGTGCTGCTGTACTGAATATTTACGAAGATCGCTGGCATACGGAGAAACCGACGGACGATCCGTGGAATCCGAATACTAAGTGGGTATCCGGTCTCTATCCGGCTACCGGACATAGTTTTAATACGGGTAGCACGGGCATTAAGAATACTTCATATATTCGTTTGAAAACTTTGGAAGTGGGCTATACCTTGCCTAAGACATGGTTGGCTAAGGCAGGTATTAAAGATCTTCGCGTTTATTTCAATGCTTACAATCTTTTGACTTTTACCGGACTGGATAATATAGATCCGGAGCGTCCGGGAGAAAAGGGCGGTGCGAACGAAGATCCCAATAAAAAGAGTGTCTTGTTCTACAACTACCCGGTAAACCGTACATTCAATATTGGTGCAACAATTAAATTCTAATACGAGAGGATAGAACATGAAAAAGATCAAATATATATTTGTAGCAGCAGCATTAGGCCTGACGATGTCATCTTGTTATGATTTGGACTTGGAACCCAAAGGTCTGATCTATGAAAATGTGTTGATGAAATCCGAAAGTGGTCTGCAGAAATACTGGGCCATGGTTTTCCAGGACCTGCCGATTGAAGACTTCAACTTTGCGATGAATGGTGAACACAATGGCTTCGGCACAGTCTGTGCGGCTGGTTGGCACGAAGCGAATCAGTGGGGTGCGCAGAAAGCGAGTCCTGCATCCGCAGCTATGGAGGCTACCGGACGTACCACTTCCTATGGTGACGGTTGGGGATATTGGCCTTACGACCGCATCCGTGACATTAATAATTTCATGGAGCAATTTCCGAATTACAAGGAATACTATAATGAAGAAACATACGAAAATCTTTATGCTGAGGCCTTTTTCTTGCGGGCTTTTTACTACTTTGGACTGGTGAAGCGCTATGGAGGTGTGCCCATTGTGGACAAGGTACTCGATCCGAAAGCATCGCTTGCTGAATTGCAATTGCCTCGTAGCACAGAGTATGATTGTTGGATGTTTATTCACAATGATCTGGAATATGCCATGAATCATATGTCTACTGCCAAGGGAGATGCCAGTCGTCCCAACCGCTATGCAGCGGCAGCGTTAATGAGCCGCGCTATGCTCTATGCGGCTTCTGCTGCAAAATATGGCAGTTATGGCAAAATAACAGGACCAGCCGTGGATGCAGGACTTATGGGTGTTGCTCCCGAAAAGGCTAAGGAATTTTATCAATATGCCTATGACGCCTGCAAGTTTGTCAAGGAGGGTGGTTATGCGCTGAACGACGGTAGTGACAAGGAAACTGCCTATGCCGAGCAGTTCTTTAAAGACAATACTCCAGAGGATATCTTTATCAAACAGTATGGTGATTACATAGCCTTGAAGGATAATCAGGGTACTATGCTGTTTCACAGTTGGGATTCAATGATTCTACCTAAGGGCAGTAACTTGAGTATCAGTGCTCCGGGTTGCACCATACAGCCCGCATGGGAGCTGATTCGTATGTTCGAGATACCTGCCGTGACCGACGAGGAAGGCAAGCCTGTTCGCTTTGACAATGTGGAGGACCTCTGGAACTCGGGCGAGATGGAGCCTCGTGCCCGCGCTATCTTCTTCTTCTCGGGTATGACTGAGAAAGGTTCGGGTACCAAATTCGATTTTCAGGCTGGTGTATACAAAAGCTATCCCGGAACGGCGGCTGACGGAACTACGGAAACCGGTGGCAGCACGAATGACTATACGAACGCCTATCGCGTGACGGCACAGAATGTGGAAGCAAGTCAGATGTATCAGGATATCGGTGATCAGAAGAACGTAAAAGTAGCCGGTCCGCATGGTTGTTTCAGAGGTACGGGTGATGAAGGATACTCCTACATGGGGGCATTGATTCGTAAATATACGAACCCTAACTCAAACCTTGCTATTAGAGGTGGTCTTTTTGGAAGTTCGCAGTCATGGAAGGTATTCCGCTACGGTGAAGTTTTACTGAACTGGGCAGAGGCCGCTTATGAATTGGGTTTGGAAACCGGTGATGATAAGTTGAAGGCGGAAGCATTTACTTACGTTAATGAAGTCCGTGCGCGTGCAGGCGCTACTCTTCATCAGATGGTCAATAATCCGGAAGATCTGGGTATGGAGAAATACGGATTCCCGGTAGATGAGAACTTGCAGTACATTCGTGATGAGCGTGCACGTGAACTTTGCTTTGAGAATCTGCGCATCTATGACCTGCGTCGTTGGAGAGTGGCTGATATTGACTTTATGGATGGTAAACAACCGCATACGTTGCTCCCTTACTACGTACTTAATGAGAATAAGTGGATTTTCTTGAATGAAGTGCCGGTTGTAGCCCGTAAGGCTACGTTCGATAAGAAATGGTACTATGAACAGATTCCGGGTGGAGAAATCGGCAAGAATCCGAATCTTATACGTAATGATGGTTATTAATACTAAATTGTATATGGATATGAAAAAGTTGAAACATAGTCTGTTGTTTGGAGTATTAACTCTATTTGTGACTTCCTGTATGGAAGTGGACAATTTTGATGAACCCGACGCTCACTTCACTGGACGTATTATAGATAAAACTACGGGGGAGAATATCCTGGCCGATCAGGGTGCAGGACGGGTGAAGATCTGGGAGAAAAGCTTCAGTCTTAATCCCGGTTCTCAAACGATTCCTGTGAAGCAGGATGGCACTTTCAACAATACGAAACTGTTTAAAGGCACGTATGACGTGGTTCCCGAAGGCGCCTGGTGGCCTGCCGATACTATTCGTATAGGTATTGGTAAAAAGGCTGTTCATGACTTCGAAGTAACTCCTTATCTGAAACTGATTGATCTGAAGACGGAACTGGTGGATGACTCACTGGCTATCTCCTGCCGTCTGGATGTTCCTCCTATTACAGCGGGACTTCCCCGAATTCTGGATATACGTCCTTTCTTGAGCCTTAATCAGTTCTGTGGCGAAGGCAATTGCATTAGTTACTATAATGATATGGGTAGTGATGACGAGAAACCTTATGCTAAGAACTATATTGCCAAGGTAAGAAGTACTTGGGAGAAACTGGAAAAACTGGAAGATGGTAAGAGCAAGATCTTCTCTTTCAAGGTGGATGTGAAGCCCGGTTATACTTACTTTGTTCGTGTGGGTGCCAGGGTTGACGATACTTTCCAAAAGTGCAACTATACGGAAATAGTGAAAGTTGAAATTCCTCAAAAGTAAATACAACAGAAACGTAATTAGATTGGTATGATGGTGCAGCTGGGAGAGGAGGCATACAGCTTCTTTTCCCGGTTCTATTTAACTGAACAACAATAAATAAAGCTATGATGAATTTGAAAAAGATATATTATTTAGTGCTCTGTGCTCTCGTGGCATGCACTACAGCCTCTTGCAAAGATAGTAATGATGATTATATTCCGCCTGCTTTAGAGCCCGAAAAGCCTGAGGTACCTGTTGAACCCGCGTGCGGATGTCCCCATTCATGTAGATGGAGAGCCTTACACCACTTACAAAGGGTTGCTGATGACCGGTTATCAAGGGTGGTTTGGTACACCGGGCGATGGCTGTAGCCATGCGAATCATAAGAATACGGAGTGGTATCACTATCGTGAAAACGATATGTTCAAACCCGGTGTACTGCGTAACAGCATTGACCTCTGGCCGGATATGAGTGAGTATGAAATCAAGTATGATACAGAATTCAAATATCCTGATGGAACGACGGCGCAGGTGTATAGTGCTTATGACAAGTCTACTGTGATGCTGCATTTCAAGTGGATGCAGGAGTATGGCATTGACGGTGCATTTATGCAGCGTTTTGTAGGCGAAGTGATTGATAATCCCGACGGTAAGGATCACTTCGATAAGGTATTGGCAAGTGCTATGGATGGTTCCGACCAATATCAGCGTGCTATTGCGGTGATGTATGACCTTGGCGGTTATAATCCTGCGCGTTTTGAGAAAGTCGTTGCTGATGCCCAGGTAATCTATGATACTTATGCCTCCAAACGGAAATATTATCTGCACGAGAATGGCAAACCGCTAATTGCTCTTTGGGGGGTAGGTTTCAA
>OHPW01001954.1_pt1 | contig 9887 bp, 9 predicted proteins | sample 1577771 | NCBI WGS metagenome assembly OHPW01 (sample SAMEA3879608, study PRJEB24766) | human gut metagenome | biome: human-associated habitat; feature: feces | place: USA | collected 1985/1987
CTCCTTCCGTTTTCCCTATCCCGGCCCCGGAGGGCCTGTGAGGTCTATTATACGGGATAGGCGGCGGGTTGTCACCAGGAAATTGGCATTTTCGTCAAAAAAACGGGGACCGTCCCACCGGAACGGTCCCCGTCACTAAAAGGGCAGCGCCTTTTTTGACTTATCCATAATACGCCATCAGCATATCCACCACGGTGCCGTAGCTCTGGGTCCCCCGGGATTCGCCGCTGCTTTTCAGGAAGGAGTCGTACACCTTCTGGGCCGCGTCGTTCACAGGACCCTCAAATTCCGCCCAATAGGCGGAGTTGTCCCGCAGGTCCGCCACCACCGTGTCCGGCAGCAGCACCCGTACCTGCTTCCAGGACTCCTGATCCGCCCGGTACAGGGCGTTGGAGAGGTAGGTGAACCCCATCAGCCACCCGGAGTAGCGATACGCCGGGCTCTGCGCCGTGGTGGAGGCGGCAATGGCGATGAAATTGCACTCCTGCTCCGAGGCGATGCCCCGCTGATGGGCCATCTCATGGGCAATGGTGCTGGGCAGATAGCAGGCGGGGCTGTCGATGTTCAGGTTGGCCTCCCCGGTAAAGGGGAAATAGAACCCCGTAAAGTCCATGGCGCTGAGGGCTGTGGAAAACCGCACCCTCTTGGGCACCCGGTCCTCCATCACCAGGCACGGAAACTCGTCGTATATCCCGTCGAACACCCGCACGCTGTGGGCGAAGATGTCCGCCCGGCTTTCGGCAAAGAGGCCGTTTTCGTCCCGCTTTACCTGATCGGCGCAGCCGGCCAGCTGCCGGGCGAAATACTCCGTCACCCGGGCCAGCTCCTCCGGGGTGGACTCCCGGGCATATACGCCGGACTGCTCCTGGAAGGACTCGGCGTAGTAGTTGACGCCCCACAGCAGGCTGAACCCGGCATACACCGTCAGCACGGTGCACACCGCCGTCAGCACGAACCGGTACACGATCCGCCCCCGGCGGCCCTTTTCCGTCAGCAGCCGCCGGACGGTGGCCCCCATCCACAGCAGGACCACTCCCGCCACTATGGCATACAGCAGCTCCGCCACGGAGAAGTCCGCCCGATAGCACACCGCCGCCACCGCCCGCTCCAGGGGCATGATGATCCCCCGGCTGAACCGGGTCATCAGCCCCGGCACAGTCCGCAGGGCAAAGTACAGGGCCAGCACCCCGCACACCGACAAAAGCCAGATGTGCAGCCCCCGGTGCCGCCGGAAAAAGGCTCTCATAGCTCCAGCGGGCGGCCCGTCAGATACATCACCGTCCGCAATGCCGCGATGAGCCTGCCGCCCTCGTCCCGGATGTCCGTGCGGCTGAAGCCCATGTGGCCGCCCGTTTTCTCCACGGTGCCCACGGCGGAGAGCTTCCCGGTTCCCGGGGCGGCGGACAGGTATTCGATGCTGGAGGACACCGTGAAGGTCACCTCCTGCCGCCGGGTCAGCAGGGCCATGCCCGCCGCCACGTCGGCCATGGTAAACAGCGCGCCGCCGTGAGGGGTGCCCCAGCAGTTCAGGCTGTCCGGGTGCAGCTCCAGCTCCACGGTGGCGGTGCCGTCGTCCACGGCGGTGACCTTCATATGATTATACTGGCTGAAGGGCTCCGCCCCGGGGCCCTCCGCCGAATGCAGCAATTTCTGCCTCAGTTCTTCGGTCATAGGTCGCTCACTCCGCCGCTGCCAGCAGCTGGCGGGTATATTCCTCCTTCGGATGGTCAAATAGCTCCTCCACCGGCCCCTGCTCCACGATGCGGCCATGGTGCATCACCAGACACCGGTCGCAGATCTCGTAGACCACGTTCAGATCGTGGGAGATAAACAGATACGATATGCCCAGCTCCCGGCGCAGCCGGGCGATCAGCTGCAGAATCTGGGCCTCAATCGTCACATCCAGAGCTGTCGTCGGCTCATCAGCAATCATTACTTTTGGCCGACATACCATAGCCATTCCAATCATCACTCTCTGGCGCAGTCCGCCGGAAAGCTGGTGGGGATAGCTGTTGTACCGCTTCTCCGGCTCCGGAATTCCCACTGCCTGAAAAATCTCCAGCACCCGCTTTCTGGCCTCTTCCTCGGAGATTCCCAGTTCCTTCACCAGTATGGCGATCACCTGCTCCGGCTCCTCGATCTGATTGTGGATCACCGATACCGTACAGACCATCTTGTTGTCCGCCAGCACGACCCCGTTGCGATCCAGAATCCGTCCTCTCGCCGCCTTGATGCTGCGCTCTCTTTCGTGCAGCCTTGTGGCCGCTTCCTCATAATATTCCGCCCGCCATACCATCAGATACAATAGTCTTCCCAACAGTCCGCAGAGCACTGCCGCACATACGAAAAATATGGTCATGATCTTCTTCCGATGAAAGAAACGATTCTGATGATCTGCCATAAAAAAACCTCACAACAAGAGCTTTTTACATTTTATTGCTCTTGCTGTGAGGCTATTCGTCAGATTACCTTACTATTCATTCTGCTGGTTCAGCAGATTATTGTTGACCGGGCTGTCCCCCAGGGAATCATCGCCGCCGACATCCGCTCCCGTAACAGGGTCAATCAGTCCACCGTCAATCGGGCTTACCAGATAACCGGTGGCCGGATCCACAGGATAATTTCTCCAATCCTCGGAAGGTGTTGAATCATCACCGCCCTGACCGTCGCCGGTTCCATCACCACTGCCCGTCTGATCGTCTCCGGTCTGTCCGTCGCCGGTTCCGTCACCATTATTCTGATCCTCACCGTCCTCGGGCTTCTGGGTATACTGATTGGTGATCTCGATCTGTTTTTCTGCCAGCTCCTGGATCTCCTTCTCAGACAGCTCCTCGGTCATGAAAATATTCAGGTACGGCAATACTTCCGTCAGAACATTTCGTACAATACCGGTTGCGAACTTCGCATCATCCTGCGGAGATGCATTGGCACGATCCACGACCACATAGATAGCGATCTGGGGATCATCCGCCGGTGCATATCCCATAAAGGATACGACGTACTCACCGTTTTTACGGGGAATGGTCTCTGCGGTACCGGTTTTGCCACCGATGGCGTAGCCTGCAGGTCTTGCGGTTCTACCGGTTCTGCGGTCACCACCCTCTTCCATTACGGTAGCCCGGCAGTACTGTCTGATCTTCGCCGAGGTGCTCTCGGAAATGGTCTGACGCAGTACTCTGGGCTCGATGTTTTCCACTGTTGCGCCGTTAGAATTGGTGATCTTATCCACCATATGCGGCTCATAATAATAACCGCCGTTGATCAGGGAACAGAATCCCGTGATCATCTGGATCATTGTTACATTGAAGTTCTGTCCGAAACTGTTGGTAGCCAGATCGGCGCTTCCCATCTGATCTACTGGGAACAACAGGCTTGCGGTTCTCGCTTCTCCTGCCAGATCCACGTTGGTCTTTAATCCAAAGTTAAAGGTCTGTTGGAATTTGGCAAACTCTTCTTTTCCCAAAGTAGCTGCAATCTTCATCAGCGCCACGTTGCAGGACCAGGCAATGGAATCCTGTACGGATACATCTCCTTCACCGCCGGAACGATAGCTGTGACACTTGATCGTATGTCCGCCGACTTCCAGAGATCCGTTACACTGATAGTGCTCGTTGCCGGTGATAGCACCGCTCTCCAGTGCTGCCGCCACAGTAAACGGTTTTGCTGTGGAACCCGGCTCGTAAGTAGTGGAGATACAATAGTTCTTCCACAGGTAATTCAGGTTGTCCAGCAATTCGTCATCCGTTAAGGCATCAATGTCTTCCTGCGTAAAATAGGTATCTGTCTTGGTCAGAACATCATAACCGTTGGCATTGGTCACCATCTCGATCTTACGGGATCCCAAAAGGGCGTCCGTATTCCTGGTATCGTTCAGGTCATAGGTCGGATAACTTGCCATGGCCAGAATATTACCGGTATTAACCTCCATAATGATGCAGCCCACATTTTCCGCACCGTTACCGGGATGTACCGCATCCTTATGTTCCTCGTTAAACTGCTTCAGATATTTCTCCACAATACCCTGGATATTGGCATCAATGGTACTGTGTATCGTATTGCCGTCCACGGCCGGTTTGATGGTCCGCTCCAGGTTGGCATCATCATTCAGATATCCATACTCTCTTCCGGTGGTTCCGTTCAGCACATCATTGTAATACTCTTCCAGTCCGTACTGTCCTTCGTTGTCCGATCTGGAGAATCCGATCACGTCCGCCGCCAGGGAACCATTGGGATAGACTCTCTTGTATTCTTCCTGGAACCAGACGCCCTTGATCTTGCTGTCCTCCAGTGCTGCCGCCTGAAAACCGCTGATCTGATCATAGGTCAGCCTTCTGAGAGGGACATACCAGGAAGAATCCGGATGACTGATCACATACTGTCTCACTGCCGTCATATCCAGATCCGGGAAATTTGCGGACAGCGCCTCCATCGTCGGTTCCAGATAAGTCTCACGGCTTAACATTACATAGGAATCAATGACCAGATTATATACCTTCTCGCTGACTGCCAGTTTTGTTCCCTTGGTATCCACGATGTCTCCACGGCGGAACGGCAATGTCACGGAGTCGTATTTCTGCTGTGACAAAACCTGTTTTTCGTAGGTTGCTCCATCCGCTTTCACGATCCAGGACAGTCGGACAGACAGCAGAATAAATGCCAGTATGATCAGGGCATACAGGCATAAAAGTTTTTTCTGCATCTTTATGGAAAATTTCTTAGGCTTCTGTTCCTTCACGCTTTCTGCCTCCCAGACTTAGTTCTGGCTGGTATCCGCCTGACGCATATAGTCGTTGCTGCTGTTTGCGTAGGTGATTACCTGTCCTTCGGCAGCATAGGTCATTCCAAGTTCGCCGATGGCAATTCTCTTGACTTCTTCCAGATTGATATTGCTGGTAATCCGGCTGTACTCTTCATCGTTTGACAGCTTCAGAGAGTTCAGTTCACTCTCCATTCTGGACACCTCAGTGATCTTGGTGGTCAGCTCCGACTGCATCTGGATATAATTTACCAGACAGAAGGCACAGGCAATCAATGCTCCCATCAGAAAGGTGACGTAGCCGATGCTCATATGTCTTGCTTTTTCTCTGTTTTTTCTCGTCTCATGAGACATCTGTCTCCGAGGCTCCTCCATCTGCCTGCGGATCTGTAAGTCTCTTGCTGTATTATCATATATGTAAGGAGTATTGCTTACTCTTCTTCTCTGTGCCATACTCTTTCTCCCCGCTTTCACTACTAAAGTCTTTTATTTTTTCTCAAATACCCTGAGCTTTGCACTCTTGGATCTGCTGTTTACTTCCAGTTCTTCCACACTGGGAAGAATGGGTTTTCTGGTGATCACCTTTCCCTTGGAGACCTTACCGCATACGCACACCGGAAATTCCGGCGGACAGGTGCAGGGATTCTCATTCCTGCGGAATGCGTTCTTCACGATCCGGTCCTCCAGGGAATGGAAGGTAATAATGCAGAACCTTCCGCCGGGATTCAGCAGATCGATCAGCTCGTCCAGCGCCTTTTTCAGTACTTCCAGTTCCTGATTACATTCGATACGGATTGCCTGGAAAGTCTGCTTCGAAGGATGTCCGTTCTGTCGCATCTTTGCCGGGACTGCGGCTTTGATGATCTCATTTAATTCAAAGGTGGTCTCAATGGGCTTGTCTGCCCTGTTTTTCACAATGTGTTTCGCTATATTCTTGGCAAAAGGATCTTCACCGTAATCCCGGATGATGTGATACAGTTCCATCTCGGAATAATTGTTGACGATATCTCTCGCTGTCAGGGTCTGCCTGCGATCCATCCGCATGTCAAGAGGGGCATCAAACCGATAGGAAAATCCTCGGTCTTCGGTATCCAGCTGATAGGAAGATACTCCCAGATCCAGCACGATTCCGTCCACGCCGGTGACACCATATTCTCTGAGAGCCTCCACTGCATTTACATAATTGTTGCGGATCACGGTCACTTTATCTCCAAACGGCTGCAATCTTGCGGATGCTGCCGCGATTGCTGCATCATCCTGATCAATACCGTAGAAATGTCCGTTTTTCAGGCGGCTGCATACTTCGTAGGCATGTCCTCCTCCACCTAAAGTTCCGTCCACATAGATGCCGTCCGGGTTAATATTCAGTTGTTCAATGGTCTCATGCAGCATCACAGAATAATGATTGAATTCCACGACGGTCATCCTTTCTCGGTCACGTTTTTCACCCGTTAAATGGTCAGTCCCAGTCCTTCCATGGCGCTGGTGATCTCATCCATATCGGTATCGGAGTTCATATTCTCCCATTTATCCTTGCTCCAGATCTCCACACGGCTGCCGACGCCGACCAGTACCACGTCCTTTTCCAGTCCAGCGAACTCTCTGAGTGCTGCCGGCAACAGGATTCTTCCCTGCTTGTCCACTTCTACCGTAGCTGCACCGGCCAGGAAGAAACGGGCAAATTGTCTTGCTTCTTTATTGATCAGAGGTAATGAGGTCAGCTTCTGTTCAAAAGCGTTCCAGTCATCGTTGGCATACACAAATAAGCAGCCATCCATTCCTTTGGAAACCACAAATTCCTCTCCTAAGACTTCTCGGAATTTTGCCGGAATAATCAACCTGCCTTTCGTATCTAACGTATGGTTGTACTCGCTCATAAACATCGCACTCACCACCATTCATCCAAAAGGGGACTGCCACGAAAAGGAGGTCATTTTTCTAAAAATCTACCACTTTGTGGCACTTGCCTCCACTTTCTCCCACTTTTATTATGATTTTATACTAAAATAGGGTATTTTACAAGAGAAATCAAGTAGCTTTTTTCGACAGCACCACGCAAAAAAGCGCCCTGTCCTACGACAAAGGCGCCTTTTACTACTATATCTGGTATAAAAATAAGAGCAAACACAATATCTATGTATTTGCTCCTGTTTCGATATTCTTAATAAATTTTTAAAAATTTTTAATATTTTTCCACTTTCGGCTGTTTTTCCAGGCGGATACGTACCACAACGTCCGTCACCACTGCGAAGATCACCATGCACAAGGATAATACCTGTGATACGGCGAGGGTCGTTCCGGGGATAAACAGGGTATCTGTCCGGATACCTTCGATCCAGAATCTGCCAAGACCATAGCCTCCGAAGTACAGCAGACAGATCTCACCCTCAAACTTTTTGTGCTTGCGGTACACCAGCATAATGATCAGGATCATCAGATTCCACAGGCTCTCGTAGAGGAAAGTGGGATGTACCTGAATGTAATTGGTCCCATCGATAATGTGAGCTGCTACATTCTCAGAAATATCCCGGCTGCGCACAGCTTCGATAGGAAGCCGCATGGCCAGAAAACTGTCCGTATATTCCCCGAATACTTCACGGTTCATAAAGTTACCCCAGCGGCCGATGATCTGTCCCAGGATCAACCCCGGCACACACAGATCTCCCAGCCGGAACGGGTTGATCTTCTTGATCCTGCAATAAATGAGCAGTGTCAGGAATGCTCCGATCACACCGCCGTAGATCGCCATACCGCCGTTACGGGTATTGAAAATGCTTAACAGATTGTCCTTGTAATAGTCCCAGGCAAAGACCACGTAATAGATTCTGGCTCCGATCACGGAAAAGATCACGGCATAAATGGCGAAATCCCAGATCGTATCCGGATTTTCTCCTGTCACCTTTGCCTGATGCACCGCCATCAGAATGCCTGCCAGTACCCCGATTCCGATGATCAGGCCGTAAAAGGCGATTTCGAAACCGAATACGGAAAAGCTTCTGGGAACATTCTCCAGGTAAATGCCTAAATGGGGAAATGCAATATCTCCTGCATTCATCATAATATTTATTTCCTTTCTTGGTACTATCCGGCTTCTGCGCGCTTCGCGCTCCCGAATCCGGCACATACATTCGCCTTCCGGGCTGTCGCCCTACTTGCTCATGGCTCCATACTATCCGGCTTCTCCGCGCTTTGCGCTCCCGAATCCGGCACATACATTCGCCTTCCGGGCTGTCGCCCTACTTGCTCATGTATGTTTGATCCGCTAATAGACAGATTACTCTGCCTGCAAGCAGTCTCGTAATCTGTCTATTGCGGATCTTAGTATTACACGTTGAATCTAAATAGGATCACATCGCCGTCCTGCACTACATAATCCTTGCCTTCCATGCCGACCAGACCCTTTTCACGGGCAGCGGCCAGAGAGCCCTGCTCCAGCAGATCCTTGTAGTTTACTACTTCTGCCTTGATGAAGCCTCTCTCGAAATCGGAGTGGATCTTGCCGGCTGCCTGAGGTGCCTTGGTGCCAATCTTGATGGTCCATGCTCTGGTCTCATCCTCTCCTGCAGTCAGGAAGCTCATCAGACCTAAGATATGATAACTTGCCTTAATCAGTTTCTCCAGACCGGATTCCTTTAATCCCAGGTCGTCTAAGAACATTGCCTTCTCATCATCATCCAGCTCGGAGATCTCTTCCTCGATCTGTGCACAGATCACGAATACCTCACTGTGTTCACCGGCTGCGAACTCTCTTACTTTTGCCACCATCTCATTGGATGCACCGTCATCTGCCAGATCATCCTCGGCTACATTGGCTGCATAGATCACAGGCTTATAAGTCAACAGATTGTATTCCTTTAACAGAGCCAGTTCATCCTCATCGGTAACATCCAGGCTCTTTGCCATCTTACCGCTCTCCAGATGCTCCTTGATACGCTCAAGCAGTGCCAGCTCCTTGGCATAGGTCTTGTCCATTCTGGCTGCCTTGACTACCTTGGACAGTCTTCTCTCCAGTACTTCCAGATCTGCGAAGATCAGCTCCAGATTGATGGTCTCGATATCACGCAGAGGGTTCACGCTGCCGTCCACATGGATGACATTAGGATCCTCGAAACATCTTACCACATGTACGATAGCATCCACTTCACGGATATTGCTTAAGAACTGGTTGCCCAGTCCCTCCCCTTTGGAGGCACCCTTTACCAGACCTGCGATATCCACGAATTCGATGACCGCAGGAGTGGTCTTTTCAGAATGATAAAGGTCTGTCAGCAGCTTTAAACGGAAGTCCGGAACCGGAACCACGCCCACGTTGGGGTCGATGGACATGCCGTTGTCGTTGAGGATCACGATCAGCGGCTCGCCGCTGGCTCCGGCGTCGTTGAGTCCCTCAAAGCTCAGTCCGCCGCCCATGGCGCCGTCGCCGATCAGGGCCAGGACGCTGTAATCCTTTCCCTGGAGCGTGCGGGCCCGGGCCATACCCAGAGCCACCGACACCGAGTTGGAGGCATGTCCGGCAATGAACGCATCATGTACGCTCTCCCATGGCTTGGGGAAGCCGGACAGGCCGCCGAACTGCCGCAAGGTATCAAACAGCTCCCGCCGTCCGGTCAGCGCCTTGTGCACATAGCACTGGTGCCCCACGTCGAACACCAGCCGGTCCGTGGACGTGTCGAACACACGGTGGATGGCCACGGTCAGCTCCACCGCCCCCAGGTTGGAGGCCAGGTGTCCGCCGGTTTTGGATACCTCATCCAGGAGAAAACCCCGCAGCTCACTGCAAAGCTGGCGGGCCTGATTCTCGTTGAGCCCCTTCACATCGGCGGGGCTGTCTATGCGGTCTAAAATCAAGTATATCGCTCCATTTCAGCGTGAGAGATGCAGGGCGTGCATGATCCGGGCCACCCGGTATACCACGCTGGTGCACTGGTTGATGGCCACGGTTTTGCCCAGGGCCTTGCCGCCGATGGTAATGCCGGAGATCAGCGCCGTGGCCCCGATGGAGATCAGCACCGAGGTGGTGCTCAGGTCCCTTTGCAGGTGGGTGACGATCACCGCCGCGGTGGAACCGCTGACGATGCCGCAGATGTCGCCCACCACGTCGTTGCAGACGCTGGAGACCCGGCTGGCGTTG
>OHPW01001970.1_pt1 | contig 9809 bp, 9 predicted proteins | sample 1577771 | NCBI WGS metagenome assembly OHPW01 (sample SAMEA3879608, study PRJEB24766) | human gut metagenome | biome: human-associated habitat; feature: feces | place: USA | collected 1985/1987
CGAAATAACATTTAATTATTAATTCTTAAAAAAATGGCTTTAGAAATTACAGACAGCAACTATAAAGAGGTTCTTGCAGAAGGAAAACCGGTTGTTGTAGATTTTTGGGCTCCTTGGTGTGGCCCTTGTAAGATGATGTCTCCTATCTTGGATGAGATCAGCAAAGAGTACGAGGGTAAAATCAACGTATATAAGGTGAATGTCGATAAAGAGGCGGATTTAGCGAGTGTTTTCGGTATCCGTAGTATTCCTTCTTTATTGTTTGTACCGATGAAGAAAGAACCGAGTATGGTTCAAGGGGCTATGCCGAAGAATGAGTTGAAGAAATTGGTAGATGATATTTTATTAGAGTCGAAATAACTCGTATAGTGTGTTTTGGGGATTAGTGACGCGGAAGTTTGCTGGGAATAAAGTGAACTTCCGCTTTTTGTTTATATAATATTGTTATCTTTATCCGTCTTAAAATCCGGAAGAAATCTATGGAATATATTTTTAATACTCGCTTAAGAGGTAATATAGCGTTGACCGATTCGTATCACACGAACCTTGCTTTGCAGAAAGATAATACGCTTTACAAGTTTATTTGGGTACAAAGCGGTTCGTTGCAACTGGAGATCGATCACGTACCGACTACCTTAATGAAAGGTGAGATTATTCCCTTGACTCCTTTGCACCATATCGAGTTCAAGGCGATCAATGGCGAGTACTTGACCCTTCTGTTTAACAGTAACTTCTATTGTATTTTCGGACATGACAATGAGGTGTCGTGTAATGGTTTTCTTTTTAACGGGACTTCCAATGTGATGCAATTGAAATTGAGCGAATCCCAAGTTGCCTCTTTGCGCGATATCACCGACAGCCTAACGAGTGAGTACGCCATAAAGGATAATTTGCAAGAGGAGATGCTGCGTATCTTACTGAAACGTTTCATTATTTTGTGCACCCGGATCGCACGTGAGAAGTTTTCGGTAAGCCCGGAACGGGAAAAGGCGTTCGATATGGTTCGCCAGTTCTATGTATTGGTAGATAACCATTTTAAGGAAAAGAAGATGGTCCAAGATTATGCGGATATGCTGCATCGCTCCCCAAAAACCTTATCCAATCTTTTTACGACTTGCGGATTACCTTCTCCGTTACGGATCATTCACGAACGAATTGAGGCTGAGGCCAAACGATTGCTATTATATAGCCAGAAGAGCGCGAAGGAAATCACGGAGATCTTGGGCTTCGAGGATCAAGCCACATTCAGCCGTTTTTTCAAGAAAATGACGGGAGAAAGCGTCTCTGAGTACCGGAAAAGAGAGAAACAGGAATAATTGCTAACTCATCCGGTAAAATCGCCATTTACGGGATAGGTGTTTCTACCGATCTTTGCGGTATAAGTTCAATACTATAAAACAAATAATAAGATGAAAAAGTTGAATGATCTGTTTTACTTGTTTTTGCAAGTGGCGGCCTCTACTCAAAAGCTAGGTATTAATTTGATCCGTATATCGATCTTGATCATATTTGTGTGGATCGGCGGTTTGAAGTTCTGGAATTATGAAGCGGAAGGCATCGTTCCGTTTGTGGCGAACAGCCCTTTCATGAGTTTCTTCTATACGAAAAGCGCTCCCGAATATAAGACGTATAAATTAAAAGAGGGTGAGTTCGATCAAGCGAAGCATGAGTGGCATCAAGAGAATAACACGTATGGCTTCTCTCGTGGCTTGGGAATCTTGATCATGGCGATCGGTATCTTGACTTTCCTCGGCATTTTCTCGCCGAAGATCGGTTTGGTAGGAGCGGGGTTGGCTATAATCATGACGTTCGGGACGTTGTCCTTCTTGGTCACGACTCCGGAGGTCTGGGTACCTAATCTCGGCAGCGGGGAATTTGGTTTCCCGTTATTATCGGGGGCCGGGCGATTGGTGATAAAAGATACGGCGATACTGGCCGGTGCGATCGTGGTGCTGTCGGATTCGGCGCAACGGATCTTGAAAAAGAAATAAGCGAAACAAGAAAAAGGGGAATGGTTTTAATGCCATTCCCCTTTTTCTTGTTGGTTACCGTTTATTCTGTACGATATTCGGGTTTGCGTCGATCTCGCTTTGCGGAATCGGGAGTGCTACCCAGGGATCGGAAGCGTTGATCACCTGTGCGTCGGTAGGTAATTGCGGCAAATGCCAACCGCCCTTGCGGATTACCGGAATATTGTTACGCATGTAATCAAAGAACGCATGTCCTTCGCCAACCAATTCTTTGCGGCGTTCTTTAAGGATTCTCTCTAGGGAAAGCTCGGAGTCGCTAACGGATTTATTGGGGTTGGCTCGGCTTACGATTTGATTCAGGTAGCCTAACGCCTCGCTACGTTTTCCTAGCTTGAAAGCCGCCTCGGCCGCATTTAAGTATATCTCGGACAGACGGATGATGCATAGGTCATTGTCTTGCGGATTGCCGGTCAATACATCTCCTGTTTTTCCGGGATACTTCGCCAGATATTTAGGATGTCCGGTCGAACCGGTTGGAAGGATATCCTCGTCCGGTTTTTGAGGTAAGCGGCATAAGGCATGGCGAACATCATCCGGGTCTTCACCCAGTAAATCCAAGAAATCTTTCGTCAAGACCAAATTGTTCCAATCTTTCACGTTATCGGCATATACCATGGGAGCGCCCTCTCCGCCACTACCGCCGGAAGGCTCGGTAAGCGTAAAGTAGAACTCGAACAGGGATTCGGAATTGAAGTCTTTTCCCCATACGGAGGTATACTCATCGTGCGTGAACAAGGTATAAAGACCTCCGTTATTGATTACTTCTTGAGCGTATTTAAGGGCGTTCTCGTTATCGTTCATATATAAATAGATACGAGATAGAAGTGCTTTCACGCTCCATACATTTTGGTGACCGTCGGATTTGGTTGTAACAAGGTTGGGTAAGGCTTCGGTCAGGTCTTTGATCACTTGGTTGTAGCATTCGGCTACCGTGTTGCGAGACGGTTGGTGAGTCGGCAACTCCGTCTTGATCTCGATGGGCACACCCAAGGACGCTCCATTATCCAGTGTATAAGGCATACCAAAGAGGCGGGTTAAATCGAATAAGGCCAAGCCACGCATAGCTAACGCCTCTGCTTTTATACGGGCGATTTCTTGCGTGTCGGAGGTTTGGACGCTACCGTTGTCTATTTTCTCGATTAAGCTGTTCGCTTGATGAATCACGATATAGGGTTGGTTCCATACTCTCGTGATATTAAAAGCGTCGTCGGCGGCTACGTTGAACAGATAGTACGGAGAGACACGTCTGCCGGGACCTTTGTCAATACGAGCTTGTACGTCTTCGCCACGGCAGTCGGCATAATAGAGGTAGTTGTCTCCATAATAACTATGCTCGGATGCTATGCGATAGATTCCATTTAATGCGGTTTTAGCGTCTTCCAGTGACTGAATAGCGTTATCGCTGGTCACGGAAGTGGAGGGATCCAGATCCAGCCAATCTCCGGAGCAAGCCGTGAATAAGAAAGGAAGAGCGCTTACGATATATTTAATTGACCATTTCATTGTATTTCTTTTTTATCGAATGAATTGTTGTGTTTAGAAATTAACTTCCACGCCGAAACTAAAGGTGCGCATGGGCGGTGTCTCACAGAATACCTCGCCGGATACGGGCACTTCCGGATCATATTGCTTCCATTTCGCCCAAGTCAGCAAGTTGCTGCCGGAGAAATAGACACGGACTTTATCCAGCAAGACTTTATCGGTCCAGTTATGAGGCAGGGTAAACCCGAACGTCAGGTTCTTTAACCGCAAGTGATCCGTACTATGTACGAAGCGAGAGGAACCACCGCTCACTTTGTCGGAGCGTCCCAATACGAAACGGGGAATGTCGGTGATATCACCGGGCTTTTGCCAACGGTCTAACTCATAGATGGGCAGGTTGCGGTTTCCTTCGCTGGCTCCGTCTGTCTCGATATACGTACCGGTCTTGTCGAAAGAATAGCCGCCCAATGAATAAGAGAGCGTAAAGGCCAAGTCGAACCATTTATAAGAAAGGATATTGGTAAGGCCGCCGGATATCTTCGGATCTACTTGTTTATAAGGAACCGCTTGCGCCTCATTGACATCTTGGGTCAAGGTGCGGTCTAGATTGCCGTTCTCGTCTTCCGTATTTTTATAATACAGCGCATTTCCGCTCGAGGGATCTACCCCGGCGAATTCCTTTACATAGAATGTATTGAATGGCAATCCTATTTTCCGGATAAACCAACTACTTTCCACCACTTGATCGAGATTACCATCAAGGGCCACGATCTTATTCTTGTTATGTGTCAAGTTCAATACCGTAGTCCAATTAAAATCTGCGTTTGAGATATTCAAGGAACGAACCTCCAGCTCGACACCTTTATTGTTTAACTGCCCCAGATTACCCAGATAGTTCAGGAATCCGGTCGTGGCGCTGATCGGACGGTTGTAAAGCAAATCCTTGGTGTCACGATTGTAATACTCGAGCGTTACGAAGATGCGATCGATAAACGCGAGGTCTAGTCCGAGGTTCATATTATAGTTCTTCTCCCATTTTAGATTGGGATTAGCTTGTGTGCTTTCATACGAACCGGGGTTATCCATATAGTTCTTTCCGTAACTATATAAACCCATATAACCGTAATAAGATCCCGGCTGATTACCGTTCACGCCATAAGAGGCACGGATCTTGACATCGCTCAACACCGGCTTTACGGCTTTCATGAAATCCTCGGCTCCCAGATGCCACATGCCTGAGACCGACCAGAAATTACCCCAGCGATGCTCCGGTGCCAATCGGGAACTACCATCCCGGCGGAAACTTCCGGCGATATAATACCGGTTGTCGTAATCATAATTCAAGCGGGTTAGATAAGAAAGCAACCGATAATCCTGTGTAGAGGATACGAAACTGTTTATAACGGCGGCATTGTCCGGTTCGAATAATTGGTCGGACGGCATCTTGCTTTTCTCACCGGCGGCTTTATCCGTCTGGAAACTTTCCGCCTCATAAGCGGCTAGTACATCCAGATGATGTTTGTTGGCGAATGTCCTCACGTAGTTCAACGAGGTAGAAGAGATCAATTTCCCGTATTCGATAAAACCTTTGGACGATTGGGCATCGCTACCGCTCTTGGGACCCGCCCCGCTTAATGCGTTGAAATAGCGGGCATCCTTTTGGATGCTATAATCATAGCTGAGTACTTCCTTTAATTTAAGTCCTTTGATAATCTCTACCGCACCGTGCGCCGTACCGAAGATACGGGTCATACGAACCCGGTTATAGTCGGTACGCATATCCCGCAAAGGATTTACGTTCGTTCCGGGATAGGTATTGGCGTAGGAACCATCCTCGTTAAATACTGGGTAGGAGGGAGGAGTGGCTACTGCCATGCAATAGAAAGGATTGATACTGGATGTACGTTCCTCGTTCATCTCTTGATTCACTTGCGAGAACATGAGGTTCGCTCCGGCCTCGCCTCGTTTGCCGATCTTTTGTTGTACGTTAAAGCGTCCGGAGTATCGTTCCATCGATGAGTTCTCCACCAGACCCTCTTGTTTTTGATAACCCAAGGAGCTGTAGACCGTCGTGTTCTCGGAGCCACCGGAAACGGAAGCCTCATAATTTTGATGTACGGCCTGTCTCATCAACACGTCTTTCCAATCGGTATAGCCTAAAGCGGGAACAGAGGTGTATGCCCCGATATTGGCGTTGGCGTACTCTTCCGGAGTCTGGGTGAAAGATGCGGGATCTTTGGCGATCTGGTCTTGCGCGTAATTAACCAAGCCTTCATAAAGTAGTTTCCGGCGTTGCTCTCCGTTGAGGGTCGGGCGGAAGTCTACCGCCGCGTCCGAGAATCCTGCGCTAGCGTTCAACGTGACCCGGGTACGTCCTTTCGATCCTTGTTTGGTCGTGATCAAGATAACACCGTTGGCCGCACGGGAACCGTAAAGGGAGGCGGCGGCGGCATCCTTGATAACCGTGATATTCTCGATATCGGAGGGATTGATCGTACTCATGATGTTGGTCTTGGCATTGTTCATGTAGGAGGCCTCCGATCCGCTTCCGGTACTTAGGTTTCCCGAGGTGACGGGAACTCCGTCTATCACAAACAAAGGTTCGTTCGATGCGTTGAACGAGCCCATACCACGGATACGGATGGATGCGTTCGCTCCCGGTTGCCCGGAGCTTCCCGTGATATTGACACCGGAGGTCATGCCTTGTAGTTTTTGTTCTATGGAAACCACCGGCATCTCTTTCAGTAGGTCAGCCCGTAAAGTGTTGGCGGAACCGGTAAAGGAAGAACGTGAGAAGTTACCGTAACCGGTTACCACGACCTCATCGAGGTTCATCGCCTCCGGTTGTAAAGCCACGTTTAAGATACCGCTTTTCGGGATAGGTACTTGGGTCTGCTTCATGCCGATGTAATCGACAATAATGAATTTGGCGTCAGGATCAACTTCCAGCGTGAAATGCCCGTCAAGATCGGTCTCTGCTCCCGACAGGCTCCCTTTTACGATAACGGTCGCTCCTATCAGAGGCTCCTTGTCCTCTTGGGAAATCACCGTTCCTTCGATCTGTCTTTTTTGTGCATACGCTACCCCGGGCAATAGAAGTAGACATAGGAATAGTATGCCCCATGTTTTTACATTTCTCATCTCTTTTTGTTTAAAACGTCTTATTAATACCTATACTAACTAAAGGATTATCTGAAAAAGGCGTGCCAGATGTGATAAATCCTGTAGATTTCTTTATAATTGTTTTCTTATGAGATTATTACGAAAAGCTTTGAATACGGGTGTGGAGGTGGCATTGTGTAATATTTCCTCATTTGATGTGCAATTTTTCTACACTACTTGTTATCTTTGTGAAAGATGATTTAATAGGATTCGTTTATGGACACAAGAAAGATTGAGGATGTTCCTTTCGAGGAAGTACATGAGATACAAAGATATGGGACTTATTTCTCGGAGAAGAGTTTCTGGAAGAAGATAGAGCGGGTAGCGAAGAAAGTGGGGGCTACGGTATTGCGTCCTGTCTTCACGCTGTATTATATGTTGCAGGATGAAAAGGTACCTCTTCAACATAAGGCTTATATAATCGGGGCTTTAGGATACTTTATATTGCCTTTCGACTTGATCCCGGAGAGCGTGCTCCCCATTATCGGCTTCACGGACGATGTGGCGGTGATGACTTTCGTATTGAAAATGGTGAAGGATAGCATTACACCGGAGATCCGGAGAAAAGCGGATCAGAAAATACTGGATCTGTTTCCTGATCCGGCTTGATAGGGCGTTATAGCAACGGGCGAATATCGGGAAGCTCCTCGCTTCCCTTTTTCATTTCCGGAAGGAGGATTAAGGGGATCTCCGGGAATTTGGCCTTTAGATACTCCAAGGTATTCGCCTCGATCAGTGGGTCGATGCTTGGATATTGGTTATAGACGATGGCTTTTACCTCGATGCCGTATCGTTCGCAGGCGTACAGGCTGAGCAAAGTATGATTGATACTTCCCAGCTTGCCGGACGTGACAAGTATCAAGGGATACGCCTGTTCCTTTACATAATCGATCGTGAGGGATTCCATGTCGTTCGGAACCATCAGTCCTCCAGCTCCTTCCAGTAATACATACTCGTAGGTCTCTCGCAATCGCCGAGTGGCTTGGGTGATCGTGTCTAAATCGATACGTCTTCCATCTTTCGCCGCCGCCATATGAGGAGAGCAGGGATAGGTGAAGATATAAGGACAAGTCAGTCCTTGCGTATCCTCGTCGGTAAAGGGGAGTCCTTGGATTTGGCGGTGTGCCTCGATATCCTCCGATACGTGCTCGCATCCGGTCTGTATCATCTTTTGGGTGATCACTTTCTTTCCGGCTTTCGCCAATGCCTTGGCGATCATTCCGGTGGCTACGGTCTTTCCGACGTTCGTGTCTATGCCGGAGATAAATAATACATTTTCTTTCGTTTGATGGTTCATTGTTCTGTTGTTTAAATAGTTGCTTGATTAATCTTTTGTCTCTATGGATATTACCCCTTGTCTCTAAGAGATTTATTCCTTTTCTTCTGCGCTATTGATCTTTTCACCTTTGTGAAAAGAACGTATCACCTAGGTGAAAAGATCGTTTCACCCTTGTGATACGATCATATCATATAGGTGAAAGGATCAATACCTCGGAAGAGGCGACCTACCTCACCTTTATCTTTTGACCACTAAGATATAGAGTGGACGGTAAGTTAATGTGACCCCACCATCCGCCGAGGGGAATCTCTCTTGATAATCCCGGCAGAAACGTTCCTGTTTTCCCCGTGTCCAGACGCAAGAGGCGTTGGCCGTGACACCCGTGTACTTTAGATGTCTTAGCACCTCCAGCGGGTGCCGGAAGGTCAGGGCGATATTTCCTTCCTCTTCATGGACGATCTGGAAGTAGGTGGATAACCACTCCCTTAATTGTCCGGCGGTAGGATAGGTGAGCCCTTCTCCGGTCAGTTCCTTGATCTCGTGAAGGTTGTCTGGCGTGAAGGTGTTGAAAGCCAGCATGCCTCCGGGCGATAGGGTGGACGATAGCTTATGGAGGAAACGTGGAAGGTCTTTCATCCATTGCAGGGCGGAGGCCGAGGCAATCAAGTCGAACGTGCCGGGAAAAGCCAGTCGCTCGGCATCACCGGCCAAGAATAGAGGAGTGGCGGAAGGAAACAACTCCTCGATGGCGCTTTGCCAAGTCTCGCAAAGATCGTTGAGTACCCATTCCTCGATTTGGCATTCTTGTTTTAATAAACGGGTGAATCCGCCGCTTCCGCAACCGATTTCCAGCACCCTGCGGAAATGAGAGGAGGTGTATACGGTCAATAGCTGTACCAGATGGGCGCATATCCGTTTCTGGGCATCCGCGTGATCGTCGTATGTATTCACCGCTTGGCTGAAACGCCGGCGGATCCGTTCTTGTTCGATTACTTCCATAATTCGTTCCATGATTGATAGTGGTAAAAAGGAAGATGAGGCGCCTTGATCTCTTGGATGGGGCAACGGCCTTGCCAGTAGTTCCGGAGGTTGGTTGCCGGGAATATCTTATCTTCGGTGGATAGGATGGCTTGATCCCAGAAGGTGGATATCCGTGGATCGGCTGATTCGAGCTTTTCCGGGAGGATCTGATTATATAGAGATTCCAGTTCCTCCTTGATTTCCTCCAGCGGACGTGGTGAGAGTTCCGAATAGCGATTGAATGTCTCCTTGTCTCCGCACATCCTGCGGTTAAAGCGACGCATGCCTTCCTCGCTGATATGATGGAGGGTTCCCTCGAAGATCGCGGTCGGGATGCCTAGCGTATCGTGCATGGGAAAAGGGGTACCGTTCAGGGCGGTCGCCGTGGTAAAGGATCGGTGGCCTGCCCAGAGTCGGCTGGCTACCCATACGCCTAGAGACCAAGCGACCAGATGTACCTCTTTATAGGGGGCGAATGCCTCTTCGAATGCGAGCGTCCTGTAATCGTAGGCAATCCATAGGTCTGTCTGCTCCGGTACTTCCAGATGGCGGAAAAGCTCCGGCGAGGTGGACCAGCCGGCGAGACAGAGGATCAGACTAGGGGATAGCTTATTTATTATCTTATCTATATACATACTATCAATTCAATTTATATACATACTATCTATCCAGTTATCTATCCGGGGGTGTAGAGACGGGGCATGTCCCGGTGGGAGACAAGGCACGCCCCGTCTCTACAATCAGTTGATGAATATTTTTTATTGTGAGGTTTGCCGTAAGGGAGAAGCGGATACGGGAGGTACCTTTGGGCACTGTCGGCGGGCGAACGGGGAGGC
>OHPW01001975.1_pt1 | contig 9800 bp, 13 predicted proteins | sample 1577771 | NCBI WGS metagenome assembly OHPW01 (sample SAMEA3879608, study PRJEB24766) | human gut metagenome | biome: human-associated habitat; feature: feces | place: USA | collected 1985/1987
AGTCGTTCCCGACTGGTTCGCCTGACGAATGTCACGGCCAGAAAGGACGACGACAGCCGCGTCTATCAGTTTCTTTTTGACGCGGACTTCTACTTTGTGATCACGCCGGAAGTGATTCCGACTATGTATTATCTGGACCAGGACAACACAATCAGATCGGAGGTAATCGAATAATGGCAACAAAGAAAAAGACGGATTCCGTTGACCAGGCGGAACCTACTTTCAGCAAAGAACAACTGGTCAAATCCGCAACGCTGGGCCTTCCCAGGGACGCCGTGGCGGCGATCCTGAAAGACGGCCAGCAGTACACACGGGAACAGGCAATCCAGCTTGTGACCGAATTTCTTGAAAGGAAGGTGTAACCTATGCCTATTGGTGGTGGTACTTTCACAGTACAGAACAAAATTCTTCCTGGCGCTTACATTAACTTCGTAAGCATGGGAACCAACGCCAAAATGGGAAGCCGTGGCGTCGCCGCCCTTCCCCTTGAACTTAACTGGGGACCTGACGACAAGGTCTTCACTATGACCGCAACCGACTTCAACGCGACCAGCTTGAAAGTCTTCGGTTACGATCCTACCGACGCGAACATTCTTCTTGTCCGCGAAGCACTGAAACGCGCGAAGTCCCTTCTGATCTATCGCGTAAACGGTGGCGGCACGAAGGCCAGCGCAACCGTCGGCGGAATGACTGTCACCGCGAAATATGGTGGCACACACGGAAACGACATCATGGTCGCCGTGATCACCAACGTCGACGACGCGACAAAGGTCGACGTCGTGACCTATCTTGACGGCGCGGTTATGGATAGCCAGACCGTCGCGAAATCCGGTGGCGCCGCTTCCTTGGTAGCGAATGACTTCGTAACCTTCGGAACGGCGGCAACTCTTACGGCCGCAACTGCAACCGCCTTGACCGGTGGAACGAACGCCACTGTCAACGCCACAAAGCACACGGCCGCCCTGAACGCCTTCGAAGTCGAATACCGACGTCAAGGCCCTTTATGGCGCCTTTGTGAAGCGTCTTCGTGACGACGAAGGAAGAAAGATCGTCGGCGTCCTTTACGACTACGACGGCGACAATATGGGCCTGATCAATGTCAAGAACGGCGTTATCCTGGCCAACGGAACCACATTGACCGGCGACAAGGCCGTCGCCTGGGTGACTGGCGCTTCCGCCGGCGCGGAAGTGAACGAATCCCTGACAAATACGGCCTATGACGACGCTGTGGACGTCGATATTAAATATACGAAGTCCCAGTTCGAAGCCGCTATCAAGGCCGGCGAATTCACATTCTACGCCGACAACGGAAAAGCCCGTGTTCTGACTGACATCAACAGTCTTGTCACGATCGGCCAGAATATGTCTTCCGACTGGACGTCGAACCGCGTTGTCCGCGTTATGGACGGCTGGGCGAATGACGTCGCCCGAATCTTCGGCGAATCTTATATCGGTCTTGTAACCAACAGCGACACCGGCCGACAGCTTTTCAAGGCTGACCTTGTGGCGCTTGCAAATCAGTATCAGTCGATCGACGCAATCAGCAATTTCAAGTCCGACGACATCACTGTCAACCAGGGCGACGGAAAACGCGACGTCGCGGTCGACTGCGCTTTACAGCCGAACGACAGCATGGAAAAACTTTACATGACTGTCGTCGTAAACTAAGAAAGGGGTGACAGACAATGAAAACTTTGAACGCACCTGATACCATTTCCGGCAAGGAAGGCCGCGCCTATGCGAAAATCAATGGCAACAATGAAGAATTGTTCTACGCGAAGACGATCGAAGCGAATGTCGAAAAGAGCAAGTCCGAAATCAAGGCGATCGGAAAGCGTATGACCGGCCACAAGACAACTGGCGCGAACGGTAGCGGTTCTATGACGCTTTACTATATGACGCCGCTTTTCCGCGAAATGCTTCGCCAGTGGAAGGAAACCGGAAAGGACGTTTACTTCGATATGGTGGTCGAGAATGACGACCAGGAATCTTCGGCCGGAAAACAGACGGTTCTTCTTATGGACTGTAATCTGGATTCCGTCGTCCTTGCGAAGCTGGACGGCGATTCCGACGACGCCCTGGACGAAGACGCCGACTTCACTTTCGAAGACTTCGACATTCTGACACCGTTCACGAAGTTCTAAGCTATCAAAGGAGGAAAATAAAATGGGTAAATTACAGGAATTCCTTATGTCCAACCAGGACGACATTCAGGCAACAGCGGAAGTCGCGGTCAGCGGCTTCCCTGTTCCTTTCACGATTAAGTCAATCACCGAAGGCGAAAACAAGGCCATTCGTAAGTCTTGCCAGAAAATCACCTTCGACAAAAAGACACACCAGAAGACAACGGAAACGGATCAGGACCTTTACAACAACCGCCTTGTGATTGCGTGTTGTGTGGACCCGAACTTCAAGGACGCGGAACTTCAAGCGAAATTCGGTGTCATGGGCGCCGAATCCTTGATCGACGTCCTTTTGAAGCCTGGCCAGTTCGTCGATCTTCTTCTGGGTGTCCAGGAAGTCAACGGCTTTTCCGACGACGTGAACGACCTTCGCGAAGAAGCAAAAAACTAATCACCGGTGGAGGTGTGGACGCTGACGCGGACGGCGAAGCTGTCTACGCACATTACGCCTTGCACCGGTTGAAAATCCTTCCCAGTACGCTTGTAGCCCTTCCCCTTCGGGAACGGGCTTTTATTTATGCTTCGATTGACCTTCAAATCGAAAAGGAAAAGAAAGAAGCGCAAAAAGCGAAACGGAAAGGCAAGAAAGGAAGGTGATGAACCGTGGCCGGTGTCGCTACACAAATGACCATTCGCGACGGTATGACTTCGAAGCTGAACCGAATCTTTCAGGCAGTATCGAGGACAAACCGCGCCCTGGAAACCACGGACGCACTGTCGGACCAGGTGAACCCTGGGGCCAACTTTGACAGGGCGGCTTCGGCCGCCGGTCGCGCTTCCGGCCAGGTTGATAATTTCAACAATCGCCAGCGCCAGTCAGAGGAAGGCGCCCGAAAGGTCGCTTCCGCCTGGGGCCTTGTAAAAAAGGCTATTGGTTCAGCCCTGGCGGCGATCAGTGTCCAAAAGGTGATCGAACTTGCGGACAGTATGACGTCGACCAGGGCCAGACTGGACATAATGAACGACGGACTTCAAACCACGGACGAATTACAGTCTATGATTATGAAATCCGCCAACCGGTCCCGCGCCGCCTATCAGACAACGGCTGACGCCGTTTCGAAAATGGGTATCATGGCAAAGGACGCCTTTTCAAACAACGACGAACTGATCAAGTTTACAGAATTGATCAATAAACAGTTCACGATCGCCGGCACTTCGGCCGCCGGTATCGACGCGGCTATGTTACAGCTTACACAGGCAATGTCTTCCGGTGTCCTTCGTGGTGAAGAATTGAACAGCGTCTTCGAACAAGCGCCGACAATCATTCAGACGATCGCGGACTATCTTGACGTACCTATCGGCAAAATTCGCGATATGGCCGCCGACGGTCAAATCACTTCGACGATCGTCAAAAATGCCATGCTGGCGTCTGCTGACGAAATCAACGCGAAGTTTGAAGCTATGCCTATGACCTTCGCCCAGGTCTGGACAATCGCGAAAAATATCGCCCTGGAAGCCTTCACACCTGTTATTCAGGCGATCGGTTCCGGCGCACAATGGATTTATGACAACTGGTCCACTATCGCCCCGATCTTCTGGGGCCTGGCCAGTGCCGCCCTTGCTTATGCTGTGGCGTTGGGAATCCAGACAGCCGCAACCTGGATCGCAGACGGAGCCGCGAAGGCTTTCTTCACGACGCTTTTGACGAATCCGCTTTTCTGGATCGCTCTTGCGGTCGGCGTTGTCGTCGCCGCGCTTTACAGAATGATTCAGGCTGTCGGTGGCGTGAAAAACGCCTGGGAAATCTGCAAAGCGTCCCTTGTGGTCGCCTGGGCGGCCTTGAAAGTGGCGTTCTTTGCAACCTATAACTGGATCGCGAATCTGGTCGACAAGCTGAAACTATGCTGGCAAAGGGCCGGCGTGGCCATAGCCGGATATATGGGCGATATGAAAGTAAACGTCCTGACAATCCTTCAAAATATGGTCAACGGCGCGATCGACATCATAAACAAGTTTATCGGCTTACTGAACAAGATTCCTGGTGTCAGCATTGACGCGGTCGAACAAGTAACCTTCGCCACGACAGCGAAGGCGGAAAATGAAGCCGCAAAGCAAGCCAGAGCAGACGCCTTGAACAAGTACGAATCGGACATCAAAGCCGCACAGGCCCAGCGTGACGCCACCTATTCGGCGGCGAAAAAAGAACTTGCTGACGCTACGGCCGCACTGTCTAAGACCTATGCCAACGCCAAAGCGGAAGCCGCACAGGCAAAAACTAACGCCGCTACGAATTGGAATGTCGACAGCGCGAACGGCGCTGGAACGAACGACGTTGGAAAGGTCGGTTCTGTCGATTCTGTTGGAAAGATTGAAAGCGACGTAAATATCGCTGATGAAGATCTGAAATTCCTTCGCGACGTGGCCGAAATGCGCTATGTCCAGAACTTCGTCACCTTGACGCCAACTGTGGCTGTCGAAGCCCAGATCAGCGAAAAGGTCGACGTCGACGAAGTCGTCGAACGAATCGAAAGCAAGCTGGAAGACGAATTCACAGCGGCGGCGGAAGGAGTGTATAACTAATGAGCAACTACCGAATGACACTGATCGTCGGTGGACGGGAAATCAACATTCCCGTCCTTCCGGCGAAACTGAACGTGTCTTCGCCTGGGAAAAATGAGCGCGTGACAGTGCTTGACCTGGGCGAAGTACTTCTTTTACGCAAAAAGGGCCTTCGGATTCTGTCCTGGGAAAGTTTCTTTCCGGCCGATTCCGCGCCGTACACTACCGGACAGGTTCGGGACCCTATTTCTATTATTCAGGCAATCCAGAAAGCCAGGGACAGCAAAACGCCGGTCCGCTTCCTGATAACAGGAACAGACCTGGACTGTAATATTCGAATGGGAATCGAATCCTTCGAATACGAAGAACGGTCCGGCGAACTGGGCGACCTGTACTATACGATCAAACTGTACGAATGGAAAGACACGTCGCCGAAGAAAATTGTCCTTCCGGAAAAGAAGAACACACCGGCGAAAACCCAGGAACCGGCCAGGGCCGGAAAGCCTGAAAAGAAATCGAAAACCTATACGGTCAAAAAAGGCGACTGCCTGTGGAATATCGCGAAGAAATTCTATGGCAAGGGAAGCGACTATACAAAAATCTATAACGCCAACAAGGGGACGATCGGAAAGAACCCGAATCTGATCTACCCTGGCCAGGTTTTCACAATTCCATAATGGCCATTCGTATTCAATACCAGAATAACGTCACAGGCGCGGCGTTCGATATAACGACGCTTGTCAGTGGCGCGAAATGGTCGACAAAACGGTCTGGTTCCCCCGCTTCCCTGGAACTGACCGCCATTGTCAACGACGAAATACAGTGGAGCCACGGCGGAATCGTCACCCTGTTAGACGATAAAACCGGACTGTTTTATGGCTACGTCGTAAAAATCAGCCAGAACGAAAAGGAACAGGTTCAGATCACGGCTTACGATCAGACCTGGTATTTGAAGAAAAACAAGGACACCTATGTTTTCAAGGGGAAACGTGCGGATCAGGTATTGAAGCAGATCGCCGAAGACTTCAAATTGAAGACCGGAAGCCTGGCAAACACCGGATATTCTATACCGTCTATGATTGAAGACGGCCAGACGCTTTTCGATATTGTCTTGAAGGCTATCGACTACACCCTGATCAATACAGGAAAAATGTTCGTCCTGTGGGACAACTTCGGGAAACTGACCTTGACAGACGTCGAAACGGCGAAGCTGGACCTTTTTGTCGGCGACGGCAGTCTGGCGACAGGCTTCACCTACGAATCAGAAATTGATTCCGAAGCCTACAACAAGATCAAACTGGTCAAGGACAACAAGAAGACCGGAAAACGTGACGTTTATATCTTCCAGGATTCTAAAAATATGACCTTGTGGGGTATTCTGCAAGACTATGAAGTGGTTGACGAAGACATGAACGAAGCCCAGATCAAGAAACGCGGCGGACAAATGCTGGAACTATACAACAGACCGAAGCGATCTTTCAGCGTCAGCGCAATCGCGGACCTGTCAGTCAGAGCCGGCCGCGCCTTGTATATCGGGATCGGCGCCGTGGGCGTGAAATCCTTCTTCATAGTCGAAGAAGCCACGCACGACCTTTTGAAAGAAACAATGTCCTTGAAATTAAAGGTGGTGTAATATGGGACTTCTTGAAACTATGAAACGAGTCGCACAAGCGACCAGCGACGCCGGTATGCCGACGGCTTTTCTGTTCGGTTCCGTGACGAAGACGTCGCCCTTGACGATCCGCGTCGACAACCGGTTCGACATATCCGGCGACGCTATTGTGGTTATGAAGGAATTCCAGGCCGGCTTCTATCCTACCCACTACCACACCGGCGTCAAGGGTAGCCCTTCCACCGAAGAAAAGTCAGGCGGAAGCGGCGACGCGTCCTTCGCGGCACATTCCCACACCTTGAAAGGCAACTACCAGACCAACACCGACGCAAAGTCCGAATATTATTACGGCCTGGCCGTCGGTGACAAAGTGGTCCTTCTGCGAAATGCTGGCGGACAGGCGTTCCTTGTCCTGGGAAGGGTGTGATTTTATGATACCGAACGCGTTAAACGTAACGATCGGCGAAGACGTGGAGGTTCAGACCGCCGCCGAAGCGCCGACAAGAACATTCAAAATCGACTTTGACGCCGGCCGCGTCGGTGGCTTCTGTGATGAAACGGAAGCCATGAAACAGGCCATTTACAAGATACTGCAAACAGAACGCTTCGAATACCTGATCTATTCCTGGAATTACGGAATCGAACTGAACGCCGTTGTCGGGAAAAGCTATCAAGTGTTTGCAAGTGAAATAAAACGTGTAATTCGCGAAGCCCTTCTGGCGGACAGCCGGATCACCGACGTCACAGACTTCGAAGTGGCCCAGATTGACAAAAGAACCGCTTCCGTGAAGTTCACGGCCGAAACTATCTTCGGCGAAATACCTATTGAAAGCGAGGTGAACGCGAATGTATGAGGATATGACCTTCGAAAACATTATGGACCGCTGTCTGGATCGCGTGTCTTCTTCTATCGACAAACGCGAAGGTTCCGTCGTATATGACGCAATCGCGCCGGCGGCGGCCGAACTGGCGATCATGTATATCGAACTGGCCTACCTTATGGACCGCGCTTTTCCTGATACGGAATCCGGCGACGACCTGACAAAGAAAGTCCGCGAAAGAAGTATCTTCCGAACACCGGCAACCGCCGCAATTCGAAAGGGCTATTTTGAAGACGGAAACGGCGCCGCTATGGACGTGCCGATCGGAACGCGTTTTTCCGGTGACAATCTGAACTATACCGTCACCGAAAAGATCGCAACCGGACAGTTTCGCCTTCTGTGTGAAACACCAGGCGCGGCCGGCAACCAGTACCAGGGGAACCTTTTCCCGATCGACTACGTGGAAGGACTGGGCGCGGCCAGACTTGCGGACATTCTGATCAACGGTGAAGACGAAGAAAGCGACGAAGACCTTCTTGACCGTTATATGGACAGCTTACAGGCCCAGGCATACGGCGGAAACAAGGCCGACTATAAAACAAAGGTCGAACTTCTTCAAGGCGTCGGCGCCGTCAAAGTGTTCCCTGTGTGGAATGGCGGCGGAACCGTGAAGATCGTCTTTGTAAATAGCGACTGGGGAATCCCTTCTTCTGACCTTGTCAACAGCGTTCAAACAGCCGTCGATCCGGTTCAGAACCAGGGCGTCGGTGACGGTATCGCCCCGATCGGACACGTCGTCACAGTCGAAGGCGTGACCGGAACCACGATCAACGTGTCTTTCACGCTGACTTTTTCCGGTTCGGCCACCTGGTCGACCGTCGAAACGTCTGTGAAGAAAGCTATTCAGGACTACTTTGACAGCCTGGCCAAAACCTGGGACGAACAAGAAAACCTTGTCGTCCGCGTCAGCCAGATCGAAACAAAGGTCCTGAACGTCGAAGGCGTGATCGACATCACCGGAACCAAAATCAACGGCGGAACACAGAATATTTCCCTGGCTTCAAATGCGATTCCGGTTCTGGGGGTGGTGACAAATGGTTCTTAAAGAATACTGGCCGCGCTGTCTGCAAGAACTGATCGAATTTCAGCAGATCGCCAACGCGGAACAACCTGAATTCGAAAAGGTCGTCAGTGACGTAAAATCGGCCGCTGACGACTTCTTTCTGGTGTCCCTATCCGAATATGGGTGCGAACGCTGGGAAAAGATTCTGGGGCTTTCTGTGGAGCCTGGGGACACATTACAGGACCGCCGCGACCGAATCCTGATTAAGTACCTGGATCAGCTTCCCTATACTTACAGGACACTTTTGAAATACCTTGCAACGGTCAGCGAAGACTTCACAGTCGCCCTAAACGAAAACGCCTACGATCTATATATCAGAATCCGCCTGGAAGGCTACGCCCAGCGCGACGCCCTGGCGGCGACCCTGGGACAAATGATTCCGGCGAATCTGGTTCTTCGCTTGCGGACGGATATTCCACAAGATGATCAGCCGGCCAAAACGGCCGCCTGTTCCGCTATGGCTACAATGAACCGGCACAAATACACGCCGGCAACGTAAGGAGGAAAAACGAATGGCAAAATTCAAGTCCATTGTCACGGACGGCGGAAGTGAAGCCCTAACGGCCCTTATCGCGTCCGGACAAAAATTGATACTGACACGCGCGGCCGCCGGAAGCGGCGTCGCCCAGGTCAGCCCGAATACATTGACCGATCTTGTAAACGCGGAAAACGTCAGCGCCAGCCTGTCCGAAAAGGAACTGGTCGAAGGTTCGCCTTCGATCATGCAAATTCCGGTACAGGTGACGAACGAAGGTCTGGAAGCGAGTGTCTGGATCAGGGAAATCGGCATCTTCGGCCTGGACATCAGCGGAAACGAAATTCTTTTCTGTTATGGCTGGCTTGACGGCGAAGACAGCGACAACGTCCTTCCGGCGACAACCTTTGAAGAAGACGCCGACACGGTCCATATTCACGACCTGGCCGTCTTTATCACCAACCAGGAAGCGGCGGCCGTGTCTGTCCAGGTGGGCGTCGGTTCCTTCGTGACAACCGCACAAATGACCGCATACGCCGCGCCTTTGCTTCACACCCAGGCCGCGACAACGATCAACGAAACGACCGGCGAAACCACGGAACAGGTTCAGCGGCGCCAGGACAACGACATTCAGTCGATCCTTGAACAGTTGAACACCGGATTCACCGGAACAACCGTCACACACACTTTCGTTTCTGCACAGCTTCAATACTGGAAAGGCTACGACGGAACAGGAATTCCGGAAGGTATTCTGGATCAATCCCTGAACCGTCTTTATTTATGACCAGAATCGGCGCCACGCCGTCGGAAACGTCTTGCCTTATATCGAACCTATTCACGGAAATTCGGCCCGTCTGTGGCCACTGTGAGGGCGACAGCGTGGTTCTGTGTGGCGTAACCTACGAAGGACAGGAAGAAACCGTCGTCCTTCGTGATTATGGCTTCGACTATTCCGGCGATCCGGAAACCGTCGAAAATATCCGAAAGCGAAGGTGTATCTATGGGAACAAGAAGAAACTACCAGCGGACTTCGAATAAAAATGACAGTCCGCTTCACGTTCTTCCGGTGGCCGAAAAGCTGATCGAC
>OHPW01001976.1_pt1 | contig 9798 bp, 10 predicted proteins | sample 1577771 | NCBI WGS metagenome assembly OHPW01 (sample SAMEA3879608, study PRJEB24766) | human gut metagenome | biome: human-associated habitat; feature: feces | place: USA | collected 1985/1987
GCCAATATGGACTATGCCGACATCAGCGGCCGGGCCGATATGCTGAAGGACGCCGACTACGCCGTCATCAACTCCAACTACGCCATCAACGCCGGGCTGAACCCCGTGAAGGACTCCCTGGCCATCGAGGGCTCCTCCTCCGCCTATGCCAACATCCTGGCTGTGAAGGAGGGCAACGAAAATACCCCCAAGATCCTGGCCCTGAAGGCCGCCCTGGAGAGCCGGCAGGTGGCCAGCTTCATCCAGAGCAAGTATAACGGCTCCGTGGTCAGCACCGTCACCAACCCCGGCAACGGCTATGACGATTCCGTGGATTACGACGCCCTGAAGGGCCAGACCATCACCGTGGCCGCCTCCCCCACGCCTCACGCCGAGATCCTGGAGGTGGCCAAGGAGATCCTGGCCGCCAAGGACATCACCCTGGACATCCAGGTTTATAACGACTATGTGGTGCCCAACACCGTGGTGGACGACGGCACCCTGGACGCCAACTATTTCCAGCATCTGCCCTATCTGGAGGACTTCAACGCCGAGAACAACACCCACATCGTGTCCGTCAGCGCCATCCATGTGGAGCCCATGGGCCTGTATGGCGGCCTGCAGACCAGCCTGGATGCTCTGAAGGCTTCCAAGTAACCGTTTATCAACAACAGAAGGGGAGGCAGCAGCCTTGATCGAATTACAGCATGTCAGCAAGACCTTTGAAAACGCCGGCGGGCGGGTGGACGCCCTGCGGAACGTGTCCCTGACCATCGCCGACGGGGATATCTATGGCATCATCGGCATGAGCGGCGCGGGCAAGAGCACGCTGCTGAGCCTGATGGCGGGGCTGGACCTGCCGGAAAGCGGCCAGGTGCTGTTTGACGGCACCCCCACCGGAGATATGGACCTGGACGAATACCGCCGCCGGAAGGCCGCGGTGATCTATCAGGACTTCGCCCTGTTCCCCATGCTGACGGCTCTGGAGAACATCGAGTACCCCATGGAGCTGTGCCATGTGGACGCCAAGGAGGCCCGGCAGCAGGCGCTGGCGCTGGCCCGGCGGGTGTCCCTGCCGGAGGAGCTGCTGGACCGCTATCCCACCCACATCAGCGGCGGCGAGCAGCAGCGTGTGGCCATCGCCCGGGGCCTGACCATGGACCGGCGGCTGCTGCTGGCAGACGAGCCCACCGGCAACTTAGACAGCGAGAACAGCGACAACATCATCGACCTGCTGCTGAAGCTGGCCCATGACGAGAACCGCTGCGTCATCGTTGTGACCCACGACCTGTCCGTAATGGACCGGGCCGACGTGGTGTACCGCATCAACGACGGCCTGCTGGAGCGCCGGTAACGGAAAAAACGCAGATAATAAGAGGGAGAGGCTTAGGCCTCTCCCTCTTGCGGTTGGGTTATTGCTTTTTCTTCTGGCGGGACTCGATCTTCTTTCCCGCCCACTGGGCCAGCTTCAGGCAGGCGGCGGCGGTGGCCGTCAGCAGTGCGCCGCCCAGGGCCAGCTGCTTTTTCATGTTCATGGCCGGATCAATAGGCCAGCTTCTCGGTAAGGTACGCCTTCAGCTCGCTGATGGGAATGCGCACCTGCTCCATGGTGTCCCGTTCACGGACGGTGACGCAGTGGTCGCCGGGGTTCTCGCCGTCGCCCACGGTGTCAAAGTCCACGGTGATGCAGAAGGGGGTGCCGATCTCGTCCTCCCGGCGATAGCGCTTGCCGATGGAGCCGGTCTCGTCGAAGTCCAGCATAAAGTCCTTGCACAGGTCGTTATAGATCTCCATGGCCGGCTCCGACAGCTTCTTGCTCAGGGGCAGGATGGCCGCCTTATAGGGGGCCAGAGCCGGGTGCAGGTGCAGCACCACTCGCACGTCGTCCTTGCCGTTCTTGTCCTGACCCACTACCTCCTCGTCATAGGCGTCGCACAGCACCGCCAGGACGCTGCGCTCCACGCCCAGGGACGGCTCCACCACATAGGGGATGTACCGCTGGTTGGTCTCGGGGTCGAAATAGGTCAGGTCCTTGCCGGAGGTGTTCTGGTGCTGGGTCAGGTCATAGTCGGTGCGGTCCGCCACGCCCCACAGCTCGCCCCAGCCGAAGGGGAACAGGAACTCGAAGTCCGTGGTGGCCTTGGAGTAGAAGCACAGCTCCTCGGGGTCGTGGTCCCGCAGGCGCAGGTTCTCGTCCTTCAGGCCGATGGAAAGCAGCCAGTTGTGGCAGAAGGTCCGCCAATACTGGAACCACTCCAGGTCGGTGCCGGGCTTGCAGAAAAACTCCAGCTCCATCTGCTCAAACTCCCGGACCCGGAAGATGAAGTTGCCCGGGGTGATTTCGTTGCGGAAGGACTTGCCGATCTGGCACACGCCGAAGGGCAGCTTGCGGCGGGTGGTGCGCTGGGTGTTGACGAAGTTGGTGAAGATGCCCTGGGCGGTCTCGGGACGGAGATACACGGTGTTCTTGGCGTCCTCGGTGACTCCCTGGAAGGTCTTGAACATCAGGTTGAACTGGCGGATATCGGTGAAATTATGCTTGCCGCAGGAGGGGCAGGGGATGTTGTGCTCCTCAATGAAATCCTTCATCTCCTGCTGGGTGAAGGCGTCGATGGGCTTGGGCAGCTCCACGCTCTCCTGCTGGCACCAGTCCTCGATGAGCTTGTCGGCCCGGAAGCGCTCCTTGCACTCCCGGCAGTCCATCAGGGGATCGGAGAAGCCGGACAGGTGGCCGCTGGCCACCCAGGTCTGGGGATTCATGAGAATGGCGGCGTCCTGGCCCACGTTATAGGGGTTCTCCTGGACGAACTTCTTCCACCAGGCCTTCTTCACGTTGTTTTTCAGCTCCACGCCCAGGGGGCCGTAGTCCCAGGTGTTGGCCAGGCCGCCGTAAATTTCGGAGCCTGCGAAGATGAAGCCCCGGTTTTTGCACAGGGCCACGATCTTGTCCATGGTCTTTTCCGTGTTTTTCATGTGTCAAATCTCCTTTATGTGATGTTTTTGGATGCAAAATAAAAGCCGCCCTGAGCCATAACAGCTCAGGGCGAACGAAATAACGTCCGTGGTTCCACCTGAATTTGGATACATCCACACTCTTGCGCCTGTAACGGGGCCTCCGGCGGGCATTTCCTCCCGCGGCTCCGGGCTGCCGCACCCATCATCGCCTGCAACAGGTTGAGAATAACACGTTTCCCCCCGGGAGTCAAGGAAAATTTGCGGCCTATTCCAGGGACATGATATACACCTGGCAGGGGTTTCCTTCGTCCCACAGGGTGGGGAACACCTCAAACTCCCGGAAGCCCAGGGCCAGATAAAATCGGTTGGTCCGGTCGTACTCCTCATATTTCCCCATCTGCACGGTTTTCACCTGCATAAAGGCGTACCCGGCCCCGGCGGCGGCCTCCCTGGCCTGCCGGAACAGCTGGCGGCCTATGCCTCGGCGGTGATACTCCTTCCGAACGCCCATGACATACAGCTCCACAGTGGCGTTTCCCGTTTCCTTCAGATACAGAAAACCCACCGGCCTGTTCCGGTCATAGGCGCAGAAGAATATCCTGCCTGCGCTTTCCCGGATATACGCCTCCCGGGCCTCCGGAATGCCGAACCACTCCGGCAGCGCCTCCAGAATCAGGCGCGTCACGGCCTGTTTTTCCGCCGCATCGGTAAGCTGTCTGATCTCCATAATTCCCCTCCGTCACATGGGAGACGTGACCCACAGGTATCCCAGCACGGCTGTGCTGACGGCCATAACGGCTATCGCCCCGCCGCCCAGGGCCTTGCGCCCGGACCGGAAGGCAATGACCGCAAGGCCGGTCAGGGCCAGATAGGCAAGCAGTAAAATAAAGGTGAATCCCATGGCGACCTCCTTAAAAACACATTGGAATGCCCTGTATTCTATCACAGAACCGGATCATCCACAAGCCTCCGCATGAAAATTTGCGGCTTATTCCGCCGGGTCCGCAGTTTCTATGTATAGCTCCTCCGCATCCTCCAGCGCGCGGCGAAGAACGCTTGCATAGGGGATAGCCAGGGGAATCTGCTCCAAGGGGTCGATCACATCGTCCACAGCTCCGCACAACAGGGCATACATTTTCTGATAGTCCGCCATTTCGCACCTCCAAATCGTCTACGCATAGCCTATAGTAGCACGCGTAGCCTATTTTGGCAAGCCCTTTCGGATATGCTATAGAAAAAAGTCCGGGAGGTGCAGCATGAAAACCAACGAGGCGGTCCGGGACCGCATTCTTCGTCTTTGCCAGGAGCATGACATGACCATCAACCGGCTGGCCACGGTCAGCGCACTGCCGCCGTCCAGCATCAAGAACATCCTGTATGGGAAAAGCCGGAATCCGAAGCTGCTGACCATCAAGCTCATCTGCGACGGCCTGGGGATCACCCTGGGGCAGTTTTTCACCGCCCCGGAGTTTGACAACCTGGAGCAGGAGCTGGAATAAAATAAGAAGGATGTCCTCAGCGGGCCGCGTCAACCCCGGCGGGTTCGGGCGGGGCAGAGCCCACGCCCCTGCACAGCAGCCATCGGCGAAGGGCCAGCAATGCTCCGACGCCCGGCAGGAGGAAGTCTGCCGGGCGTCGGAGCAAAGTGTATGTGTGGAGGGTAATTGTGTGGTAAGAGGGGGCTTATTCGCCGCAGAGCTTCTTCAGGCGGGCCAGGCGGCGGTCGGTGAACTCCTGCAGCTCCTCGATATCCTGCTCCGTCAGGTGACGGAACTTCTTGAAGCGGGTGACAAACTCCTTGACGGGCTTGGGGTTCTTCACGTCCACGGACATCTTGAACACGCCGTTTTCCACCTCGTACAGGGGGGCGAAGTTGGTCTCCACCGCCAGGCGGGCCACCTCGATGCTCTCATCGGACTTGCAGCCCCAGCCGGTGACGCAGGGATTGTACACATGCAGGTACACCAGGCCGTTGTCCACGGCCATGGCCTTCTCCAGCTTGCGGACCATATCGGGGATATAGGCGGGGCTCATGGTGCGCTTGATGAAGGCCACAATCAGCAGGATGGCCACGGGGATCAGCATGATCAGGCCCTTGGGATTGCTGTACTGGGTCAGGATGGCCTCGGCCTCAGCCGCGTTGATGGCGGAGCCGGAGCCGCCGAACAGGGCGAAACAGACGGTGGCGGCGGCAGCGGCCACCAGGGCGTACTTCATACGGCTGCCCACAACGCCGTCCCATCCGCTGTCGTTAAAAAAATAGTAGCAAAAAGGATTTTTCCAGTATGTAAAATGCATTACATTTTTTCGGTTTCTCCATTTCGGCCCATTTGCGGCGGCGATTTTTGTTAGAAAGAATGGTGAGCGACTTTATAAAAATCAACCCGCCGGAATGGTGAGAATTTTTTGTTGCGTCTGCTTTATCGTTGTAAAACGCTGCACTTTCCGCCGGAATACATGCCGCGGCAAGCTCTCTCTCAAAATCTTAGCAAAATCTGAATGGGTGGAACAGACACCGTTCTGTGTGGGTATTCGCAAAATTGCGCGAATGAGTGTATATCGTGAGCTATATATGGGTAGCGCTGTGGTGTGAGTATAACGCCGCAGCAGGCGGATGTCCAGTGTTTTTCCAGAATTTTCCTGTGGTAAATCCTTCCGGTGTCAAGGAGAATCCCGGGGTGCGGAAAAGCTCCATATAATAGAGATGTTGGGCAGATAGCCCAAAGAGGGGCCCGGTTTTTCGGCAATCAGCCGAATGTTTCCTGCGGCGAACAATTCCGATTGACACCCTTTCCCGCACCGTGATAGAATGGGTGCGACAACGGAATAGGGAAATCGGTGGATGGACTCGGGAGAGACTGCGCCCCTGCGGGCGCGGCGCCGAAGGGGAACGCAGAAGCTCTCAGGCAAAAGGGACCGGGTCCGGACGATACTCCGAAAAGGCCGGATACGTCCGGCCACCGAAGGTGCAACCTGCCCCGGATGGGGCAGGGAATCTCTCAGGTCAGGATACGGGGGCGCAAAGCAACGGCTTTGCGCCCTTTTTTGCTGCCCGAAAACGGAACAAATCTGAAGGAGGAGCTTAGAAAATGAGCGAACTGAAGCGCACGCAGCTGTATGACGTGCATGTGGCCGCCGGGGCCACCATGGTGGATTTCGGCGGGTGGGAAATGCCCATCCAGTATCCCTCCGGCATCATTGCCGAGCACCTGTATACCCGCCAGGTGTGCAGCCTGTTCGACGTGTCCCACATGGGCCGCCTGCTGATCGAGGGGCCCCAGCGCAAGGAATTTCTTCAGCACGTGCTGACCAGCAACGTCAGCGCCCTGGACCTGAACATGGCCCAGTACTGCATCCTGCCGGACGAGGACGGCGGAGCCGTGGACGATGCGTATCTCTACCGCTTCGAGGAGGAGCGGCTCCTGCTGGTGGTCAACGCCGCCAACATCGACAAGGACCTGGAGCACCTGAACCGGGCGCTTTCCGGCTTCGACTGCACCATCACCAACATCAGCGCCGAATGGGCCTCCATCGCCGTCCAGGGCCCCAAGAGCAAGGAGATGCTCATGACCCTGACCGGCGGCGAGTCCCCCACCAAGGAGCCCACCAAGAACTCCCTGGGCACCGTGTCCCTGGAGGGCCGCCAGGCCCGCATCGCCAAGACCGGCTACACCGGCGAGCCTCTGGGCTACGAGGTATACGTCCGCAGCGAGGACGTGGTGTGGCTGTGGAACCGTCTGGTGGAGCTGGGCGCGCGTCCGGCGGGCCTGGGCGCACGGGATACCCTGCGGATGGAGGCCTCCTTCCCCCTGTACGGCCACGAGATGGGCACCGCCCCCGACGGCAGCGAGATCCCCATCTTCGCCGTGCCCCTGGCCAAGTTCGCTGTGAGTTTCTCCGCCCAGAAGGGGGATTTCATCGGTCGGGCCGCTCTGGAGCGCCAGCACCGGGCATTTATCCGCCACATGGACCGGGACTTCTCCGACATGTCCGCCCTGCCCCGGAGGATCGCCCCCATCGCCCTGCTGGACCGGGGCGTCATGCGGGCCGGAATGGAGATCTACAAGGGCGATAAGCTGGTGGGCTGGGTCACCAGCGGCACCATGGTGCCCTATTTCAAGACCCAGGGCCAGGGCCTGTCCACCGTGATCCTGGAGGCCAGCGGCAAGCGGGCCATCGGCCTGTGCTATATCGACAGCGACGTGCTGGTGGATGACACCGTGGAGGTGGACATCCGGGGCAAGCGGCTCAAGGCCGTGATCCCCGCCCGGCACATGAGCGTGGGCGCGCCTCCCTTCGCCCGTCCCCTGCTGTACGGCGAGCAGGAGGAGGTCCGCACCGTGGCCGGCGGCGACCGCACCGGCAAGGCCCTGACCCTGCTGCACAAGGCCATCGAGAACCACGTCTGGCGTCAGGAGCAGTGCGTGAACCTGATTCCCTCCGAGAATACCCCCAGCCGGGCCGTGCGCCTGCTGTCCGGCAGCGACCCCGCCTGCCGCTATGCCGAGCACAAGAAGATCCTGGCCTTCTATGAGAAGGAGGTGTTCTATTACCAGGGCACCAAGTTCATCGACCAGGTGGAGCGGATGCTGGCCGAGGAAATGCGGGCCTATTTCGGCTGCACCGAGGTGGAGACCCGGACCCTCAGCGGCCAGATGTCCAACATGGCGGTGTTCTCCGCCCTGATGGACTGGAAAAACCGCTTCGACCGCAAGAACGAGGCCAAGCGCCTGGGCTATGTCATGAACAACCACATCATCAAGGGCGGTCACCTGTCCGCCCAGCCCATGGGCGCCCTCCACGACTATATCGCCGTGGACCCCGTCACCGAAAAGCCCGCCGTGGTGAACTTCCCCGTGTGCCGGGATAACCCCTATAAGATGGACGTGGAGGAAACCAAGAAGCTCATCGACCGCTATCGTCCGGAGCTGATCATCTTCGGCAAGTCCATGGTCCTGCACAAGGAGCCTGTGGCCCAGATCCGGCAGTTTGTGGATGAGCAGAAGATCCCCACCACCATCATGTACGACATGGCCCATGTGCTGGGCCTTATCGGCGATCACTTCCAGAACCCCTTCCAGGAGGGCGCGGAGATCGTCACCGGCTCCACCCACAAGACCTTCTTCGGTCCCCAGCGGGGCGTCATCGGCGTGAACTATAAGGAGGAGGACCTGAAATACGGCCTGTGGAAGACCATCGAGAGCCGCACCTTCCCCGGAAGCGTCTCCAACCATCATCTGGGCACCCAGCTGGGTATGCTCATGGCGGCCTATGAAATGAACCAGTTCCGTGACGCGTATCAGAGCGCCATTATCCGCAACGCCAAGTCCTTCGCCCGCAGCCTCAGGAGCTATGGCCTGGACGTGGTGGGCGATCCCGCCATCGACTACACCGAGACCCACCAGGTCATCGTGTCCGTGGGCTACGGCGAGGGTGCGGAGATCGCCGAGCGGCTGGAGCAGAACAACGTCATCGTCAACTATCAGGCCACCCCCGACGAGGAGGGCTTCACCGCCTCCGGTGCCCTGCGCATGGGCGTCAGCGAGATGACCCGGTTCGGCTTCGAGGAGAAGGACTTCGACCAGCTGGCCAGCCTCATGGCCGACTGCATCCTCCGGGGCCGGGAGATCAAGGGCGACGTGGAGCGCCTGCGGGCCCGTCACACCGAAATGCGCTACTGCTTCGACGACGCCGCCATCAACGACGCCCTGGAGCAGCTGGCCGGCAAGCTGGACATCTGAACAAACAACAAAACATATTAAATTTGGAGGTAAATCACAATGCTGTATCCGACTGATCTGAAGTATTCCAAGTCCCACGAGTGGGTGAAAATGGAGGACGGCGTGGCCGTCATCGGTATTTCCGACTTTGCACAGGACGCCCTGGGCGACGTGGTGTTCGTGAATCTGCCCGGCGAGGGCGACGACGTCACTGCCGGCGAGGCCTTCGGCGATGTGGAGTCCGTGAAGGCCGTGTCCGACCTGGTGTGCCCCGTCACCGGCACCGTGTGCGCCGTCAACGAGGAGCTGCTGGACCAGCCTGAGCTGCTGAACAAGGCTCCCTATGACGCCTGGATCATCAAGGTGGAGAACATCACCGACACCGAGGAGCTGCTGGACGCCGCCGCTTACGAGGCATTCTGCGCCGAGGAGGGCTGAGCATGGGCAGCTATGTCCCCTCCACCCAGGCCCAGCGGGAGCAGATGCTCCGGGCCGTGGGGCTGGAAAACATCATGGATCTGTACCGGGATGTGCCGGAGCAGATGCTCCTGCGGAATCCCCTGAACATCCCCGACGGCATGAGCGAGCTGGAGGCCGCCCGGGCGGTGTCCGCCATGGCCGCCGAAAACCGCACCTACGCCACCATTCTGCGGGGTGCCGGGGCCTATGACCACTACATTCCCTCCATCGTCAAATATATCCCCGCCAAGGAGGAGTTCCTGACGGCCTACACCCCCTATCAGGCGGAAATGAGCCAGGGCCTGCTGCAATCCATCTTCGAGTATCAGACCATGATCTGCGAGCTCACCGGCATGGACGTGTCCAATGCCTCCGTGTATGACGGGGCCACCGCCGCCGCCGAGGCGGCGGCCATGTGCCGGGAGCGCAAGCGCCGGGTGACCCTGATCTCCGGCGCGGCCCATCCCGACGTTATCAACACCGTCCGTACCTACTGCTACGGCACGGGCGACGAGCTGCGCGTCATCCCCGTCAAGGACGGAAAGACCGATCCGGACGCCCTGCGCGAGCTTCTGACGGCCGGGGACGTCTCCGGCGTGTGCATCCAGCAGCCGAACTTCTTCGGCCAGCTCGAGGATCTGCCCGCCCTGGCCGCGCAGGTACACGCTGCCGGGGCCAGACTGAT
>OHPW01001999.1_pt1 | contig 9701 bp, 7 predicted proteins | sample 1577771 | NCBI WGS metagenome assembly OHPW01 (sample SAMEA3879608, study PRJEB24766) | human gut metagenome | biome: human-associated habitat; feature: feces | place: USA | collected 1985/1987
ATTCCCATCCTTGCCCCTGCGGGGGTAGGGGGATTTGATTGGATAGGATTTGATACTTTCGTACTTGATAAATCAGTCTTTGGTTGATTAGTATTTAATTGTGCGGGGTTTTCCGTACACGGTTCCGCCGTATCCGGGATACCCATATCCGGGTTTTCCGTATATGGCTTTGCCGTACCCGGTAAAGGCGTACCTGGGCTTGACGGCGGTTCGCACTGAGGCATTTCGTAAATGACATACTCGGTATCCGTGATCTTGCCTTTTTCATCCCGAAGCTGGGTGCGCCGGATATACCCGTGTGTTTCCAGCTCCTTCAAGGCTGCGCCGATGCTGTCCACCCCTTCCCGGCAGATCGCCGCAAGACCTCTGGTGGTGTAATTCCACTCGTCAGGGAGTGACAGCATCATGGACAGCAGCCCTTTGGATTTCAGGGTCAGCGTCCGATCTTTCAAGTGATGGTTCGACATGACCGTATAATCACGGGTCTTTTCAATACGAAAAACAGCCATCTTCGCACCTCCTTCCTGTGAAAATAAAAAGTGTTGATTTTAAGCGGTTTATCCGTCTGTACGCCTCCATAGCCTCCCACATGGGAAAACATCCACGCCCTGTTCAGAACGCAAGCCACAGAGGAAGAAACAGAAGATATCCCACTGATTTTGATACAGTTTTAAGTCAGCTACCTCTCACGGTCTTTATGGTCATAGTGGAGATCGCCGGAAAGCACCTTCGCATGGCTGCGGATTTTGATGTGCCCCTTTTCCTGATTCTCCAAAGCCTTGCTGTATCCGGCGTCAGTCAGGAACAGGCGCATTTTCTCACCCTTCCAGCCAACAGGCGAGTCATGGGTAAGAACATCAAAGACGATCATGTGTCTGGTTGCCGGGGCGAAACGCTCCAAAGCCATAATGTCATGGCCGGATAACTTCTGCGCCCCGGATCGCTGCCTGGCTTCTGCCAGCATTTCCCCGATGGTGCGGGCTTTCTCCGGCAGACGGTATTCGGCCTGCACCTTGCGGATCAAATCCATGCACTCCTGATCCGACAGTGGGCGGAGCTTGTCCAGAAGGCCTTCCGCCGTTTCTTTCGTTGCCGGGTTCGGCGCGTAGCGCCATGTCATGTAAATCTCATTCAGGGCAGCGTTCTGATTGGTACTTTCAATCTGAAACACCATCCTCATTTCTGCTTCTGTCAGTTTCATTGCCAGCCTCCTTCAAAAATGGGTATAAAAAAACGCCATAGGTTTTCAATGCCTATGGCTTGTGGGTACAGGAAAAGGGCGCTGATATTTGCATATCAACGCCCTTTGAGCCTGTCAGTATTTGATTGTTTCGACTTCGCACCGTGTTTGCACCATGAAAAACATTGATTTCACTGACTTTTTCAATGTTTTCTTATCTGGTGCTACCATTGGCAGGTGGTTTTGTTTATGCCGGCATGGCACTCCGGATAAAGCGTTTTCCCGATTTCCGGGCATAGGTCGAATGGTATGCTCTTGCGAAGGCGCACAGCTTCGCGGTCATACGCTCATGTGATTCGATCATTGTTATACCTTATATAAATATAAAAATCCCGTCTGTTCAAAGAATGTGACTTCTTGAAACAGGCGGGATGTATGATTTCTGCAACTTATCGGACTGCTGTGCGCAGCACGACAAGCGGTGACACCGCAGATGCTTCCGCCCGGCGAGAGACGGGCGAATGATACGCGAAGACCGAGATAATTCTTTGTAAGCTGATCAATGGGCGTTGGCAAAGCCTTACAACCCCAACAACTGGGCAAACCGCGTATTCCGCCCCTTCATGCAGCGGCTTCATCGGGAGCATCCCCGACATACCAGAGCTTTCACCCCACGAGCTGCGTCATACCAGAGCCACTCTTTGGATCGCACAAGGCATTGATCCCTACATGGTAGCACGACTGCTGAGACACAGCGGCCTGAAGATGCTCACCAGGATATATGACCACACCAGCACTGAGACACTCCGCAAAGCGCTCTTGGGAGCCAGACCTGCCGCAGAATCAAAAAAGGGAGAGTTATAAAAGGCAACTCAATAAGGGATTTATAATCCTGTAAAATATCGGCATAGTCGTAACCCTCGGCTATGCCGTTTTTACGTTACTTGGAATATGATTGCGTCGCCTTTGTACTTCTCGTTTGAGAGGATGGAGCGAAAAGACTCCGGCCCTTTTTATTTTCAAAGAAGGAGTTGGATTTGCTTGACGCGATACTTTATGAAGTTCACACCCCTGTTCGCCGCGGAGGTGCAGATGATGACGCCGCCCCGTCATCAGCCTCGCGGCAGCGGACGCATCCGCAGCAGCTTTGCCCATGGCGCACGAAGGGGCGGAGTGAGCCCAGCTTCCCCTGAAAGGAGGAAACGCGATGTATCGAAGCGTATTGGCCCTGCTTTTCGCAGCAGTGCTGCTGCTGGGCGGCTGCGCCGCCGGGCAGCAGACTGTGCCGAAGGAAAAGAGCGGACAGGAAACAAACATGGACGGAGCGGCTTTTGACCGGTCCGACGAGGAGATCACCTATATGGATACCACAGACAATGTCATCTATCTGGCGGGCGGATGCTTCTGGGGTATGGAACAGCTGATGCAGTCCATCCCCGGCGTTATCGACGCCGAGAGCGGCTACGCCAACGGCACCTGCCAGGCGGACGCCGATTACAAGACCGTCTGCAAGGGAGAGACCGGCTTTCGGGAGACCGTGCGGGTGGAATACGACCCCGAGCAGGTGAGTCTTGACGCGCTGCTGCTGGCCTACTTCTACGTCATCGACCCTACGGTACAAAACCGGCAGGGCAACGACCGGGGCAGCCAGTACCAGACCGGCGTTTACTTTACCAACGAAAGCGCGAGAGAAACGGTGAAGCGCATCGCGGAGATCGAGCGCGGCCGCAGCGAGAAATTCTTCGTGGAGATCGGCCCGCTCAAGAACTACTATCCCGCCGAGGAATACCACCAGAACTACCTCGAAAAGAACCCCAACGGCTACTGCCACATTCCGCGCGCGGAGATGGAGCTTTTCTCCCGGCTGCGCATCGACCCGGGCGACTATCAGAAGCCCGCGGCGGAGTCCATCCGGGACAAGCTGACGGCGGAGCAGTACCGCGTCACGCAGGAGAGCGGCACGGAGCGTGCCTTCACGGGCGAGTTCTGGGACAAGTTTGAAAAGGGCATCTATGTGGATGTCGTCACCGGTGAGCCGCTCTTTTCCTCCACGGATAAGTACGAAAGCGGCTGCGGCTGGCCTGCCTTTACAAAGCCTATCGAGGGTCCTGCCGTGGTGGAAAAAGAGGATCTGAGCCACGGGATGCGCCGCACGGAGGTCAGAAGCCGCGCCGGAGACTCCCACCTCGGCCATGTGTTCACCGGCGACCCGGAGTCGCCCAACGGCGTGCGCTACTGTATCAACAGCGCGGCCCTGCGCTTCGTCCCCTATGAAAAAATGGAAGCCGAGGGCTACGGATACCTCCTGTATCTGTTTGAGAAATAGGACGCAAGCGGTCGGCAATTCTCATGCAAGGAACTATCAGCACATCACTGTTATCGGACTGCCCGGTGGCAGTCCGATAACAGTGAAAAGCCTTGATTTTCAAGGCTTTTTTCTTTTTCCCCGAAATCCAAATCCCGCTCCAAAAAGCCATTTAGTACTATTTGGCTGCTGGGGCGGGTTTTTTTGCGCTCATGCCTCTTTTAGTGGTCGAGGCTTGCGCATGGCCGAGTCTGCCTGAGGCGGTTTTCACGTCCTGACAGGAGACAATCATCAGCGTTGCTGACGTGTGACGGAGTGTGCGAAAGCATACGCGCTCCAGTCCGCATTCCCGTGTATACTTTTTCGTTCTGTATTGCAAAAGCTGCGGCAGACTGCAAGCCTTTTGTTCAAAAAGGGCTTTGCCCTTTTTGAACACTCATGTGTTGTCCCGGCTGATGGGGCGGCGGTGCAGCAGGGAGCGCAGGTCCCGGCCGTTGAAGGGGATCAGAGGATAGAGATACCCCTTCCCCACCAGCGGGCGGGTGGAGGCGATCAGGGCTATCACGCCGATGATGCCGCCGATGAAGCCCCACCAGTCGAAAAAGTAAATCAGGATCAGCAGGGCCATGCGGCACAGCTTCACGGCGTAGCCCATTTCATAGCTGTGCTGGGCATAGTTGGCGATGGCAACAAAGGCCATATACACCAGCACCTCCGGCACCAGCCACCGGGCCTGCACCGCAAAATCCCCCAATATCAGCGCCCCCAGCATACTGAAGGAGTTGCTGAGCACATCCGGCGTGTTCAGCGACGCCAGCTTCAGCACGTCGATGATCAGCTCCACCAGCAGAAGCTGCAGAATCAGCGGCACATAGTATTCGTCCTCGATGAGCAGGAAGCGCAGGCTCTCATGAAGCCCCGCCGGGTCCTTTACCAGCAGGAACCACAGGGGCGTCACAAACAGCGTCAGAAGCAGGACGATCATCCGAACGATCTGCAAATACGACCCCACCAGCGGGGGAAAGTAATAGTCGTTGATCTCCTCGGCAAACCGGAAAATGGTGCAGGGAAACAGCATCACCGACGGGGTGTTGTCGATCATCAGCACCACGTCCCCCTCCATCACCGAGGCCGTGGCCACGTCGGGCCGCTCGGTATACCGGGTCTTGGGGAAGGGGTTCCACCATTGGGACGGGGCGATGGCCTCGGCGATGCTCTCCTGGCTCATGGAGATGGAGCTGATCTGCATATGCAGGAGCTTCTCCCGCAATTGCCGCAGAAGCTCCGGGTCGGCCTTGTCCTCCAGATAGCACAGGGCCACGTTGGTGTGGGACCGGCCCCCCACCTCCAGCCCCTCTAAGGTCAGCCGGGGGTCCCGGATGCGGCGGCGCAGCAGGGCGGCGTTTTTCATGATGCTCTCCACGAAGCCGTCGTGACTGCCCCGCAGGACCTTGCTGGTGTCCGGCTCCTCGATGCCCCGCAGGGGGAACTGCTTGGCGTCCATCAGCACGCCGCCGGACAGGCCGTCGATGAGCAGCAGGGTCTTTCCTGCCAGCACCGCCGTGACGGCCTTGGTCATATCCTGCTCCGCCGCCGCGTCCGACACGGTGACATACCGGGCCGCGAAGGCCTCCGCCGTGTTCACCCCGGCCAGGTCCCGGATGGCCAGCCACCCGGCCACGGCCCGCTCCAGCACCGCGTCGTCGGCGTAGCCGTTGACCACCCACAGCCGGGCCCGGCGGCCCCCGATGGTCAGGCTGCGGCCCACCATGTCAAAGCTCCGGCCCACCCCCAGCCGCCGGTCCAGCTCCTCCGTCCGGCGGAGGAACGCATCCTGCACGATCTTCACCTGCTGCACCCCCAGAATACGGAAACATGGCTTGCCCAAAAGGCCTTGGCTCTCCCTTTGGGAGAGCTGTCGGCGCAGCCGACTGAGAGGGCCTGTAGGGGCGGACGACTCTGTCCGCCCTTATCCTCCGTCACCGCTGGGACGAACGCAGAAGCTCCTGCTGGATGTCCCACAGCTTCCGGGACAGGTCCACCACATACTTGTGGGGGTTGTCGAAGCGCTTCACCTCGTCCCACAGGGTGTCCACCTGCTGGCGGCAATAGGCCTGGATCTCCGGCAGGGTGGGGCTGTCATACACCCGCTTGCCGCTGAGGAAAATGGGCACCAGCAGCTCCCGGGCGGTGAAATTGTACACGGTTTTCTTCTTCCAGGTGGCCATGGGGTCGAAAATCTCCAGGTCCTGGGTGTCGTCCACCTGCTCGTCGTGGAGGGTGATCAGGTCGGCGATGGCCTTGCCGGTGTCCCGGCCATAGAAGCGGTACACCTTCTTGAAATGGGGAATGGTGATCTTCTCCACGTTTTCGCTGACCTTGATCTTGGGGATGATGTTCCCTTCATCGTCCTCCACTGCCGCCAGCTTGTATACGCCGCCGAACACCGGTTCGGAGCGGGCGGTGATCATCCGCTCGCCCACGCCGAACATATCGATCTGGGCCCCCTGCATAAACAGGTCCTGGATCAGATACTCGTCCAGGGAGTTGGACACGCTGATCTTGCACTCGGTCCACCCGGCGTCGTCCAGCATCTTCCGGGCCTTCCGGGTCAGGTAGGCCATGTCGCCGGAGTCCAGCCGGATGCCGCACTTGGTGATGCCCTTGGGCTTGAGCACCTCGTTGAAGGCCCGGATGGCGTTGGGAATGCCGGATTTCAGGGTGTTGTAGGTGTCCACCAGCAGGGTGGCGTTGGTGGGATAAATTTCGCAGTACGTCTTGAAGGCATCATACTCCGAGTCGAACATCTGCACCCAGGCGTGGGCCATGGTGCCTCCGGCGGGCACGCCGTACAGCTGGTCGGAGATGGTGCAGGCGGTTCCGGCACAGCCGCCGATATAGGCCGCCCGCGCGCCGGTGATGGCGGCGTCGGAGCCCTGGGCCCGGCGGGAGCCGAATTCCAGCACCGTCCGGCCTCTGGCGGCCCGGGTGATGCGGTTGGCTTTAGTGGCAATGAGGCTCTGGTGGTTCACGGTCAGCAGGGTGAAGGTCTCAATGAGCTGGGCCTCGATGGCCGGGGCCCGGACCACCACCAGCGGCTCCTTGGGGAACACCGGCGTCCCCTCCGGCACGGCGTAGATGTCGCCGGTGAACCGGAAGTTCGCCAGATATTCTAGAAATTCCTCGCAGAACAGGTTCCGCCCACGGAGATACGCAATGTCCTCCGGGGTGAAGTGCAGGTCCTCGATGTAACGGATCAGCTGTTCCAGACCGGCGGCAATGGCGAAGCCGCCCTTATCCGGCACCCGGCGGAAGAACACGTCAAAATACGTGATCTTGTCCTTGAAGCCGTTTTCAAAGTATCCGTTGCCCATGGTCAGCTCGTAAAAGTCGCAGAGCATGGTCATGTTCAGCTTTTCTCCAATGTTCATCCTCAAATACCTCAAATTTTCATTATACTTGCGGGGTATCTGTCCATTATAGACCGTTTTCGCAACATATGCAATCCGTTATTTTACAATCATTTTACTTTTCCCGGTGAAAATAGTGCTTGGCGCAGAATTCCCGCCGCACCTCCACCTTCCCCTCGTCCGTCAGCCAGTCCACGAAGTTGGCAAAATTCCGCTCCACGATGCTGAACTTGAACTCGTTCCGGGTGCGGACGTTCTCCCGCTGGCAGAAGGCGTAGATCCACTGGTCAAAGGACATACCGTCCTCCAGGTCCTCCAGCAGCTCCCGGCCCTTGGCGTGGATAAAGCCGATGTTCCGGTCGATCAGCGGCCCGATATCCGTCAGCACCTGCTTGTGGGCGATGATGTACGCCGGGCACCGGAGATTCCGCAGGCTCTCCTTGCTCTCCAGGTCCCGGGCGATGAACATACTGGTGGGGAGCTTGGCGGCGGCGATCTGCTCCTCGTCGATCAGGCAGTCCCCCAGATAGGCAGCCCCGTCCGGGGTGACGACGCCGATGTGCCCGGCGGAGTGGCCCGGCAGCTGTAAAATGCCGAACCTGGCCCCGCAGAAGTCCAGATGCTCCGCATCGGCGGGGATGATCACGTCCGCCGGAAAGCACTCCTCCAGCAGATACTCCCGGCTTTTGCCGTAGGTCAGGGCCACATAGTTGGCCCGGTACGCATCGGGATTCACGGAGATGCCCGCCTCGATGATCTGGGCCGCCGCCTGGCAGCCGTACCGCTGCTGCAAGTACCGGACGTTTCCCGTGTGGTCAAAGTGCGCGTGGGAGCAGATGATCCCCCGCAGCCGGAACCCGTTGCCCTCAATGAGATTCGTCAGGGCGCTGCGGTCCAGCCGGGCATAGCCCGTGTCCATCAGCACGATGTCCCGCTCCGCCAGCTTGTATACCGGCATCAGCGCCGTGGCCCCCACCGCCGCATAGGTCCTTCCGTATACATGCCGCAGCTCCATATCTCGTCCCCCTCCATGGTGTAATATCCCATATTATATACCCTTCGACGGAAAAAAACAACCTGGCAAAAATTTGTGTTTACCCCCTATGCAAAACCAGAAAAATAAGGTAAAATACAACCAAGTATGAATAGGGAGGATTCAGTCAATGGACGAACCGAAGTACAAACGGGTGCTGCTGAAGATCAGCGGCGAGGCTCTGGCCGGCGACAAGCACTTCGGCCTGGATTTCCAGGTCATGGGCCGGGTGGCCGACGTCATCAAGGAGTGCGTGGCCATGGGCGTCCAGGTGGGCGTGGTCATCGGCGGCGGCAACTTCTGGCGGGGCGTCAAAAACGGCGAGGGCCACATTGAGCGCACCCGCGCCGACCATATGGGCATGCTGGCCACCGCCATGAACTGCATGGCCATGGCCGACGTGCTGGAGCAGAAGGGCGTGGACGTCCGGGTCCAGACGGCGCTGGAGATCAAAGAGGTGGCGGAGCCTTACATCCGGGCCCGTGCCGTGCGCCATCTGGAAAAGGGCCGCGTGGTGATCTTCGGCTGCGGCGTGGGCTGCCCCTTCTTCTCCACGGATACCGCCGCCGTGCTTCGCGCCGCCGAGATCGGGGCCGACGTGATCCTGCTGGCCAAGAACATCGACGGCGTGTACGACTGCGACCCCGCCACCAACGCCAACGCCGTGAAGTTCGACGCCATCACCTACGACGAGGTGCTCAAGCGCCGCCTGGCCGTCATGGATTCCACCGCCACCAGCCTGTCCATGGACAACCACATTCCCGTGCTGGTGTTCGCCCTGAAGGACCCCTACAACATCGTCCGTGCCCTGCGCGGCGAAAAAATCGGAACAATTGTGAAGGAGGCATAACCCCATGCTGAAAGACGAGTACAAGATTTACGAGGAAAAAATGAAGAAGAGCATCGAATCCGTTGCCAACGACTTTGCCGCCGTCCGCGCAGGCCGTGCCAACGCCTCCGTGCTCAACCGCATCCATGTGGACTACTACGGCACCCCCACCCCCATCCAGCAGATCGCGTCCGTGGCCTCTCCCGATCCCCGCACCCTGGTGATCACCCCCTGGGACGCTTCTGCCCTGAAGGCCATCGAAAAGGCCATTCTGGAGTCTGACCTGGGCATCAATCCCCAGAACGACGGCAAGGCCATCCGCCTGAGCTTCCCCCAGCTGACGGAGGAGCGCCGCAAGGAGCTGGTCAAGCAGATCCGCAAGTATACCGAGGGCGGCAAGGTGGCCGTGCGCAACATCCGCCGCGACGCCATGGAGAATTTCAAGAAGCAGCAGAAGGCCTCCGAGATCACCGAGGACGAGCTGGCAGATGGCGAGGATCAGATCCAGAAGCTGACTGACAAGATGATCGACAAGATCGACAAAGCAGTAGAAACAAAAACCAAAGAGATTATGACTGTATAATCTGTCAGGGGGCTGCCGCAACAAGAAGAAAGATGATTTCAGCGGCAGTCCTTCTTTGCATATCGGGAAACAGATAGAGGAGGACAAACCATGCCAGATACAGGAAAAATAGAAAAAACAGAATTTCTAATGTCCCTGTTTTTTGAGGAAGCAAGAAGCAGTAAAGAAGAGCTGATGAACAATATTGTAGAATGTGGGATTTTAGAAGAAGGACATCACGAAAGTCTGAATTATACCGTCATTGTTACAAGTATTTTAGATGAGAATGGAGAAAACCGTACAACGAGAGGTATGGTCAATGCAGTAGATTCCATCCTGAAAAAATATGTAAAGCATACAAGCGTTTATATCCAGGGAAGAG